>Ga0315905_10000645_pt1 | contig 37776 bp, 57 predicted proteins | sample LakEriMetagenome_5_FD_203522 | JGI IMG/M metagenome (GOLD analysis project Ga0315905, IMG submission 203522) | Freshwater fungal communities from buoy surface, Lake Erie, Ohio, United States - Buoy 4 MA121 | ecosystem: Environmental > Aquatic > Freshwater > Lake | place: USA: Lake Erie, Ohio... | reverse complement strand
GCCAGTGAACCCACGTATCGCTGAAATTGAAAAAGAAATACAAAGATTCAAAAACGAACTTGAAGCTTTGAAAGAGGTAAACTATGAAAAATAAAGATTTTGTACCATACACAGAAGCATTAGAGTTGAAGCAACTTGGATTTGATGAACCTTGTTTAGGATATTATATTGAGTTAAGAAATCCTATTGAAGGTATTTTAACTATTGAAAAATGCGAAAATAATAAAGATGGTTGTTTAGCACAAACATTCTCACAAGCCTTCAGATGGTTTAGAGAGAAGTATAGATTGCATCATAGAATAGATGTACAGGATATTGAACTCGATTCATACAACTACGAAATTCTTGAAGTAAGAAAAAGTAAGTATAATAATGACGTGCACGTAGATATGAATTTTAAGTCATACGAAGAAGCAGAGTTAGCTTGCTTACAAAAGCTAATTGAAATTGTAAAAGATAAAACATGAAAACACAACTTAAGATCTTCATTCTATTTGCTATAGCACTACTAGGCACTTTTGTGCCGGAAACATTCCCTGAATTTTTTGGTGATTGGAAGTGTAATGGATCAAGTTATGATTGGAAAACTTATACTCTAACCGGTGATTGTAAATACAGAGATCAGCAACATGGTCCAACAACCCATTGGGGGTTTAGACATCATATATGGTTCCTTTGTGGTGTAACATTATTCATTTACAACATGGTGAATATATTGTTTAATGAAAACGAAAAAACAGAAGAGCAATGACACAAAAAGAAGAACCTGAAATCTCAGATGAAGCTAAAGAGAGAGCTAAAAACTATATGGCATTAAAAGGTGCTTTAGAAGTAAAGGAAGAAACACTTGAAGAAGCCGCTGAAAGAATAATTTCCGACATGGGGTGGATTTGGGAAAATACGGAGTCGTCCGCAAGAATGGTTGCCGAGTTTTGTGCCAAGCAGCAAGCAGAAAGAATGTATAGTGAGGAGGATATAAGAGAGGCATTTCGACAGGGGGAAGATAATGTAGTTTATTCTAAAAAGTATGGTTTAGACTATCGTTTAAGTGAATCTAAATGGTTAGAACAATTTAAAAAAAGTAACCCATGAAAGAAGAAACACTTGAGGAAGCCGCTAAAAAATATGCTGAATCTAATCAATATGGTTTAGAGTATTATAATGAAGGTGGTTATCAAGGAATTGAAGTAGAGTTCTTTGCTGAAAAGTTAGTAGATTTTACAACTAGATGGCAAGCTGAAAGAAGATATAATGAGGAAGATATGTGTTTATTAGTTGCTGAATATCAAGAGTATCTTAAAAGAACATTTCATCCGGAATTTAGTCAGGCAACATTTAAACAATGGTTTGAACAACATAAAAAGAAATAACATGAAACAGAGTGCAGTTAGTTGGTTGATACAGAATATTGTAGAAGACCAAACAATAAAAGCAAAACCAATGAGTGAGTGGCTTGAGATTTTTGAACAAGCTAAGTCAATGGAGAAAGAGCAAATTATTGATGCAATATCAGAAGCTAATAAATCTAATAATAGAAATGTTAGCTTACATTCAGAACAATACTACAACCAAACATACGGAGGTGACAAATGATTAACTTTAAAAAGATAGTGTGTTTTTTATAGGGCATACTTACACATTTGTAAACAGAGTAAACGGTTGTGTCTGGGGATGGAATAACTTACAATGCAAAAGGTGTAAGTTTTTATCAGATACACTTACCGATTAACAATATAAACAAATGACACCAAAAGAAAAAGCAGAAGAATTAGTTAAAAAGATGTATGCGGTTCGTTCCGGGTCAGTTAGTATGATTACTTTACATTTTGCAAAACAATGTGCATTGATTGCAGTGGATGAGATTATAAAAGCTAATCCTTATAAATGGGTTTCTTTTATGGATCAATATACAGAAACTGTCTTAACAAGTAATATTCAATATTGGCAAGAAGTAAAACAAGAACTAGAAAAAATTAAGTAACATGAGCAAAGAAGAAAAGGTCAGTGTACTCAAAAGGATTTACTTTTGGGTGAAATGGGAGAGTAGATATCTACCTAGAGATATTGCTAAAGGTATTAGAAACCTATGGTATTGGTTCCCGGTTATTTGGAAAGATAGATCATGGAGTAACGAGTATATCTTTGAGATCCTTAAGCACAAGCTAGAAGATCAGATTAAGTTTGTTGATAAATCAGAACTTTCTGATAAAAGTAGTCTCAGTAAACTAAAAACATGTATCAAATTGATAGAATCACATCAAGAAGGTACATATATGTTAGAGTATAGTGATTACAGTGAAGAAAAACTTTATAGTATTCCTTCAGAAGATGAGCCCATAACTTATCAGCTTCATTCACAAGTATTATGGGAGAAGTATGATGATCTGTTTAAGAAGTATCCATTGATCTACAAAAGAGTACTTAATGGTGAAGGAATTTTTATAGCAAAGTTTGATGAAGAAAGTAAACAAAAAAGACTTAATGCTATGAATGTCTGTTACATAAATCAACAACGAGCTGATGCTTTGTTATTTAAAATGTTACATAAATACATGCCGCAATGGAATTACTAACACAAAAAAACAACATAAAGAATTTTTTACAAGGTATCAGAAGTTACCTAATATGCAACTCTGTAATGTCATTAATCCTTACAATATTTTGTGTGGTTCCCATGATTATGGGAGCAGAAACAGAGTTTGAAACCATATATGACGTACTAGATTTGTTCTATTCAAGATACTATTACACAGGGTCGTTACTTGGTGCACCAACATGGCAATGGCATGGAGTGTTCATGATTATAGCAGGATCAACCAACTATGTATTGGAAAAAAATGAGCAAAGCAATACTAAAGTTTAACCTTCCTGAAGAACAGGAGGAATTTAAAGATGCTGTAAACGGGACTAAGTATGCACTTGCTTTACATAACATCAAAGCTGATGTAAGATCTATTTGGAAGTATGATGAGCTAACCGCACAACAGTATGAAATTGTAGATAAGATCTATGAACAAATCAATTTAAGATTAACTGAAGCAAATGTAAAAAATGATTAAAGAAGGAGACCAAGTAGTGTGTATAGATGATGTATTTGATCCTAAATCAATGCAAATCATACCAAATAGACCACTTAAAGACAATATCTACACAGTCCGGGATATCAGATACTATGATATGCATGATAAAATGGGTATTACTTTAATGGAGATTGTAAACCCTAGTAATGTGAGAGATCTTTTTGGTAAAACACAGGAACCTAGTTTCAATATCAAAAGGTTTGCTCCATTGAATGAGGTGTTAGATAGTATTAGTCTAGAGGAACTAGAAGAAGCAGTTCTGTAAAATAAAAAGGGCAACCCGTTGGCTGCCTCTTTTTATGGACTTAAACTCGTGCTAACCTTAACTAACTTAGGGTGCAAATATATATCATGGATGATATAACTCCTGAATATTTAATGTTCTTTTTCCTGTTATTAGGTCAAAGTACATTTCGGTATCTACTTTTTTACCATCAAGAGGTTTGTACTCAATAGCCATACCGATTGCTGCTTGTTTAGCATCTAGGTTAAAGGTTAGTACTAACTCGTCTTCATTGTTTTCTACACCAAAGTTACTACCGGCTTGAACTCTAATGGGTTTTACATTTTCATTTTCAAATGGTAGATCCATACATTTACCGGCATTACCCATACCACCATAGTTTTGTGAAGGATAATCAGCAGTGGTTCTAGTATCATATGCTCTAATTCTTACAACAAAATCTGGTGTTTTTGTAGCATAATGTGGGATAAGTTTCTGAAAATCAAATGTATTATCATCCTTACCGTTTAGATAAACATTTGGCCAGAACATATTGTCACCAATAGGTTCAAGATCTGTAGCTACATTTAGTAGGTGAGTCTCTTCACTAGGTCTTTGGATGATACATTCTCTCCAGCAGCTTTGTGCAAGTTCATCACTATTGTATCCCCAAGATTCAATATCTTCTTTTGTAAAGGTCTGATTGATTTTTGCAAATGTGCTGTTTACGGTTTCTGTTACTTTCTTACCTGCTTTTCTTGTAAGAATGAATCTATGTTCTTGATGAACAGGTAGAGAAACAATACCTGATGTAGGATTACCAGTTCTATCTATATTAGTATAGATTGAGTCAAACTGTTGACGGTAACCGGTATCAGTAATATCAATGGTACCACCCATAAACCAAACTTGTTGACCAGCTAGATAACCTACTTCAATAATCTTTGTAGATGCTTCTTTACGAAGTCTTCTTGGATTAACCAATACATAATTAGCCATGTTTAACTTCTCACTGAGATAGTTCAAAGCCATTGCTTCTTGTGGGTTAGTAATAGGTTCTTCAACAGCTTCAATTACTCTTGAAATCAATTTTTTTTCACGTACTGTTGTCACAGGGTTTCTTCTATATTCGTAAATCTCACGAACAATTAGAAATCTCTGTCTGCTTTCAACGTAAATACCATTTTGATCAGAGAGATCTAAGGGTACATTAAGACGCTCAAGTGTTTGAATGTTACTCATTTTCAATGTATTTTAGTAAATTTAAGACAAATATAAAAGCTTTTTCCGACATGAGTGAGATATTAGAGTTAAATGTAAGTGCAAATTCAAACCTTAGTGATATATTGTTCAATATAAGACTAGCTGGTTATGGATATATTTGTATTGATTATTCCGGATCAGGTGATAGCGGAGCTGTAGATGATGTATATCTTGTAAAGAAAGAAAATGGTACTCAGGATGAAGAGGGTGTTATTACTATTACTACATATAGATGGGAACAACATGTAATGCGCTTACCAGATGATATACGACAAGTAATAGAAGATTTTGTTGACAAACGTATTTTATCTGATGGTGCTGATTGGTACAATAATGATGGTGGTGGAGGTACTGTAGCAATATGTACAGAAAATGGTGATTATTATGATGACCGTTATGTAAATATTATAGAGAGAGAACAATATCCTGAAACCGGTAATCTATTAAAGTAATATGGCACATCCAATGCAGCATGCTAATTCTAGCGTCAGAAAGTTTGGTGGTATACCTGAAGATTACATACATATCCATGACTGGCTTGATGAAACTAAAGCATGGGTAGGTCATAGTAAACATAGGTTGTTTAGACACCACAGTGAAGGTATATTTGAATGTGAACGTGTATTTGGAAAAAGCTTCTTAAACAGTGATGGTAAAACAGTATACACAAGATATGTTGCTGAACAACACGTTAAAGAAGACTGTAACGGATATATACCCACAGCTAAGGAATGGATTACGATGATAACTTCAGGAAAACTAGAAGTATGGGCGATAAAAACTATGAAAATGGAAGATTAATTAAAAACAAAGACAAAACACATGAATAAATATTTTGAAGCAACCGGATACAATCTTTTTTTAGATGATTTTAGAAATCCCTTAGATGCTTTTGATTACACTAAGGATATCTCATATTCTACTAAAGAATGGGTCATAGTGCGCAACTATGATGAGTTTATAGATACTATTAGGGAAAGATACTTAAATGGAGAATTCCCTCAGCTTATCTCTTTTGACCATGATTTGTCTGATGAACATTATCATCATACAAATTATGAAGAGTTTGATTATGAAGAGTTTAAAGAAAAAACAGGATATACATGTGCCAAATGGCTGATTGATTTTTGTGTTGACAAAAATCTGTATCTTCCTGAGTATTTAGTTCATTCTATGAACCCTGTAGGCAAGTCTAACATAATTAGCTTGTTTAAGGGTTTTAAGTGTGAATACTGCAGTGGTGAAGGTTACCACAAAATGAGTTGTTATAAAAACCAATATTAATCTTTACAAAAATGGGAAAAAAAAAGAGTTTTTTCTTTTCTAATGGACATCTAGTCATAATGTTCATTGTAGTATTTGCCTATCTAGGAGGAATAGTATCAAATTTCTTCTATTATATGGCACCCTGTTTAGGTGTTTTTACTTTTTGTTTAGACACCTTTGTGCCCAAATTCAATAAGTTTATGGATTGCAAGGTTAAACTTTATGAATTTATAAAGCTTGACTTTAAACCTAACTTTATAAAAAGCTACATGATGCTTATACTCATGTTGATTATTGTTAGTGGTTGGGCTATTAGTGACTATTCTAACAACAGAAGTATAAGTTCTGATGTTTTCTTTGCATTTTTCAGCATTTATGTGATATTTTCTACTATGATACTCATCAAGTATTATAAGAAATATGAAGAATTACCCTAACCTTGTGTATTTATATTGGGATGAACCCCAGCCTCCTGTTAGCTTAACTGGTAAAGCTCTTGAAAAAGATGATATAGGTTCGACTCCTATACAGGAAACTATGTGTTAAGTTATTTTTATAAATAACAATTCATTGTAATCGTGCTATTTTTGCTCTATCTTATAAATAAGCAATCAAAATCACAATGAAAAAAGAAAAAAGAGTCCTTTTTATTCTAAAAAAGAGACAGTCCTCACATCCAAATTACAGTTCAATATCCTCAGGTTTGTTGAATTCTGCCAATTTTGTAAATGACATGTTGAACAAGAATGGCATTACATCTTACTTGGTTGAAGTTATTGATAATAACGGTATTGACAAGGAAGTTACAGAGTATAAACCTACTCACGTAATAATTGAAGCTTTGTGGGTTGTACCATCTAAGTTTGAGGTGTTGACTAAACTTCACCCTAATGTAAAATGGATTATAAGATTGCACAGTGATATTTCCTTCTTGTCAAATGAAGGGATGGCTATTGAATGGATATATGATTACTTGAAATATCCTAACATATCAATATCTACTAATGATCTTGATACCAAAGAAGCATTGTCTACTTTAACAGACAGTAACTTTGTATACCTACCTAATTATTACCCGGTAGGTCTGTTTAACAGTCGTAAAAAGAAACCATCTTGTAAAAAGACAATAAATGTGGGTTGCTTTGGTGCTATTAGACCTTTGAAAAATCAATTGATTCAGGCAGTAACAGCAATTAACTATGCTGATGCTTATGATTTAAAGTTACGTTTTCATATAAATGCAACTAGAGTAGAAGGTAAAGGAGAACCAGCACTCAAAAATATCAGACAACTATTTGAGAATAACCCTAGACATGAACTTGTAGAACATGAATGGTTGAGTCATATAGAGTTTATCAGATTAGTAAAATCTATGGACTTTGGTATGCAGGTATCATTTACTGAGACCTTTAACATAGTTACAGCCGACTTCGTGAACAACAATGTTCCAATAGTAGCCTCAGATGAGATCTCTTGGGTAAGTTGTTTGTTTCAAGCTGATCCCGCTGAAAGTAAATCTATTTTCAATAAAATGAGAACAGCTATCAATTTTAGTGGACTTAAGTTTTTGAACAAAATAGGATTATGGTTCTATTGTCTTAAGTCAGAAAGAATCTGGACTAAATACTTTGGTTAATTTTTATCTATCTTGGCTTTAATGTACAAGTGTTTTTTCTCTTGTTCTGCAGCCATGATAGCTAATACACCCCTGAGCTCTTCATAAGTGATCTGGACAATCATGTTGTCCTGGAGGTCAATGACTTGTAATACTTCCGAATCTATATAGATTTGGGGAGTATCATAGTCTTCATCTCCTGCAAAAGGATCCTTATATATTCCAGCTTTAATGTATGTAGGCATTATCGTATCTCCCCATTGTCTATAGTTAGATTTTGTACACTAAAATTACCATTATCTTTCATGGTTACAATGGCAAATCCATGTACCCATTCATTGTATGGTAAATAATCAGGAGATAGTTCACACAGGCATCCTGTAGAGAATCCTCCATGATAGGCACCATCCATGTTTTTATCTAGGTAAGTACTAGATCTATGGTAATGACCACAAAGGGTGTTAACTTTTGATTTGGCGTAAATATACTTAGCGGGATATACACCACCGGCACCCTTGTACTCATGTCCATGAATAATGTTTAGATTACCGGCTTTAATTACCGTGTACTTATCTATCATTATTACATGGTGTTTAGCAAATTCTAGTAGTATCTCAAGTTTAAACTCATCGGTATCAAATATCTCTGGAGCTTTTACTTTAAGATATCTCTCTAGTCTCATCTCATGATTACCGATTTTATAGTATATCTGTGCTTTTGGAAATGCTAGTCTCAATTCATTAAGAAACCATTTACCTAGTTCTATCTCTTGACGGAATCTAGGTTTACTAGGATCCTTAGAAAAATCAGATAGAGCATAAAAGTCTAGTATATCACCATTTAAAACAATACAATCTACCTGTTCTTCTAGTCCCTTCTTTACTGCAGCTTTTAAAGCTTTAGCATTATGGTAAGGGAAGTGAATATCAGATAGAATTAAGATCTTTTTAGTAGCAGTAGCTAGTACGTATGGTTCCCTGGATTCTTCAAATGATTCTGGAATATCATCAAAAGGATTATAGTGGTAAGTAGGTACTCTATGGAACTCTTTGTTTGCAGAGATCTGACCTTTTTTCTTTCCTCTTAATCCGGTGTAGTATCTGAGTAGACCTCTTACATCTTCAACACTAGAAAATTCCAATTCATTTTCGGAATAAATCTTTTTAGCTATTGTCAGAATAGGACTTGTTGGAAATTTTCTCAGAGCTTCTTTACAAAGTTCACCACGTCTAGTATTTTTTTTAGCCATGTTATATGTTGTATATATACCAAAATACTATGGTTTTTTCAAATAACAATGGAAAAAACAAAACCATAATGTAAAAAAATTAGTAATAACCTAAAAATCAAATAATTAACTAAATCTTCTATGTGACAATAGAAGTAATTTATCTAAAATATTATGAATATGAATGACAACGGTCAAGACAAACGTCCAGTTTATATGGGCACATTTACCAAACACATGAAAACACATGAAACAAAAATATCTGCTTTAATTAGTGAGATAGAGGAAAACGAGAAAAAAATATTTCTAATCAAAAAGAAAATTGACAAAATAGAGAGAGCAGAAAAGATACTTAAAGTTGTCGCAGTTTGTTGGATTTTATCAGCAGTAGCTATACTATTGCTAGAAATATTTATGTAATTGATTGATATTTAGTTATTTTTGACTATATGACGTACTTTTGATATGAAAGTATGTACTATCAATTACCTAACGGAAAAGTGGTGCAGATGTCTGTAGATGAATATCTTAGTTTAAATAAAAAAGATATTCAGTACTTACTTAGCATCAACGCTGGGGATTATATATCCAATCCCTGGTCAGGATCCGCCATCTCTGGTATGAAAAAAGAGTCACAAGACTCTGAAGATGAAGATGATGCAGATATTGCAACATTTGAAAGTACAGAGGAAATAGAAACATTTTTTGAGGAGTTCTTCCCAGATGAATTTGAAGATTTAGATCTGAAAATAGACCTAGACTTTAATTCTTAATGCGTCTCAGGACGCATAATTCATTTAGTAAACAATTGTAAATTAATCTATATGAAAAAGCAAAGCTGTGTTCAGCCTGTTGTGTATTCTGGCAGACTGAGTGATTACCAACTGTATGGTAAGAAAATCGAGAGATTTGTAGAGTATGAGAAAGATGAGTTCAATGATTATCAGAATTTTCTGTATAAAAGAGCTCTCTTTGGGTTATCTGTTTATTCAAAAGAGGAAATTAGTATTATGCATTGGGACAAGAAAAAACGTATCTTGAAAGTTCATTCTAGAACTCAAAACGTTCTTAACTTGTGGAAACAGGAAATCATTAATTCTACTGTAAATAAGATCTTTAGTACATTATTTCATCATAGTTCTTTTGTAAAGGACATGATAGAAAATTTTGGCACTGATACAGATCCTACTTATATTAGCAAAGTTAATTTTAAGGATCTAGGTATTGACAAAAGACAAATTGTTGTCAAACTGATTCAAGAAAAGATTTTACCTGTAAATTTTTACGAACTTTCTTAATTATGAGTAATTACCACAACTTAGACAACGAAGAAGTAGTATTCATTTATCTCACAAATAAAAAATTTGTAGATCAGTATGATGCTATTTTTGAGCAAGGCGGGATTGAATCTATGGTAGATTTATCTGAACATGCTTATGTAGTTGGTTTTAAACAAATGTCTGAACAAGATTTAATAGATCTTGTGGAAGATGACCACTACAAGTATTGTCTGAGTGTGGATAGTAAGTTAGGGCCTATTGTAGAGATAATCCGGGAAACATTGCCGGATCTCTACAAGCAGGTAGAGAAGTCATTTTTACCTAAATAACAATGAAACATCAGTTTAATGTTAATGGTGTAGTATCTGTGATACTAATACCAGAAAATGAGTTAGAAAAAAACTTGTTAAAGGCACTAAGTGTTCAAAACAACGAGTTCAAAGAAACAACCAAAAGTTCTTCTGTAGGCGCTCAATTTGCAGATGGAACTATCATAATCTCAGGAGCACATGCAACCAAAGCTGAAGAAATGTGATGGTTGTGATCAGTTAAAACACATCTGGAAAAGACACGAGAAGCAGTTATACTGCAAGGATTGTTGGTCTCAACATCCTGACAAGGGAAGTAAACCCTTACAAGCTAAGAAACCTATTAATAAAAAGTCATCCAAAATTCAAAAACTGGATGCTTTGTATAGGTTACTTAGAGAATCTTATCTTAAAAATAATCCATTTTGTAAAGCTCGTTTACCCGGATGTCAGATTAATGCTACAGATATACATCATAAAATAGGAAGAGGGAAGTTTATGTTAGATGAAACTACCTTTTTAGCTGTATGTAGAATCTGTCACGGTCAAATTGAAGAAAACCCAGTAATGGCTAAGGCTATGGGATTTTCAGAATCTAGAGAACAAGCACATGGAAACAAAGAAGAGGATTGAAATTCAATCAAAAGCTGTAGAGTCTTTACTTAACAATAAAAGATCAGGTATAGCTGTGTCAATGGGTGTTGGTAAGACTCTTATAGGTCTTAAACACTTAGCTCATGTATTATCAGAAATGAATACTAAGCCCAAAGTTTTAGTTGTAGCGCCTAAAAGATCTATTTTCCAATCGTGGAAAGATGAGATGGTAAAGCACAATGTAGAGCATTTGGAATCTTGTATTAGTTTTAGTACTTACTTATCTTTAACTAAGCAAGCTGTTGATTATGATATAATCTATCTAGATGAATGTCATAATTTATTGTCTACCCATGAACAATGGTTAGATAGTGTTACCGGTATTATTGTAGGTCTTACAGGTACTCCACCAAAATTTGCAAATTCTGAGAAAGGCAAACTAGTACAAAAGTTTTGTCCTATTGGTTATGAGTACTTTGTAGATGACGCTATTTCTGATGGCATTCTCAATGATTACCAGATTATAGTACACATGTTACAACTTAGTAAAGCTAAGAACATGATGGCTGGTGGCAAAACTAAAAAATGGCCCACTAGTGAACTAGAATCATATAGTTATTGGACTGACAGAATTGATAAATCTTTGTCTCCCGGTGATACTATGATGCTGCGTATACAAAGAATGAAAGCTATGATGAAGTTTCCCTCTAAGGAAATTTATGCAAAAAGACTATTTGATAGTATTACAGATAAATGTATTCTGTTTGCTAATAGTCAAGAGCAAGCCGACAAACTTTGTAGACATAGTTATCATAGTGATAATCAAGACTCTGAAGAAAATTTATTAAAGTTTAAAGCCGGTGTAATTAATAAACTATCCGCTGTATTACAACTAAATGAAGGTGTAAACATTAAGGATTTGAAGCAGGGTATTATTATGCATGCTTATGGAAATGAAAGAAAAAGTTCCCAAAGGATAGGTAGGCTATTACGCCTTAATCCTGATGAAGTAGCCACAATACATATTTTGTGTTACGAAGGGACTGTAGATGAAGCTTGGACTAAGTCAGCTTTATCTGTGTTTGATCAAAATAAAATAATTTACAAGTAATCATTATGAAAAAAAAAGTAGTATCAAGTCCAGATTTCTTTGAATTTTCTGAAACAGCAATTGCAACAACAAGTCTTACAGAAACTCCAAGTGGGTCATTACTTACTGTTAAAGAGCTTGTTATGGAAAAAGAAGTAGTAGAAGAAAAAGATGAGGACTTTGATAAAAAGCTCAAGGCATTTGGCACTTCAGATGTTTTAGATCGCGCTAGTAAGCCTGTGTCTTATAAAAAATTGGGTAAAGGGTTTCTTGTAGAAAAACCCGTACATAGAATTTTGATGCACAACATCAAACACAATGTAAATACCATGCTTTTGGGTCCTACCGGTGTAGGTAAAACTGAGCTTATTTCAGAAATTGGTAAGTCATTGAAATTGCCTGTTACCATTTTTGATATGGGTACTATGGCTGATCCAATTATGTCTTTGATTGGTACTCACGCTATCAGTATTGAAGATGGAAAATCTAAGAGTGAGTTCAAGGCATCTCGTTTTTCTGAAGTAATTCAAAAACCAGGTATTGTGGTACTAGATGAGTTATCTCGTGCTGCAGCCGGCTCTAACAATTTGTTGTTCCCATGTCTTGACTTCCGTAGAGAATTGCCTATGGAATACTCATTCCATGATACAACACCTATCAAAATTCACCCTGAGTGTGTGTTTATTGCAACAGCAAATACAGGAAGTTCTTACACAGGTACTCACAAATTAGACAAGGCTCTTGAAGACCGTTTTATGATCATTGCTATTGATTCTTTGAATTCTCAAGCATGTTCTTATGTTCTTGATAGTGTTTATGGAGAGAATCTAAAAAAGTTAGACAGAGAAAGCATTGTTAGAAACTACTTTAAAATCAATCAAGAACACGATGATTTTAAGATCAGCTTCAGATTGTCTATGAGACATTTGAAGAACATTGCTATGCTTGTTGTTAATGGTTTTACCGTTTATGATGCATTTTTTGCAGTGTGTACTGGTATTGCCGGTAAAGAGAGTTCTGAAACATTAAAGTCAATTATTGGCGCTTAATCAATTTAAAATTTATGGGAATACTGAAGAAAAACTTCAGTTCTACAGGTTGGGAGACCTCCGATTTTGGAGGTTTTTCCCGTATCCTGTGGGACTTACCTGAAATGACATTGCCTTATGGGTTTCATATAGAACCTTCAAAGGATTTGTCATATCTTTCATATTACTCTCAAAGAAAATTACTTTCTTTGTTTTTAATAAAAGCTAATCAACTAGGTTACTCAGAACGTTTAGCTGAGAGAGCTATTTTAGAAAATAAACCAAATAGAGTTTTTGGTGTAAATACTATTTGTTCTGAATACACTTTTGATAAAGAGTCTATTAAGCAAGTACTGAAAGTTATAATTTCAACAGAAGTAGAATTAAAGTCATTGTTTATTAATTATTCAAATGCTTTAGCAAATTCTAAAATTCTATATGAAGCTTATGAGTATGGTCTTAAAGAACCAACAGAAGATTTAGATTCAAAAAATAGAGCTAAAATTCTAGAAAAGATTAAAGATGTAAAAGAAAAAAAAAGTAGTTGGACCTATACAGGCAGTACTGTTTCTGGTGAAAAACTAAAGAAGCTAAAAGAAGCTAGTAAGTTTAAACCTTATGAACCTTCAGCATATGATAAAAAATTAATTTATGATGAAGAAGAAATAAAATCTTCTGATGCTCTTTTAAACTTGCTTGATATTAATTTTGAAAAGTCTGAATCTAAAATCAGCAGTTTAAAAGTTGGAAAGATTGATATTCCTAAACTAGCTGAAGTATTATCCGGAAACTCTCATATTTATTTCAGAAAAGAAGAAGTAGAAAAAACCAAACCATTTAGTGTTTGTATTTTATGTGATGAAAGTGGAAGTATGGATGGGTCACGCATAAAAACTCAACATAGTCTTGTAAAAATTCTTTATAAGACATTTTCTCAAATTATGCCTGATGATAAAATCTATATCTATGGTCATTCTGGAGATGAAACTCCGGAAATACATGTCTATCAAGATAAGTTTAATCCTACTTTTGAAGAATCATTTACAAATCAATTAGATCATGACTTTCAACAAAACTATGATGGACCGGTGACTGATTTAATTTATGAAAAGATTAGATCACATACTAGCGATAATATTTTGTTTATCGTTATTTCTGATGGAGAGCCAGCTGGATGGCAATATGGTGGTGATGCTGACAACAATGACTATAAAAGAGTAATTGAAAAATGCAAAAGAGATGGGTTTGTTACATGTGGTATAGGTATTGAATATTTAGCATGTAAAGATTTATATCAATACAGTACTCTGGTAAAGGGATATGAATCTACAGATGCAATCAAAAAGGTAAGTATGTTGATCAATAACGTAGTAAAGGCTGAGTTTCAATAAGTTATAAATATTTTTTATAATTTATTTGGCAGATAGCCATATTTGTATATATTTGTAAAACAATAAACAACAAACACTATGACATTTTTTCTAACACTTGTTTCTTTATTTCTTATTGGTTACGTTATTGTAAATCGTAAAAAGTACCAAAACGAAATCAATTTTCTTCAAAATGTTGTCAATGATTTGAACGATGATTTGTTTAGACATAAAGGTGATAACTTTACTAAAAACAATGAGATCACTCAGCTAAAAGACAAGCTTTTTGTAAAAGAAAGAGAAATTACCAGCTTGAGACTTAAAGTTGACACTTTAGTTGAAATTAATGACAAACTCAATTCAGGTAAAAACAAACAAACTGCAACTGAGTCAGATATTTGTAAAAATGAAGAGAAGCCCAAAACAAAGAAGCCTTACTTTAGAAAGAAAAAGAAATCTAATGATAACTAATAGTCATTAGAAATAATACTAAAAAGGAGGGTAACACCTCCTTTTTTATTTTATATTGTAGTATGATTACTACAATAATTTCTTGCTTTTTTATAGCACTAGGCTCTTATTTTAAGGGTAGAATGGATACTGTGATGTTCAGAGATAATAACTCTGGATGGAACAAAAAATGGAAACTCGGACCAACCGGTAAATTAATTAGATACAATGAAAAAGACTGGTACTACTTTGGACATTATCCTAAATTTAAAGAAAGCTTTCCTTACAGCAGTACTATTCTCGTTTGTTTTACTGATAATTGGCATAAGTATCAGTTTATATTTCTTAGGTGCATATACCTGGCTGTTACTATTCAGCTATCTGGGTTTATTGGAGCTATCCTGTTAGCCTTTACTGTATGTCCTATACTGTATGGTATAGGATTTTACTTTGGTTTTGAAAAGAAACAAAAAATTTAGTTTATGAAACAATTACCCAAAACTATTACTTTCATAATGGAGAATGGGGTGTTAACCCCTAAAACAAGTCTTGATAAATATTATCATGATAACTACTTAAAAAATGTAGAAGAGGGAACTGTTCTGCAGGTCACTTATGAATATAAAGATGACGATGGTACATACCCCCAAATTAGTAAATTACAAGCTTGTACAAGAGAGCTATCAAGATTTTTAGGGTATACCCATGAAGAAGTAAAAGACATGATCAAAAAAGATTCTGGTCTTTACAATGAAGACAAAAGTCTTAAATCATTTGCAGAGTGCTCTAAAGAAGAATTAAGTCGCGCTATAGACGCTGTTATTACTCTTGGTGAGCTGGTGGATTATCCGTTGGATTAATCTCCCCTTCTACAAGTGCACCAGTTACTTTATCTATTTTAACCATTTTGGTTAGTTTCTGTTCTTTAGCTTCTTGCTCTATAAAGGACTGTAAAGCAACCAAAGTAGCAAAATTATACACATAGGGATCATCCTGGTTAGTATCTTCCTGTATGTGTTTTACTAATTCCTGAAAATGATTTTTATCTTTGTAGGGGAAAAAGTTAGTTAGAAGATTACTCAATCTTGCTACAAACTGACCTGAAATTTTTATTGTAATTTCTGCCTCTAGAGGAATAATTTCTACATCAATGATGTTAGTTTCCTCTGGTGTTGTAGATGTGCTTGTAGATTCTTCCATTTTAATTAAAAATTATTACAACAAAAGTATGATAAGCTTCCTAAACTTACAAGAAGTTAAAGAAAAACTTTATTCTAAACTCGAACCAGGACAATGGAATGACAAATTGAAAACATTTTTATTAGGTCAGGACATTGACAAAGTTTTAGAGACACTGTTACAAGAAGCAATGGATGGAAAAAGATTTACACCACCATTGAAATATGTTTTTAGAGCATTTGAGGAATGTCCCTTTGATAAAACTAGAGTTGTTCTTATTGGGCAGGATCCCTATCCTCAAATAGAAACAGCTGATGGACTTGCCTTTTCATGTAGTATTAAAGATAAACCTGAGGTATCCCTTCAGCAGATTTTTAAGGCTATTAGAGAGTCAGTACCAGAACAGTATACGGATCAGAATCCTACTAATAATTTGGACAGATGGGCCAAACAAGGTGTTCTATTGCTAAATAGTGCCTTGACAACAACAATTGGTAAGCCGGGAACTCATCAGTTACTATGGAAACCTTTGATAATACATGTCCTAGATTCTTTAATCTGGAGTGATATGGACATTATTTATGTATTTATGGGGAAAAAAGCACAGGAATATATGGACCTAATACCAGATAATAACTGTAAAATTGCTGTTGAACATCCTGCTGCAGCTTCTTACAGAAAAGAAGAATGGATTTATAATGACATGTTCAATAAAATTAATGAATGTCTTTTGTTACAAAATAAAACCCCAATTATATGGTAGATCATAAAATGGATCCTCTTAAGAATTTAAGGGATCTAAAAGAGAGTTATAAAAAAATCAAAATTGAACATAGTATTTTTGACATGCTTTGTCAAAACATATTATCACATTATGAAAAACAAGAAGAGTTGGTAAATAGAGTATTTATGTATCCCTTTACATTAGATGATATCCTAGAATTTGATAAGGCTACTCATCAAGTTTTTACAAGTAAAACTAGAATTAGGGAAATAGTAGACACCAGACATATCTTTATGTACTTAGCTAGTGAGAAAGGTTTTACTCATGAAAGTATAGGAAGAAAGTTTAACTGTCATTATTCCTCATCAATTCACGCTGTAAAGAAAATAAAGACTTTATTAGAGCTAAAAGATTTAAAAGTCACAGAACAGTGCAACAGTATAATGATTGAGTTTAATGATTATTTAAATAACAAAGAAAAGAATGACAATCACCCTGAATACATTACTGATACAAGATACGAAACTATCTCCGAATGAAATGTATCTACTAATGTGCATTAGCAACAAAGAAAAACCTTTGTTTATAAACACATTGGCAGAAGCTAGAAAACTGAGAATCAAAGGTTTAATAGATGAATCAGGTGTTATTTTGCCTTTGGGTATTGAAGTAGTTTCTAAAATAAACACAACTAAAAGTGTTACTAAGGCAAGTACCGCAATAGACATTACTGATGACTATATAGAAAAATATGTTCTTTTGTTTCCAAAGGGAAAACTACCTAGCGGTAAACAAGCAAGGGCTGATAAAAAAAACCTAAGAAACAATTTTATATGGTTTTTCAAAACATATAACTATGATTGGAATACTATCATTGCAGCTACTGTTTTGTATGTAGATGAGTATGAGCGTAAAAATTATATGTATATGAGAAATTCTCAGTATTTCATCAGTAAAATGAATCCGGACAAAACTAGAGACTCAGAACTTGCTAATTACTGCTCTCAAATTATTAGGGGAGATTATCAACAAGAGGCTGATCACTTTTCAGAAAAAGTTGTTTAAGTCATTTTTTTTGTTTAGTTTTGAGCCTGCAGACAATTTCAAAACGTTCAACACAAGGGTATAAAACCTTTGTGTTTTTTTATCTATAGACATGGAGACACCAACACTCTGGAAGAGTCAGAAAAATGCCTTTCAAGAATCTCTTGAGTATATGCAAGGCAGAATGGAGGGAAGAATCAAAAGTATTAAAACTCCGTGGGCAAAGTTTAATGATGCAACTACAGATGGTATAGAATGGAGCTCACTCACTGTTATAGGAGGAAGACCCGGTGCCGGCAAAACCCTGATTAAAGATCAAATTATTAGGGAAGCATTTGCTAGGAATGAGGGTGAAGAATTCAGAGTGTTAGAGTTTCAGTTTGAGATGCTAGCTAGAACTAGCGCTATCAGGGAGTACTCAAGTGTTATAGGCAAAACCTATAAATATTTGTGTAGTGCAGATGGGAAACTTACTAATGATGATTTAGTAAGATGTTATGAATATGCTAAAAAGAGAATTGGTTATCCTATTGATATAATAGAAGAACCTATTACAGTAAATGAATTTAAGGAGCAAATAGCTCTTTATATGAGACAAAATGCTGTTAAACATGAGGATGGTAGTTTTGAATACATGAAAACTATTGTTTCTCTAGATCACTCTCTTTTGCTTAAAAAAGCTCCTTTTGAAAAGGACAAGTATGATACTTTGTATAATCTAGGTGAGGCTGTTACCGAACTTAAGAGAAAGTATCCTATTGCTTTTATTGTTCTGAGCCAGCTTAACCGTAATATTGATAATCCTGAAAGGAGTGAAGACGGTAAATATGGTAATTACATTCTAGAGTCTGATATATTTGGATCAGATGCTTTATTACAGCATGCTGATACTCTTATAGGACTTAATAGACCAGGTAAACAAAGAATTAGATTCTATGGTCCAGATAGATATGTAATAGAGAATGATAAAATTTTAGTAATGCATTTTTTGAAATGCAGAAATGGGGATAACAGAATGAGTTTTTTCAGAGCAGAATTTGAAAGAATGATGGTATCTGAGATGGATACTCCCCCTCAACAAGAAAGAAGAACAATAAATAAGTAAGTAAATGAATATAATGACAAGACAAGAAACGCTAAGCGTTAAAGAAAAAATTCAAAATCTTAGAGAAAAGCATCAGCACATTTTTGATAACAACAATATGCCCGGTGCTTTATTTTTTCCAAAGATGGCTTACCGTCCTAGAGGAAAAGATGAATTGTATATTAGTTTCTTTGCCAGTGAATTAAAAAGAGAATCTAGAATCTATACTGAGTTTATTAGTAGTGAGTATTATCCAGAAGATAGCAATAGAACGCTATGGATGTGGAATTACAACCCTCATTGGGAAGAAGAATATGAGACAACAGAACCAAACAGTGCCGGTCAGGTCAGATATCTTGTTCCAGTAAGTGAGTTGATCAAAGTACAAGAAGTACCTAAAACAGAACAGAAAGATTCTTTTACTTTCTTGGGTGACTCAATTGTTCAGGATATCCCTCTAACTGAAATGACTGTAAGAGACTTAGCTGCTATCATGACAGGCAAACCAGTTAGTAACAAAGAATGGCTAAATAAAATAATTACACAAAAATGAGCGAAGACACTCAGGAACTAATCCTTCCTATGGGAAAATCAATGGCTGAAATAAAGAGCCCTAAAAATCTTATTATTTTCAGTAAACCAAAAGTGGGTAAAACTACTTTGTTGGCAAGTCTTGATAACTGTTTACTTGTAGACCTTGAAGATGGTAGTGATTATGTAAGTGCAATGAAGGTAAAAGCAAGATCTATTGATGATATCAAGAAGATTGGTAAAGCTATCAAAGACGCTGAATATCCTTACAAATATGTTGCTTTAGATACTATTACTGCTTTAGAAGAGATGTGTGTTCCTCTAGCAGAGGAAATGTATTCCAAATCTTCTATGGGTAAAAACTGGTTTACAGAAGGTAAACCTAAATATGGTACTATTCTAAACATGCCCAACGGTGCCGGTTATCCCTGGTTAAGGGAGGCTTTCACTAAAGTGATTGATTTTGTTAAAACATGGGCCCCTAGAATAATTCTTGTGGGACACGTTAAAGACATAGTATTAGAGAAAAATGGTGCTGAGTTTAATGCTCTTGACCTAGATCTCACAGGTAAATTAAAAAGAATAACTAGTTCTCAGTCTGATGCAATTGGGTATTTATATCGTAAGGGTTCTAAAAACATGCTTAGTTTTAAGACAACCGATGAAATATCTTGTGGTGCAAGACCAGAACATCTCAGAAACAAAGAAATTGTATTATCAGAACTAAATGATGATGATACAATCAGTATTAATTGGAATAACGTTTATATAGATTAAAATTATGATTACAACAAAGAACATCCCTACTTCTACAGGGACACAAAAAATTATTCAACCAGGTGAAAATACCTGTAAAATCAACAGCCTATCACTAGAGCCTGTTCCTTACAAAGAAGGAGCCTACAACCTATCATTGAATCTTGAGACAATGCCTATAGGTGGAGATTTTGAAGGTTTTCTTGTAGATAAAGATGATACCACAGGTCCTCGTTATGAAGGACAGGTAGCTAGAGTAAGATTTTCTGAATGGGCTTTCTCAGATGGAGTTACAAAATCAGGTATTTCTGTTTCTCGTGATCTTGAAATTCTTAAGGCTATACAAACAATTTGTAGAGAAACCGGTAGCACAGAATGGTTGGACAAAAATGATAATCTTCATGATACTATTGAAGATTTTGTAATTGCTTTTAACAGTGATAAACCTTTCAAAGACAAATACATTACTTTTTGTATTGCCGGCAAAGAATACAACAACAAACAAGGCTATGTAAACTTTGATCTGTTCTTACCACGTGCTGGTAAAGGTCAAGTAAGCCTTCAGAATGCTGATACTAACAATGGCAAACTAATGCCTTTTGATTCTGATGTTCACATCAAAAGAATTAAAACAAATCCTGTAGATTCATTTACTGCTAAAAGTGATGATGACTTTCCAGGAGTAGCTGCTTCAAGTAAAGTAGGTTCTGATTTTGATTTGTAATACAATAAAAGGGGTGTAACAGCCCCTTTATTTTTTAACTTATGATAAGCACTAAACCGGTCATAACAAGTTTATTTGAAATTCCGTCATCGTGGATATTTGAGAATTACTGTGGTATTAGTGAGAAATTAATAGGTCAAGATGTAAAAATATCATCAATCTTTAACTCTATGGATTCTGTACCATCTATGGTAATATTCTGTAGACAAGATAGATATTTTTTCAAAGACTTTTCTACAAATAAGGGTGGTGACGGCCTTAAGTTAGTCATGTATCTTTTTGACCTAGACAAAAGTGAAGGTATAAATAAAATAGTCAAAGACTATAACTTATATCTAAAGACTTCAGATTATTCAATATCTGATGTTGTAATAAAAGAAAAAGCACATTTTACTCTTGAGACATATGACACAAGAAAATGGAACAAAGGTGATGCTGAGTATTGGACATCATATGGTATCTGTTCTGAAATGTTAAAAGAATACAATGTTAAACCGTTGAGCTCTTTTACTTTTAGTAAACAAGAAGAGGGTGTATATGATTTTTTTACTACTCAGAAATCCTATATCTATGGGTATTTTAGAAAAGATGGAACACTCTATAAGATCTATCAGCCTTATAACAAAGATAAAAAGTTTATGAAGCTAGCTACTTATATCCAGGGTATGGATCAGCTAAAGTTTGATAAACCACATCTTGTTATAACCAGTTCTCTTAAAGATGGTATGTGTCTTAATAAACTAAACTATCCTATAGAGTTTATATCACCTGATTCTGAAAGTTCTATTATCAGAAAGGAAGTTATTGATCATTTAAAAACTAAGTATAAAGTAATTACGTGTATGTTTGACAATGATACAGCAGGTATAAAATCTATGGAAAAATATAAAGAACTTTATAATCTACCTAGTTTGCTTTTACCTTTGGAGAAAGATCTTTCTGATTCTGTTAAAACACACGGTCAAAAAGCGGTAAAACAATTATTAACTCCTTTACTTAATGGATATGAATAAAGAGCAGAAAAAAGCTATAGAACGGTTTGAAACATGGATGGATCATCTTCATCTACAAACTTTAACAGATGAATTAAAAAATGACATCATGTACAAAGTAGAAAATCTAATTGATGAAATACAAGAACTAAATGACTAAAGGATATATAGGTATTGATATTGGAAAGAAAGGTGCTATAGTTTACCAACGTGCTGATCTAGAAACAGAAGCATACCCTATGCCCATGATTAAGGATGAAGTTGATTATGCATTTATGTATGACATCATACAGCACATAAACAACCGTCATATGACTGCACATAATTGTAACCCTCACATTATTTTTGAAAAGCTAGGAGTTATCTTCGGTAGCTCTAAAGCAACTGCATTTTCTATGGGTCACCAGTCTGGTGCTGTAGAAATGATGGCTATCTCTCTTGGTATTCCCTACACTAAAATTCCTGCTAAACAATGGCAGAAAGAAATGTTTACAGGAGTAGAAGAGATTACTGTAACCGGTAAATCTACTAGAGATACTAAAGCAATGGCGTTAGTAGCTGCTAAAAGATTGTTCCCAGGTAAAAGTTTTGTATTTGGTGAAAGAGCATCTAAACCACATGATGGATATGTAGATGCTATACTAATGGCAGAATTTGCAAAAAGAAAAAGTTTTTAAACATGAGCTTACTAAGAAATGAAAGTCTTTCTAAAGTATGTAAAGAATTAATGTTAAAGGAGCCCTACTACGGGCTCTTTTTAGTAATGACTGAAAAACAATGGAGTGATAAGATTCCGACAGCGGGTGTTGCTAAACACAACATCAACTATAAACTTATCATCAACCCGGAGTTTTGGGATAGTCTTAGTCAAATGCACAGAGTTGGTTTGACCAAACACGAAATGCTTCATCTAGCATTCTTTCATCCACTAATGCAGGATAGCTTTGATAATCATAAACTCTTTAATATTGCTGCAGATCTTGAGATCAATCAGTATATAGAAGAAGAGTTTCTACCAAAAGGTGCTCTAAAACTAGACTCTTTTCCCGGTATTGTACTTCCTGTAAAAGCTGGTACCAGAGTTTATTATGATATTCTGACTCAAAACCAGAATAATCAGACTCTGCAAAATCTTCTGAGTGCTATGGGTCAAGGACAATCTCAATCTGAGGATGGACTTAATAATCCTAATCACGAATGGGAAGAGTTTGATAACATGGGTGAAGCTGAGAAACGTCTGATTAAAACTCAGATGGAGTATCAAATGAAAGAGCTAGCTCATGAAGTAACTAAATCTAGGGGTACAATTCCCGGAGAGATTAAAGAACTGATTGATAACTTCACTGCTTTTGAAGAACCCAAGTTTGATTGGCGTGGTTATATCAGAAGATTTGTAGGTAGATCTGTAAAGGTTTATACCAAGAAACTAAGAAGAAAGTTTAACAAGAGATTTGAGGATAATCCCGGTCTCAAGATTAAGCAAAAGAAACATATCTTAGTTGCTGTAGATACATCAGGTTCTGTAAAAACAGATGAACTAAAAGAGTTTTTCTCTGAGATACATCATATGCATAAGACAGGATCTGATATTACCGTAGTGCAGTGTGATACTGCAATTAGTGATATTCGACCTTATAAACAGAGTAACAAAATTGAGTTACATGGTAGAGGTGGTACATCCTTTCATCCTGTTATAGAATACTATAACGAAAACCAAAACAAATACACGTGTTTAATTTATTTTACTGATGGAGAAGCTCCGGCTCCTGAAAAGCCTAAAGGACATATCTTATGGGTATTAAGTTCTTGTTCAAAAATTAATAATAAGTTACCAGGTCAAATTATCAAATTAAATTAAGATGTCAAAAATTAAGCAAGTAGTATTGAATACTACAGAACTCAAAGACTTTGTAAAACACATTGTAGGAAACAACCGTTATCTTCAAGAAAATGGTAAAAATCCTGTTGCTATAAACATTGAGGGTGAAGCAGGTCTAGGTAAGACCAGTGCTATTTTGCAAGTTGCAGAAGAGTTGGATCTACAGTGTATTAAACTGAACTTGAGTCAGTTAGAAGAGATAGGTGACCTTGTAGGTTTTCCAATGAAAGAGCATGAGATGACCAAGGCTGACATCACTAAGTGGGTTACTGAGTCTACCATGCCTATGTATATTAGTAGTGGTTACAAACCCACCGGTGAAAAGAGAATGACCCATGCTGCTCCTGAATGGGTTCAAGGTAAGAAAGAAGGTGGTATCCTTATTTTGGATGACTGGACCCGTGCTGATATCAGATTTGTTCAAGCAGTTATGGAAATCATTGACAGACAAGAGTATATCTCATGGAAGCTACCAAAAGACTGGCATGTTATCTTGACTTCTAATCCTGATAATGGTGAATACTTGGTTAATTCTATTGACACAGCTCAGAGAACTCGTTTTATTACAGCTCATTTGAAGTTTGATATAGACTGTTGGGCAAAATGGGCAGAACAGAATAGTGTTGACTCTCGTTGTATAAACTTCTTGTTGATGAACCCTGAGTTGGTTAAAGGTGATATTAATCCTCGTAGTATTACTACATTCTTTAACTCTATCAGCTCTATCAAAGTGTTTGAGGATCAGTTACCATTGATTCAGATGATTGGTGAGGGTAGTGTAGGCACTGAGTTCAGTACTCTATTTACCACCTTTATCAATAACAGACTAGATGCTATGGTATCTCCTAAAGAAATCCTTACTGGAGCTGACTGGAATACTATTGAGGCTAAACTAAAAGCTTCTATGTATGAGGGAACTCATTACAGAGCTGACATTGCTAGTCTGATGGCAACTCGTATTAGTAATTATAGTATAGTATATGCAGAATCAAACCCTGTTACTGATAAAATCATGGACAGGATTAAAGATATCATCAAATCTGAAGAGCTCTTTGCTCTTGACCTACACTATTTCATGATCAAGAATATTATCTCTGGTAACAAAAGTAAGTTCCAGAAGATGTTGCTTGATAAAGACATTGTTAAACTAGCAGTAAAATAATTATGGATTTTAATTTAAGTAAATATCTGCACTGTGAACTTCTTGAGAGTGATTCAGTGCTTGTTATCAAAGAAGATTCTTGGAAATATGTATATTTTGGTACAGTAGATAGAAATATATTACAAAAGACAATATTTGAGGATCTTAGTGTAAAAAGTAGCGGTTTTGAAATTAATCCTTCTTCTCTTGGTAAAATGTTCTTTTCTAGATCTGCCAGTGTTCCTAGATATAAAGTAAGAGAAATAAAAGATAAGTATAACCTATCTGTTATTAGAGATTCTAGTAAAGCTGATACTGTTGTTATTTCTAAAAATGAACTAAAGGATAATATTCATGATAACTGGTATGAATATATGTTTTCTAGAAGTACTGTAAAAGAAGTATTGGAAGCACTATATATCTATCCTCATTCTGGTAAAAATATCTATAGATTTAATGACAGTATTATTAAACTTATTGATAATAAAGAACTAATAAAGAGTAGCATTGATAAATTAAATGCTCTTCGTCCTGATATAGAGTATATTGCTTTTAGTTATCGGTCTCGTAGTGTGTTTGACACTGTAGCAAGTGCATTAGGTATTTACAGTGATCCTTCTAAAAATGATGGAAAAACTATTGATCCTCATGCTTATGATACTTTGTTACAAAGTAAGGGTAAGAATGTTATTACAGATTCTGCTTTACAATCTATTTTAGGATCTTCAGAAATGGACTATGAGAACTATGTATTTATTGATGAGTTATTAAATAGCTCTGATCCTAGTAATATTGAACTAGGTCTCACTTTAATGGCTAATTGTAATTTTGAAGAGAGTCAGCATTACTTGCTGATTCTTCTAGGAGATTACTTTGGTAGACACAGATATGTAAATTATTGTCAGAGTGTAGCTTTTAAAAGTCTTTTAGATTTTATGGATTTTAATTACAGAACTCGCGTAAGTTTGGATGATATCTTAAATAAAGCAGATTCATTGAACAAACTTACAGATGAGATTAAAGCTATTGTTCATAAAAGAGCTACAAGTGAATTTAATCATCTTCTTAATAAATATAAATGGATACAATCTAAAGGTATCGAAATAGTAAAACCAGAACCACAACCAAAAACAGAATGATTCAAAGAAAAGAAGACATTAACGTTCTTGCTTTGGAAGAGGAGTTTTATTCAAAGCCATTTAACTTTAGTTACAGTGGCTTGAATAAGCTCCTTTTTTCACCAAAGCTTTTTTACTCACATTACGTATTACAACAAAAAGAAGAAAAGCTAGATAGCTATCTTATTGAAGGTAAGGTAATTCACTGTTTGTTACTAGATTCTGATAATTTTGAGAGGCAATTCGTTGTCTCTCCTGTATCTTTGCCTAGTGATAATCCTAAACTCGTTGTAGATAGAGTATTTAGATATGCTCAAGAGAATAATTCTCTGGACCAAGAACTAAGATCATTTGATATTATCATCTTAGATGTCTTGAAAGAAATCAATCTTCACCAGTCTCTCAAGACTGATGAGCAAAGGATTGAGAAAATGATTACAGATCAAACTGTAAGTTACTTTGACTTTCTAAAGCAGAAAGGTAAAAAAGATGTTATAGACACAGAGATATATAATCAGTGTCTAGACTCAGTCCAGATTCTGAGACAGAATCCGGAAGTTGTTAAAGTTCTTGATTTATATAGGAATTCCGGTGGCACTGTTTATAGTGAGTACCCAATTCAAATCGATCTACCTAGTTATCCTTTTGGATTAAAGGGGATAGTTGACAATATTGTTGTCAATGAAAACGATAAAATTATAGTAATCAATGACTTGAAGACAACAGGAAAGACAATAGCAGATTTTGCTGAGACTGTTGAGTACTATAATTACTGGTTACAGGCAGCTGTCTACAAGAAACTTGTTTCAACCAAGTTTGCCATAGACAGTTCTTGGAAAGTAGAGTTTAACTTTATTGTCATCGACAAATACAAACAAACATATGTATTTCCGGTGTCTGATGAAACAATGAACAAATGGTATTTGACTGGTCTCAGCAATGCTCTTTTAAAAGCTAAATATCATTATGATAAGAGAGAATTCTCTTTACCATATGATATGGCTGTATCAAAAGTTGTATTGTAAAAAAAACATTTATGATCAAATCCCTATATGAAGGATATTTTCAAAAATCTGGTGTTTTTTTATATCCTTTGCTAGATATACCTAAAGGTACCAGTGTTACTCCAATAGGAACTTATACGTCATTGACAGATCATTATACTTATGATGACTGTAAATTGATTGCTACTTATCATTTAAGGGATGACCCGCAGTTTGTATTGTTTGAAAAAACAAAACTTTTAGGAAATAAGCACTATGACTATTATTTGGAAACAGATGATAAAATAGGAGTTTATATTTTTGATTTATCAGACTATAAACAAGATTGGGATTACTTTATGCTAGGCAAATACTCAAAATTGTCTAAGGATTTAAAGACAACAGTTTTAAATCACTTTGCTAAAAGTAAGAAAAACTATGTATATGTAAATAGTTATCTAAATCCAGAAATGTATTTTGATATCTATTCTAAACTTTTAGGATGTTCTACAGATCTCCTAAAAAATGTAGGTGAATTATGTGATAAACCTGACCTGCAGAAAGAAACTTTACAAATAGAATTAAAGGATTTGGAAAGAGAAGGTTTATTTCTAAATTCGCAATAAAATACAGAGAATATGAATAATTCAATGATGATTGTTAAGTCCGAATGGAATAACAAACCCACAATTAAAATGATGCCCATCTTAACTGGCTGTCCTTATGTTGAGTGTATCTATGATCCAGAGTCTAAAGTTTTGGCCGTTATTGGCATAACTAGAAAGAGTGTGTTTCATATGATGCCAAAGCTAGATGACAATGGTGACGTTGTAATGAGAAAAGTTAAAACAGAAGGTGCTAAACCATACAAAGAAGACAGAAGAAGTGTTGAGACTTTCCAAGAGTATTATATTTCAGATAAAGCCCAGATCATGGAGTTTATGGAAATGTTTGCTTGTAATTTCAATACTTGTTTAGAATTCTTTAAGGAATCAACTCCAGAAGTAAGTGCAGATCAAAAATCTGTATAATATTTATTAACATAAAGGGGGTGTAAAAACCCCTTTTATATTTTACTTAAATACGGGGGAACAGCTTAACTGAACACAATACTTATGATTGCAGTAACAGAAACAATCTCAGGACAAAGTTTTGAAAGTATAAAATTGTCAGCTGAGTATTTTAAAATACCAATAGCTACAGTATTAAAAAGCTTGAAGTCTGAAAAACATGTAGAGGTTAATGGCAGAAAATACATTTTTGTATATAGGACCTTTAGTATGAAAGGTGCAACATCAACTGCCGGCCCTATGCAAAGGTTTCCTTTTGGCAAATACAAAAATAAAAAAATTAGTCAATGCACTGATTTATCATACATGATATGGTTAATTGAGAAACCGGATGTAAATATTAGATTAAAATCTGCTATTAACAGAAGAATCAAAGAATTAAAAGACAGACTAACTACATGAATCACTGGGTTATGGATTATGAGACTCTCATCAACATGTTTGGTGCAGTCTTTCAACACTACAAGACAGAAGAAACAAAACAGTTTGTAGTCCATAGGCTAAGAAATGACATTGTAGAATTAGTAAAATTCTTAAATCACAACAAGGACAACAAGGAATGGCACATCAGCTATAATGGTTTGAACTTTGACGCTCAGATTACTCAGTTTATTTTAGATAATCAAGAAGAGCTAGTAAATGAAGATCCAATGCATATAGCACATAAGATCTACAACTTTGCTCAGAGTGTTATTGAAAAAACCAGTAATAGTGAGTTTCCTCCTTATGCTCCTCACCAACTTTCTATAGGTCAGATAGATGTATTTAAGCTAAATCATTGGGATAACCCTGCTAAAAGATCTAGTTTGAAATGGATTCAGTATAGTATGGATTGGTATAATATCCAAGAAATGCCTATACACCATAGTACATTTATAAATACTATGGCACAGATTGACGAGGTAATGGAGTATTGTGTTAATGATGTTGAGTCTTGCAAACAGATTATGCTTTTGAGTAAAAGTCAAATCAATCTGAGAAAGAACTTAACAGAACAATATGATATAAATCTATATAGTGCTTCTGAGCCAAGAATTGCCAAAGAATTGTTCTTACATTTTTTAACCCAAAAGACAGGGATTAAAAAATATGAACTAAAACAACTAAGAACACTTAGAGATAAGATCAAGGTTAAGGATATCATACTACCTTATATCAAATTCAATAGACCTGAGTTTAATCTTATCCTAGATGAGTTTAATTCTATTGAACTAGATCCCAATAATACCAAGGATAGTTTTAAATACTCTATGGTTCATAAAGGAGTTAAGACTGATTTTGGTTTAGGTGGCGTTCATGGAGCTAGATCTAGTGGAGTTTATGAAGCTAAAGACGGTATGATTATCATGTCATCAGATGTAACTAGCTTTTATCCAAATTTAGCTATCAGAAATGGGTGGTCACCGGCACATCTTCCTAAAAAAGAATTCTGTGATCAGTATGAATGGTTCTTTGATGAAAGGGTAAAAATCCCTAAAAAAGACCCAAACAATTATGTTTATAAGATCATTCTTAATAGTACATATGGTCTTAGTAATGATGAGAATAGTTTTCTATATGATCCGGAATTCACAATGAGGATCACAATTAATGGCCAACTAAGTCTGGCTATGTTGTATGAAATGCTAAGCATAGGCATCCCCGGTTCTATTCCTCTTATGCAGAATACTGATGGTTTAGAGATGATGATCCCTGCAGGTATGAAAGATAAATATCTAGAAATCTGTAAAGAATGGGAACAAATGACTAAACTTCAGCTAGAACATGGGGAATATTCTAAAATTGTCCTAGGAGATGTTAATAACTATATTGCTGTAAATAAAGAAAAAGAAGTTAAAAAGGAGGATTTTGACAAACTTAAGTCTGAATTCCCTCACTATATTTACAGACAAGACGGGGATACATTCTTTTATTCTGCAACCAAATGTAAAGGTAGATTTGAGTTTTCAGAACTAGCTCTGCATAAGAATAAAAGCTTTATTATTATCCCCAAAGCAGTTTACCATTACTTTGTGTTTGGTACACTGCCGGAAATGTATCTAGCAGAAAATAGAAACATATTTGAGTACTGTGCCGGCATTAAAGCTAAAGGTGACTGGGAATTTATAGAAGACTGCATAACTAAAGGTCTACTCAAACACAGAAAGCTTCAACACATTGTCCGGTATTACATATCTCTCAATGGTTGTAAAATCACTAAGAGAAATAAAGTGGACGGTAGAAACTTTCAGGTAGAAGCCGGTGCTTGGAAACAGACAGTATTTAATATTGCTGAGAAGAAAGCCTGGGGAGAGTATAGAATCAATGAAGACTATTATCTCCAAAACATTTATAAGATGATTGAGTCAATACAAAAAACAAAGAAAACAAACCAACTAACAATGTTTTAAATATGACACGTAGTGAATTTAAAGAATCCGTAGTTGAGCCTAGAATAGAGCTCATTAGAGAAGTTCTGGTAAAAAAAGGTACAGAGTATGGCGCTGATAAATCAGCTTTTCATAATTTTGAACAGGCTTCTGAATTAAGTTACCATAAAAGTCCTCAGGGAGTTGCATGGGAATTTATGTGTAAGCATTTACAGTCCATTAGAGATATGATATCTGATAAAGAGTTCGATGATAAACTTCCTTCTAAAGAAATGGTGAAGGAAAAGTTTGGAGATGCTATCAATTATCTTATTCTGATGGAAGGTATGTTTAAAGAAGACATAGAAGAGATAGAAAATAATCAAGAGGTCACAGAAGTTAAAATTAAATATACAGTAACCAATGAGCATTAAACAATCTGCAAAACAAGTTAAGGAATGGTGTGAAGTAACTGAGATTAATACATCTGAAACACCTGTTTTGATTGATGCCAACAGAACTATATTGAGATTTAATCTTATGGCTGAAGAAAATCAAGAATACCTTGATGCTGTTAATGATAATGATGTTGTTGGTATAGCAGATGCTTTAGGAGATATGTTGTATATCCTTCTAGGGACTGCTCTAGAACATGGTCTTCATAATCATCTTGATAGAGTATTCAATGAGATTCATAGAAGTAACATGAGTAAAATGGGTGAAGATGGTAAACCTATTCGCAGAGAAGATGGTAAAATCTTAAAAGGAAAAAATTATTTTCCACCAAATATATCAAAAATTATAAAATAATAATACCAAAGATTAAAAGATTAATTATATATTTGGGGTATGAAATGTTATAACTGTACCCTAGATAAACCTAAAGAACAGATGCATCCTGATAATCGTCAAAAGGATGTATTTGAAGGATCTACTATTTGTGAAAAGTGTTTTCAAGAAAAACAAAGAGAAAGAAAAAGACTTGATAAACTAAAATATAGAAGAGATCCTAGTAAAAACATAACTCTTAAATATAGAAAATGGAGTTGGACTAAAAAATACAAATTGTCTGAAAAAGAGTTTGAGGATATGTTTGCAAAGCAAGATTATTGTTGTGCAGCATGTGGTTCAAAAACTTCTAGATGGGCAAAAGGATGGTGTATAGATCATGATCACTCCTGCTGTTTAAGTACTCCTACATGCGGTAAATGTACTAGAGGTATATTATGTATGCCATGTAACATGGCGGCCGGAGTAATGAAAGATAGCATTAAAGATCTTGAATCATTAATTTTATATCTTAAACAATTCAATAATCAATAAATAAAACAATTATGGAAGACAAATATGGATATGATAAATATAGATTAGATAAGTCAACCTTATCTAATAAGCAAATTACCTATGATAATATTGAAGAACTAGGTTTCTTCACAAATCATTTTGAAGGTTGGACATTGTTTCATCCTATTGCAGAGTATATTACAGAAAGTAATGAAAAAGGTGTCTCTGATTGGTGCCGTGATAAACAAGTGCTTACCTTCCATGATTTTGCTGACTATATAGATCGTAGAATTGCATATTTGACTAAAAAGAGAAATGAAAAAGGGTCTTAAAAGGCCCTAAGTATTTTAAACCAAATCTAAAAAAGATAATTTATGAGTAAAACAGGAAGTATTCAGATTCATAATTCTAAAAGAAGAGTTATGCTACTAAATGAAGAAACAGGAGAACTAAAAAGAACAACTGTTTCCGGCTATGTTGTAAAATCAGTAGCCAAAAATGGAGAGATTTTACAATGTTCTGAAATATTCAATGATGTCAAAGCTGTAAAGATTCACCTAAATGCAATGGACAAAATTTGGAATACTGGTGAATTTAAAGCTATTCCACAAGATCATACAGAACAACAAAAATTTGTAACGCTAGGTCTAGCAGAACCAGGAAAATAATATGGAAAAAGAATTATCATACGGAGAAAGATTAATAGGAATATCTGCTAAGTCATCAGGAAATGAAAAAGTAGATAAAGCAAATAAACTTTTTGCTGAGGCCGCTGACTTACTTAAAAGTCATATCTTGGAAAAAAGAGAAAAAGAAGGTGTAGATATTATCACTGCTGACCTGTTTGGTCACGCCATATGTGAAATACTCAATGCACAACTGTGCACTGTTAAAGTACTAACTTTTTCTGATACAGAACAGTAGTCTGTTACCCACACTCAAGACTCTTTTTTAAACTAAAGGATATAAAGACCCCGGTGTAATTGCCGGGGTTTTTATTACCTTCCTTGTCCTCTATAAGTCTTCTTATAGTTCTTACTAGATTTAAGATGACTTCTCTTAGATTTAGCGTGAATGCCGGGACGTTTTCTCTTACTGTCTTTGGGAGAAAAACCATTTTTTGTAGTTGTTTTTGCCATTATCTTCTTTCTCTGCTTTCTAGTGATTTAACTGCGTCTATAGGTTGTACTACTTTACCTGTCAATGCTATACTTTGCATTAGTGGGTTCATTAATTTTACAGAACCTTCTTGCTGCCACTCATAAGCACCAACTGATCTTTTATATAATGCTGATGTATCTCCGGTGATTAAGTAATCTATATAATCTGCGAATCCACCAAACAAATCTATCCAGCGCTCTAATGTAGCACTTGTAGCAATAGATTCCATTTTTACTATACCCAAATAATCATCGAATCCCATTCCAAACCAAGGCAACCATGAATCAGCTTCAGATTCTACTTGTATAGCTAGGTTCAAAAGATGATTTTCAAACCAGCCTACCGCTTTAAATGGATGATTTGGATCATCTACTGTAAATGGTAATGGAAGAGCCCCACTCTTTTTTCTTAGTTTTTCATATCTATCTTCATCATCTGGATCATACCCAAAGATAAGACCTATCAATAACTGTGTTATAATTATAAGAGCTCCTATTTCAGTTAATGTTTTTCTAGAGGCTGCAATTTCATCATCTGTCATGTTTTTTACATTCATTTTATAGACAGTAAGCATTCTCTTAGCTGCTCTAAAGAACTGAACATAATAACCCATTGCTATAGTATCAAGGTTACCATCATATCTAGGTACAATCATTCCATTTTTATATCTAGCTTGCCATCTGTTCATGAACATGTCAGTAAAATATTTTTTAAGGAACATGACCATTCTATAAAGAAGGAATCTATTTGCTAGTGGCTGATTGAACTCATCATAGGCACCATTAAGTCTGTTAGTTACACCATGAACTTTTTTTACAAAACTGGTAAAGTTTTTACCTCCTGGTGCATAAGTAGGATCAACACCTTGTTTTAGTTGTATTACTCCATCTTTTACTTCCCAAGCATCACTATATTTAATCTTTGACTTATTTCCAGAAGCATCTGTAACCTCAACAAGTTCTTTGGTAAGCATTGCTCCAAAAACACTAAGTGTTGAGTTTAACTCTGTCCATTTACGGATATTAGTCATAAAACTAAGATCAACTACATCTCTAACAGCAGATTTAGATATACCAGCTCCTTCATTTATCTTAGATTTTAATCTTCCCTGAGAAGGATCCATTAACTCTACTAACTGATAGTTTACTGATTTAGGACCAAAATTATAGATTTGAGTACTAATTTCCATAGTAACCATATTGGACCAAACTGTACCTCTACCATAATCAGCCCAGTTAAAATATTCTCCTCCTGAGGCCTCAATCATAGATTGGAATCTAGCTCCAAAACTATTTTTAAGTGCTGCCGGGATATTAAAAGAAAAGAACATCTTAGATGACATTGACAACAGACCATTAGAAAACTTATTTAGAAGAGTATTATTTTGACCATACCCTGTCATAAGTTTACCTTCAAATTCTCTTTCTATAAAAGCATTGATAGCCTGAGCTCTGATATTAGTATTTTTAGCAGATGCCGGAGTCATTATACTAGCGGCTACTCTGTTAATCCAGTTAAGTCCTTTACCAACAGATGTAAGATCTTGCTTTAATTCATAAGGTGGAGTTGAGATTAGTTTTTGCAAAGCTTTTGCTGTAGGCAACATGTCTAATAGTGTTTTTTGACGAACACCAGATTGCATATACCTAGTCATACTAGTAAGCATATCCATTGAAACTACATCAGTTTCAAGATCATACATACCAGTAATTGGTATTCTTATGTTATCATCATCAAAAAGATCTGCTTTAACATACATTTCTCTTTCATCAGGATTAAATCCATCTTCCAAGTCATCTACACTTTTTGCATATAATGACTTAAGATTTTTGAAAAAACCTGAAATAGAGTTTTGTTTTACATTCTCATTTAATGATCTAGAACTAACTACTTCATATTGACTTGCTCTGTATCTCGGATATGCTACATCAAGTCTGCTATTATAAGGTAGGTCTTCCTGAAACTCAAGATGTTTTTTAAGAAGAGCCATAGACAAATCAAACTTGGCTTTGTTAGTATTTTTTAAATTCTCATACTTCTCATTTATATATGTCTTGTCTGCAGAATTGTATTTAGGAAGCCATTGACCACGCATATCCACAGTTGCTTCAGTGATATCTCTACCCTGATTAATTGCTTCAAGCATGTTCAATCTTTCTGTCTTTAGTTGTATTTCATTACCATTTTCATCAGTATATGAATCTTTTACTTCTGGATAGTAATAATCAATAACAGGCACCCCTTGTACAGAATCTATTGGATTACCATCATCATCTTTGATTATGGTCTTCTCATAATATTTTGGATTTTTAGGCTTAATATATGTCCAAGCTCTTGTTGGAGTATATTTTACCACAAGACTCCCATCTCTCTGTGTAAATTCTTTTGTAATGTGGTTACTTCTAAACCACTCAGCAAATTCAGGATGTAGATCAAGAAGAAAGGGTAGATGAACTGGGTCATACAATCTATCAATATCAGATGCATTAAACTGACTTTGATTCAAATTGTCTTTTATATAAGCAAGAGTCTTTGGATTGTTTGTTATAAAGTCATTTACCGTATCTATGAAATTTTGAGATGGTACTCTTGACCTAAGATCATTAAGTCTAGAAAACAAAGCTTTTCTTTTTTCTATAACATCTAATTCTACATCAGATAGTTTGCCTTCTCTGCTTAATTTATTTCTTAGATTGACATACATTTCATTTTGCTGTTCGGTAGGAGAATTACCTTCTCCCTCAGAATAAAGTCTTACCATTTCTTTATACTGATTATACCAAGACCACTCATCTCTAGTTAGAGACCCGGGTGTTTCTTCTTCAGCTGACTTTTTAAGTTCCTCAAACTCTTCCTCAAGAGCCTTTATTTTCTGTAAAAGAACTTCCGGCATTTCATTACCTATAGGATGTCTATTTTCATCCTTATAAGAACTCATAAGATCATTGATAGTCTTATGTATCTCTACAATTCTTTTTTGATTAGGATCATTAGCAGAAAGAGCAGATAGCTCCATAAAGATATCAGCCTGTTCTTTGTAGAAGTCAGCATTAAGCTTGATTACAGTATTGTTAGCAAGCCATTCTTTAAGTTTAAGTTCATACTCCTCAGACCCTTTTTTAATTTTAGGGGTACTGGTTTCTAAAGACTGCATAAAATCCAAGTATGCATTTTCAAATGCTCCTTTTCTGAGTGTCCATTTCTTAAAGTTTCTGGTTAGATCATAGTGTTCTTTAAGTCTAACAGCTACTTTATAATCCATAGAGGTTTCTGGTTTAGGAGAACCATCTGAATAATACAAACTTCTAAGTTGTTTATATTCTCTCCAGTAGATCTTAGCTGAGGCTGCATTCTCTAATATTTCTTCAGGGGTAGTAATATTACTATTTAATCCTCTGATTTTAGATAGTATCTCCTCTCTTCTTTTAAAAGCCTCTTGGCCAATGTCATCAAGAAATAAACGGTCTCCGGCATAATATGCCTCTGTATATTCCCTGTGCATGTATCTTTCTCTAAATTGAGACAGCTCACCTAATGCTTTTACATATTCTAGCTTTGCTTCATCAGAGTTGTTAGAGTTTATATTCTCTTTTGCTTTTTCTAACTTGTCTTCTAGATTTTTTAGGTCACTGTAAAAGTTTTTGTAGGGAGTCATGAATTTGTAAACACTCTTTGTTGTGTTTCCTAATTCATCTTTTTCTATGATATCAAGGAAAAGCAAATCTTTACCCATGTGCATCCTAGAATATGCTGAGGTATAACCTGCAGCATTCATCAAACCTTCTACATCATTGATAAACTTATTATACTTCTGTTGTATAATAGTGCTCATTTCTACAAAACGGTTCTTTACATAAGAGCCAAAACCTAGGATAACAGGATCCTGGTTATTCATAAATCCTTCTAAATACACACTTAGTGCTGAACCAACATCACCTAGCTCTCCTTTTAGATACTGTTTTATTTTATCAGGAGTGAGTTTTACAATTTCATACTCTCTCTTGTATAGGTCTATTACAGCTTGACTAGCTCCTTTTTCTTCATACTTTTTGATTATTCTCTGATAATGATTGTCAATTCTTTCAATTAGCGGTGTGAGTTGATCAATGTATAGTTCAGATAATCCAGACTCATAAATCTTGTTAGTGTACTTTTCAGAGTTTTCTATGTTGTCACTTATTTCATTGATAAGGTTAAACAGCGGGTGACCTGATTTAAAATCAGTATTCTCTCTGAGTTGTTCTTTAGCTCCTATGATAAACTTTTTCCAATCCTTTATTACTCTATTTAAATAGAATGCTTTAGACAAAGCAACTTGAGAATTTAATTGGTCCTTAGGATCAGTACTATTGAGCATCCTATTGATTTCCTTAAAATGCTCAAATATTCTTTTAGATGCTGCATTAAATCTAAGCAAACTATTAAGAACAGCGTTAGCATGTTGGGCCATGTATTTTTCTTCTTCTTCTTTAGAAGCAAAAACCCTTTCCCCTTCAGTTTGAAACATTTTAAGGGTTGTGATGATATCAGATAAATCAGATCTTTCCATTTTATCTTTAAGCACCTCTTTGATCTCTTTATAGTTCTTTGTATAAAGAAATGCATTTTGATTTTTAGCTAAGCCGTAAAACTTTTTACTTAGCATGTTTATCTCTTTTTGTGATACCTGAGAAAGATCTTCTATGATTTGATCTCTATAGAGATTATTGAAAAAGTTTACATCCGACTTGGTGATAATCTCAGAGTTTATCTGAAACTGCTTGTTAGCTAGCATATTAGCCAGCTGATCCAAAGTGGTATTAACAGATAGATTTTCTACTTTCAGTCTCTCTCCCTTAAACAGTTTTCTTAAAATCTGTTTAATGGCATACATTATAGAATCAATTACTTTGGTAAATAGATTACTATTAGGAGTACCCGTAGTTAAATCAGCTGCTTTCTTACCTATGGATTTTACAATAGC
>Ga0315905_10000644_pt1 | contig 37849 bp, 36 predicted proteins | sample LakEriMetagenome_5_FD_203522 | JGI IMG/M metagenome (GOLD analysis project Ga0315905, IMG submission 203522) | Freshwater fungal communities from buoy surface, Lake Erie, Ohio, United States - Buoy 4 MA121 | ecosystem: Environmental > Aquatic > Freshwater > Lake | place: USA: Lake Erie, Ohio... | reverse complement strand
AGGCGTAAAGATGATATCCAAGATAAATAATAAAATTGTTGTCCAAATAAATGAATCATACAGTTTATTCACATTTAAAAACACTTCGGACTCTGACAGATTTTTAGATGACTTAGGTAATCACCTTAGAAAAATAAATAAAAACGATTGTATATTAGTTAAAGACTATTCAACAATACATAGAAAATATTTGTACGATATTTTAGTTAACCAGGGGTTTCCTCGGTCTTATCTTCAGAGACATTCAACAACTCATCCAAAATAAAAATAAACTCAATTCCTGAGATATCTATTTTGAATTGGTTTAATTTTGGGTCAACATTTTTAAATTGTTTTTTAGTTTGTTCAAAATCAAATTTATTTAACTCTATTACAATGACCTTTTTTCCATTAACAAACAAACTGTCAATAGCATCAGACACTAAAGCCATTCTTTCTATTAACCCGTAAATAACCTGAGAATTATTTTCCATATACTAACTTTTTTCTTTTTAGGAACTATTTCCTCTTTTTTTGTTTTTTTAATCTGTTGGATAAACTTAAGTTTTTCCTTTTCTAGTTCCTGTTTGTCCTTTGTGATTTCATTTTGGAACCACTGTAGTCGTTTTGAGCTCGTCTTCATTGTCTTCGAATTCTAAAGTTTGTGTTGACTTGATATCAAATTTAAGATTTTTTAAACTAGTTAAAGTTTGTTTTTCAAAAACATTTTTTAACTCATCTACTTTGGTTTGGAATAATCTTTCTTTCTCTTCTCGTTCTAAATTATAATTAATAATACTTTTAATATTACCTGATATTTTTTCAACCTCAGGTTCATTAAACTCAGAAACAAATGAAAACAGTTTTTCCCCCGTATTTGGGGATTCTTGTTGTAGGATTTTATCCTCCTCAACATATTTTTTGGGTAGCTTCCATGATTCAGGAAAACTAACATCAAAACTTAAATAATTTTTTAGTTTCCTTACAGATTGTAGATAAGGAAATAAACTTGAAAATTCTTTATATAAACTCATATGTCTAATTAAATAAATAAGTTATGATGTATGAAACCGATAAACCTAGGAAGATAAGCTCCCTATCACTTTTAACGACTCGAGTTTCCGATGTTTGTGATAGGGCGCCTATAAACCTAACTGTTGTTCTTAAAACAACTAAAACTGAAAAAATGAAAATGAAAAAAAATAAATTATCTATATTAAGCATTCTCAGTTTTTTTTCTTTCTTCCAAAATCTCACCTCTTAAAGTCTGTAATAGTGCCTTAAGTTCTTGCGCTGACTTTCTTGCTCTAGTTCCCGCACTTTTGTTTCCTTTGAAGAATTTTGTCGCGTCCATTGACAACTCTTCTGTCAATGATTTGATTTTTTCTAAAGTTTCCATTGTATTTTTTTTTACAAATTTATTATAATAACTAATATTAATTTTTCCCCTATAGGAGTAAATAGAAAAGAGATTTTTTTATTTATTCATATTCTTATCCAATCCCTTATATAGACTGTTAATCATATCTAAATCCGATTTGGTAAATGGTTTTTTGATGTCAAAAAGTTCATCAAAAAAACCTGAAACTGAATCCCTAACTTTTTTATTTTCTTGTTTATAAAAAATTTCTTGGAAAAATGAAATGAAATAATCGAAGTGTTCTCCTTTTTTATTAAATCTAATATTTTCTTTTTGGAAATTATCAACAACTTTATTCCAACACCACACAAAATGGTTTATTTTATCTTCTTCTGTCATTACAACTTTAGTTTCGTTAGGGGAGTCACTTTCACCCAAATAAGTCTCTACTATCAACTCATTTAGTGATTGGGAAAAATCTGAAAATAATTCCAATTTTTCAGGAATTATGTTATTACTTTTAAACCATAGGTCAACCTCTTCCGGTTTAATTTGTTTTGTGACGTAATTAAAAAAATTATCCATAAGAAACTCTTATGGATAAAATATAGTTAAGATATTTTTAATGTATATTATTGAGTCTTTTGATTATAACCAATTAAATTTTTCATTCTGTCAAATTCCTCATTGATTTTCTTTTGAGTTTTTTCATCAGTTGATTCTAATTTAGTCATGAGTTTACCGACTCCGCCATCTCCCGCCTCATCATTTACGACAGGTTGAGGTGACTTATTATATGCCTTTCTTTTTAATTTTCCGAGCATATTGTCCTTTCTAATATTATTTCTTTTTTTATTCACCTCAGACTTTCCAGTGTTAGCCCATTCAGGATTGTTACCCGTTCTTGATGAACCTTCGACATTATCGTCAACCCATTTTTCGTTTGGGTGGATACTGTCGTAATCTAAATTTTCTAACCCAGCCGCTGTGAAATTGTCTGTGTAGTCTTTAACAGCATCTGACGGTATGTACGCCTTTTTATCCATCTTAGCTAACTCTCCGTTTCCTTTAGGGAAAATTTTAGGGTTCATGTCAAAATCACCTTTTGAACCGTCTTGTAAATAATCTTTCATTTTTTTAACAAGAGATTGTAAATACTCTTTGTTTTCTTTACCCGATGCAGTATGAGCTTTCTGATAAACATTTAATCCTTTAGTTTTACCCATGGATTTTAATTTTTTTTCTTCTTGTAGAACAATTTTTTCAATAAAATCAATCATCTCACTTTCAGTCATTTGCAAAGATTTTTTTGACTCTCTTACGTTAAATTTCTTACCCCCAACTTCAAAACTATCATCACCTTCTTTCTTAGCCCTTGCCAAAGCACCAGTGAATGCATTACCCTCATCCATCTCTTCATCAGTTTCACCTCCACTTTTTTTACCTTTTTTTGTTCTTGCCATTCTTAGGTCATCAGAGTCAATTCTATTATTTTTATTATGGTCCAATTTATCTTGATTACCATAAAGCTTTTCGTTCATTTCACCACCACTATTAGATTTATTTTGGAAATATTTGCAACTTTCCATGTTATAATCTTCGCTTTTTTCGTCACAATATCTCTGAGTGTAATTTAATGTGTCAAAATCGGTCTCAGAATCTTCTTCCTCCGCAACATAATCAAACTCGTCCGATTCATTCATAGATGAACATTGTTCACAAATACCTTCATTCATTTGTTTACCACACTGTTCACAAATATTTTCACCTTCACTCAAATAATCCATTTCTTCATACATTTTGTTATAACCACATTCTGAGCATTCACCTTCCATTAACGATGGTGAACCGCATTGTTCACATACGTTTTCTTCTTCGTGTAATTTTGTCTCTAATTCATTAATCTTATCTTCTAAAGTTTCAGACAGAACTCTCTTAACCAAAGATTCAATATATTTGTTCGAAATATTTTTCATGCGATTTTTTATTTATAAATATCTAATTTTTACATTATAGTTTATCTTTTATCAAATTATATTCGTATTCTATAATATTTTTTACAACCTGTTCGCTAATATTATATTTCTTACTTACCTGTTTAATAACTTCTTTAAGATTTTCGTTCTCAAATATGTTCAGAGCCTTTATATCACCCTGATTACAGTATGGAAATTTTTTACATTTCTTTTTAACCTGAACAAATTTTCCTCCAGGTATTTGTGTTTTTTTATACGACCTACCTGAACCACGCTCATGATTACCTTTCATTTTAACATCTTCAAAACCAGGTGCGTCGTAAGAGCCGGCAGAAGATGCTCCTGTCGCTTCTTTAGTTTCAACTTTTTTTGGTGTTTCTTCGAAACTCCTTTTAACAAAGTCACTTTGTGGATTAAATCCAACTGGTCCTAAAAATCCTCCAGCCGAACCGGAGCCTGTTGCTTCTTTACTCTCAACTTTTTCTAGTTTGTCATAATACTTTGGGTCTTCCTTAAGATGGTCCATGGCTATTTTTTTAGCCTTCTTTAGACCCATCTCATGTTCCATTTCAACCTTAATTCCCTTTTTAAGTTGTCTTACCAAAATATTATACATTTTTGATATTTTTTCAGAATCATCTACTTTTGAGTGTTTTTTGGCCAAATTGTATAGGTTTAAGTCTTTAGTTTCAGATTCATTAACCTTCTTTTTTTTACCCTGACAGTGAGCCTTCTGACTAAACCCTTTAGGGTTTTTACAATCAATACTTTTTTTATATTTCTCAGACCACTTTTCAGACATATCTTCATTAGACTCAATCTTTTTAACCAAAGTATTTAATTCTTTCATACCTTCAGAAGAATCAGTACTCATTATATTTGAATTTGTCATAATATTTTTTGACAACCCATCTTTAAGTTGATTTAAAATATTTTCTATGATTTTTACTTTATCCATATTATATTGCTAAAAGTAATAATATCAAAAATACACCTCCTGCGATTGTTCCTCGTTTATACCATTTGAATTGTTTATTCTTGGAATCCAATTCACTTTGGAGTTTAGTATTAGCTTTTCCGTACTCAACGATTTGTCCGTCTTTTTGTTGGATTATAAATTGGTATGTCGAATCTTTCTTTTCGAGATAATTAATCATAGTATCTTTCAAAGCCTCCCTCTCTTCTAATTTTCCAATTTTGATGTAGGATTGAGTCAATTCTTCTCTACAACCGTCATACTTGATTAGGTCTTTTATAATCAATCTAGCGGTTTGAGTACTAATTTCCAGCTGAGTTGTATCTTTTTGAGAAAAACTTTTTAAGCTCAGAATGAGTATACTTATCAACATTAATAACCTTACCATTTGTTTGTATTTTAATATCGTTTATTGTTTGGTCTACTGCCAAAATTTCGTTTGTGACATTGTTTATGTCCGCATCTAATTTTAATAATTGTTCATCTATCATGGAATTCACTGCAGTTGCAGAATCTATGGATATCTGTAAACTATCTATTTTATCATAATGTGATTTTACGTCGACTTTGATACTGTTTGTTATAAAAATAGAATAACCTACCAAACCAACTATCACAAATAATAATATTGTTTTTAAAGTTTCGTTCATTGTTCTGTTCTGTTTGTTTTCTTACGTGAAGCCAAAATTTTCGCCCATTTTGACTTAAATTTATCATAGTAAGTTTTTAACTTATTAATCATATCTACAAAATTTTCATCCGCTTTAATCATATCACCATTGATGTACATTCCTCCATCTTCACCGATAGAAAAGAAAAATTCAATATCAAAATCAATAACTTTACCTGACCATTCTACGTTGTTTGGATAAACATTTAACTTATTAAAGTCAACCAAATCTGAAACCTCATTCACAAACTCATCCATAGTTTCTTGGAAAGCTATTTTGTCATCGGTTGTCAATTCTAAGTCAGAAGAATCTTTTCCGTGGAGAACTAAGATACCTCCCGATATTCTATATCCTTGGCTTTTATCTCTATCAGGTTCAGCGTCATCTTCTATTTTATTTTCAACTGACTTAGCAATATTCATTGGTTTACTAATGTCATCAGACGTTAAATTAGCACCTTGTTCTGTTATAATACCGTACTTACTTTTTATTTCACTAATTTGTTCGTTCAAATTATTACCTGACAGCATGTTTCTTGACGCTCTCAATAATTTTTTAATTTCATCATGTGAATTTTTCATCATTCAAATATTTTAAAAACGTTTCGAAATTAAATGCCGGACTCAAATCTGTAAAAACACTATCGTAATTACTTTTTGATGTTATTCCTCTAAATTTCTCAACTCCATTTATACGTGTGTTATGTTCTACTACCTCAATTGGGATTCCCATTTCTTTTGAAATTTTTTTACACAACTTAGCTGTGTATTCTATTTGAGTTTCGGTATAAGGTTGCCAAAAAAAATAGTCTCTCCACTTTTTTTCGTACACATCACCCTTATAAATATCTCCAATCCAGTTAACGTATTGATTATTTAAAGGTTCTTTTTCCATCCATCCTAAGTTTTCCAAAGAGATAATTATAGAATTTCTATTTATATTTTCCTCTGAGAATATTTTACCGTGATGTTCGTTATCTAACAACTGTATAATCTTACCATCCCTACTTACAACATAGTTTGGTATTTTTTTATAGTTACCGTTAAACCTGTATTTAAGACCTAATAGATATTCCTCAATTTTCCTTGAGGTATGTTGGAGAATAATCTGCTGTTTTTTCTTTTGTCTTCCTGGTGGTTTAAATTCACCATATTTGACTACTTCCATCATAGGATATCACATTTTGTGATTTATTTTTTGTAGGTTAGTCTCTTAATTTGTAATTCGTCTTCTTCGAATTCTTCAGTTATTTTTTCTGAACTAAGTTCTACGGGTACTTCGACTATTTTTTCAACTTCTACAGGAACTTCTACAATCTTCTCAACTATCTTTTCAACTTCTACAGGAACTTCTACAATCTTCTCAAATATCTTTTCAACTTCTACAGGAACTTCGATAATTTTTTCCACCTCGACAGGAACCTCAACTATTTTTTCAACTATAACCTCATTAACTTCAGATTTTTTTCCACTATCGTATTTGGTGAAAAAGTGTAAAGAGGTTAATGAGATTATTGGTAGTAATCCACCTTCCAAAAACGCCAACCATCTTTTAAGTGAAACAACATCTGTTACATCAGAACCCAAAGATTCCCAAAGTGGTGAGGTAAGTTCTACCCATGACTTAAACAAGTCACTTGTAGCATCAATTTCTTTATAAGAATAAAAAATATTACCAATCATCTGAATTAGGGTAACAAGACCAAACATGAACCAAACACCACCTTTAATTTTATTGGTTGCCGCAACAAGTGCAGTCATGGCTCCGACCTCAATCGCAATTGAAAGATATATAGCCCAATTGATTGGGTTTGCAATGTCGTACCATGCAACAACGTGTGAAATGGAAATCCCTGCAACCAATATAATTGGTACAAGGAACATGGTTCTATTTGGATTGTCTTTAATCCACTGAATGGAGTTTTTTAACATTACTGAGCTCGTAAACTGTCGATTATCTCTCCAATTTTACCCTGTCTGTTAACATCCATAATATCTCTGTCTGTCGATTGAATCATTCTTCTTTCAGTTTCGAGTCCTTCGATTCTGATTTCTTTTCTTAATTCGATAGTCAAAGAATCTATTTTTGCGTTGTTTGATTGTACTTGTGTTTTAACCTTATCTACTCGAGAGTTAGTAGAACAAGTTTTCATAAAGATGATAAGAACCAAAATGGTTATTACTCTAACACCCCACACATCTAAAATGTTTAAAAAATTTTTCATATCAATTAGTTTTTAAATAAAATAAAAAACCTTCTATCATAATAAATAGAAGGTCTTTCGTTTTTTACATGTAGTCGAACAAAACTGAACTTTCGTTCCTTAACTTTCTTAAAGCCTTTTCTTTAATTTGTCGTACTCTTTCCTTTGTCAAATTAAAGTCAGAGCCAATGTCTTCGAGCGTTCTTGGAGTCCCTGATAGACCAAAATAATCTAATATTATTGTTTTTTCACGTTCATCCAAAATGTCCAATAAACCAACCAACTCTGTCTTTAGAACGTCCTTATTGTTGAACACCGCATCGGGCATATCCGCATCCTCGTTTTTAATAATATCAACTAAAGTATCACCCTCCTCATTGATATTCATATCCAAATCGATAATTGAGGGTAGCAATTCAAACCTCTCATCGAGTTTACCACCTTTAGACTCAACTTCTTTCTTAGCTCTTTGTAAGTCCTGAACTACGTTAACAGGTAGTCGAATTGTACGGGCGTTGTCGTTAAGTGATTGTAGAATTGATTGTTTGACCCACCACACTGCGTATGATATGAAACGTAGGTTCTTACTCCAATCAAAATTTTGAATGGCTTTTAGTAGTCCTAAGTTACCCTCCGCAATCAAATCAGGAAAATCCAATCCTTGGTTTTGATATTGTTTCGCCACGGTAATTACAAAACGTAGGTTACCCTCCAAGATTTCTTGATTGATTTCATCTCGTTGACGTTGGGTTAATCCCTCTGATTGAATCAATTTGGCCAATTCTTTTTCCCGTTCGGGTGTCATTACCTTAATCTTACGAATGTCTTTGAGGTAATGTTGAATCTCTTCCTGGTTGATTGGAATAGAAGTGTTTTTTTCTTTCATATTATTGATTTGAGTATTTGTCTAGTAGTTGTTTGTCTTCCTCACTCAGCGAATTTACGCCATTTTTACTAATCTGGTCTAAAATTTCATCTAAAGTTTTCACAGATTTTTTCTTTTTCAACAAAGGTAGGATATCAATATCCATATCATTGTCAAAATCTTCGTCTCTAAGATTTGCCAAAGCCTCATCCAATCTAGAAAAGAAAGTTTGTGGTTCTACCAAATCCTCTTCGTTAATAGATGGTGTTTCTTCATCTAGTTCCTTACCAAATAAATGTTCCAAAGTTTCTTCATCAATTCTGACATTGATTTCAAAATCAGAATATGGTAATAAGAAATAAGAAATTTTAACATTTTGTAATATTTTGGTAATAGATTTTGACACTTCATCAAATGGTTCATCACTCTTAAAAGTGTAAACACAAGAAGTGTCACCATAAAAGAATTTTATGTAATCAACTTTAATATTCAATATGATGTTGTCACAAAGTGAATTGACAAATTCATCTTGTTTTTCCATTCCTCCAAAAATAAAAATAATGTACTTCATATAATTTTTTTACAAAGATAAACAAGTTTATTGTTTCACAAAACTAATGTTATCAACTTTTTCTATTCTGACAACATTATCTGACCAATTTGTTACCAAAGGGTTGTGTGTTATTACAAATATTTTTTCAAAATATTCTTTAATTTTTTTAAAAAACTCAGAAACCATTTCCAAATTGTCGTTGGATATCTTACCAAAAACTTCATCGAAAACCACAATGTTTGGTTTAGGTAAAGAACAAATCTTACTTAATACCGCTCTTAAAGCTAAGGAAGCGATTGTCCTCTCATAACCTGAACCAGAGGACATCAACTTTTCTATCTGAGTATTATTGTCAATCATAAGGAACTCAACCTCATTTTTGTCATTGATTCTAACTTCCAATCTAAAATGACAACTATCCTCCAACAATCTTTGTAACTCAGAATTAATCAAAGGCATCATTGTTTTCATAATTAGTTTGGAGATGCCATTTTTACCAAATGTTTCCAAATATACCTTATAAACCCGTTCCTTTGACGATTCTTCCTTAATTTTTTCAATTAACTTTTCGTTATTAACAATCTTTTCATTCAGACTATCAATTTCAAATTGATATCCTGTCATCTTTTTGTTAATACCATCTTTTTCGATTTCAAGTTCATTAAGACGAATGTCCGCCTTTATCAACATTTCATCAATTTTGTTGTTGGTCTGAATCTTTTCTTGGGCTTGTTCGTATTTTGTTAACTTGTCATTAAGTTTTTCAATTTTAAAATTGATACTTTCAATGTTAAGTTCCAATTTTTCTTTGATTAACTTATTCTTTTCGTACTCATCAAACTCTTTTTTAAGTGTAACAAAACCTTCCTCTTTGCCGGATAAATCCTGCATTAACCCCTCAATTTCACCTTTATGCGTGATAAATCCGTCTAGCTCAGATATTCTTGTTTGTGTAATTGCGGCGTTCATAAGTTCTATACCACAATGTTCGCACTTTATTCCACCACTAACAGAACTTTTAAGTTTTTCGATTGAACTTATGTTTGTGTCAACCTCAACTTTTTTCTTATATGCGGTATTATATTCTTCCTTAACCTTATCGTGCTCGTCTTCGTGGTAATACTGACTTGGCTCTACAACTTTGATTTCTGATAATTGTTTTTCAACTTGTGTTTTTTGAATCTCCAATTCAGATATTTCAGTTTTAACCTTATCAGGTTGTAACATACCAATCTCTTTATCAATATCCGTATGTTTATTTTTCAATAAACCATCACGATAATCTTGTCCTTTGGTAATACGATTTTGAACGTCAATTAAGTTACCTTGTTCTAATGTTATGGACTTATTGTTAGTATCTATGGTTTCATTATAAGTTTCAATATCCGTCTTTAACTGTTCACTGTTATAGATATTGGATATCATAGACTTTGAAAACTCTCCATAGATTTCCTTAGCGGCTTCTTCCTTTCTTTTCAAAAAGTCCAGTCCCATAAAACGAGACAATACCTGACCACGAGCCGTTGGTTTGGAGTCAATGAGCTCCTCCAAATTAGTTGCGGTTGTTAGGATTGTCATCAAAAAGTCATCCTTAGACCCAATCGATGTTTTAATAAAAGTTTCAGTCTCTCGTCTTTGTTCTCCCGTAAAGTTTTGTAAACTACCATCAGACAACTTTTTAAAGAAATCCAATTCAGTTTTAACATTCCACTCTCCAGATTTTGCTTTCTTTCTCTCAATATTACGAACAATAATGTAATCATCACCATCAATAACGATTTCACCTTTAACTGAGACTTTGTTCTTATCTGAGAACCTGTTGAATATCTCCTCAGCTTTACTAGTTTTAGTCGTCTCATTGAAAAACAAAAACAATAACAGGTCGACAGTCAATACAGTTTTACCACCGAAGTTAGGAGGATTAGACTCAACAACGGTAATACCATCACACTTTTCAAAGTCTAGTTTTTGGTTTTCACCATATGATAGGAAGTTTGAAAATTCAATGTTTTTGATAAACCATCGTTTGAACGGTGAGACCTCAGAATCCTCGAGGATTAGTTTGTTATCCACCACCGAATCCAACTTATAAACGTCATCGAATAATTCTTCACTCGACTTGGATTTCAAATATGACTTTATGAGTTCGTGTTGATAATTTTTATCGAGAATATTGAAAGAAATATCAACTGTGTGAGTAGTCTCCTCAGTTGTAAGAGTCTTTGTAATAACATTTACATTAGATGACAAATACTTTTTTTGGAAGTACTGTCTAACACTCTTTATCTTTTCTTGTGTGAAATTCTCTGCATAGTCCTCCCATACGACTTGTATGTACGGGTTTTCTAAATTATCTACAGCTAAATCGTGAGTCATATTTTTATAGTTGAAATTTGGTGGTGGATTAAACAAATCCATAGTTTACTGAGGGGTAACGTCAATAACTTCAGAACTGTTTTCCTCGGTCATTGCCGACATTTGTTCTTGGTACACCTGAAGTTGTTTCTCCAACATTTCAGTGTACTCCTTTTCCATCTTACGACGAACACCCTTCAAAAGATTGTTACGATTAATAACCTTTTGCTTGTGTTTTTTTCTTACTCTAGATTTTGGCATAATATTAATTTTTATAAATGATTTGTATTTGGTCTATTTTCTTCGAACCATTCGATAATTGAATTCATCGCCCAAACCGCACCAGACGCCATGAGTCCGTCAAAGAACCATGAATACCATTTTGGTGTTAGGAAAAGGTAATGAGAGGGGGAAATAAGTACAAACCCCAAGAAAAATCCAACCCATGTCGATGTACACATCATACAGGACAATAAGTCAGAAAAGAATTTGAATACTGAGAATTTCGCTCCCAATAAACTTATAGTATTACGAAATCCTTCGAAAATACTACCGTAAACCATAATGTTGGAGAACCCGTAGGCCAACACGAACCACGCTACTAATGTTGTCATCATTTTTGTTATTATAATTTGTCTTTTAAATTTGAACTTTTCAGGTAGAAAGCATAAGAAGTTTTTGTCAGATTTTCAAGGTCCTCGACTTTATTTCTCATTTCTTTTATAATGTCGTTTTTTTCACCTAGTTGTCTGTTAAGATTCATCAAAGTTTCTTGTAATTTACCACATTCAACTTCTTTTTGATTCTCTAGCTTTCCTTTTAATATATAAATTTCATTCTGTAGTTCCTCAATCTTTGTATTATCAACCACAGGTTTTTCAATGAACACTTCTTTTTCAACTATTACTTCTTTAATTACCTCTTTTTCGAATTCTCTATCGATAACCTCGGGAAGTTGTCCTTGGTTCAACATCCCATATTTTTCTATGAAATGACCTTTTTTTAAACATAACGTTAAATAACCATTTTGGTCTTTTATTTCATTAAGTTTACAAAATGAATTGATGTCATCAACATCTTGTTTGGTTAACTCAATAGTTAAGGAGTTTTTCTGTTCCATCGATAATTTGGTCGTAAGAATTTAATTTGAAAGATAAGAAAGGTTTTGGATTAACCAAATTAACAAATTCATATTTATCGTTTTCTACATCGTAAATACCATAACCGTGTTTTTCAATAGTCTCTCCAAAGTTTTGTTGGATAGTTGAGCCAATCATATATGCTTTCTTTCCACCAGGTATGTTAAACACCTGTCTCTTATGGATATCACCACAAAATACCAAGTCACAACCATCGAACTTATCTGACTCAAATCCACTGTCGAACTTATAACCAACATCAGTTGTCAAACCTTGTACAGGTCCGTGAAAGAGTCCAATCTTTCTTCTATCATTTTTTTGAATGTCCGGTGGAATGTTATGGTCCATAAGTGAATAAACACACCAATCTATATTTTGGTCCTCATACACCCCTCTGTTCTTATAATAAACAACCATTTCATTCTGTAGAGAATCAACAACAGGAGTTAAAGCGTCCAACCTTTCCATATTGTTTTCCAAAAAGTCGTGGTTACCAGGTATTAGAATGGTCTTTGATATCTTAGAACATTCAGTTAAGACCCACGCAATAAACTCAACAAGTTCAGGCGTCATTTGATTCTTACTGTGAACCAAATCACCTGTGAAAACAATTCGGTCAGGAGCAATTTGTTTCCATTGTTCAAACGCTTCTGTTAAAATATTTCGATACAAGGAATGGTCTTTGAATAACCTCACATGTAGGTCTGAGAAATGAATTATTTTTCTAATCATAGAGAATCTTTATCAAAAATTTCAAAATCTTTGTTTACGTGTCCGCACTTTTCACACATATATGTTGGAAAGGGGACAAGGGTGTCTTCAGAACTACCTGTATACAGTTTGGATACTCGTTTAATAAGAGTCACTTCTTTAAAGTATCTGTTCCCGCAACTTTCACAAACCTCGGTTGGTTGTTCTTTAAGGTCAATTTTTGGTAATAAGTCTTCCATATTTTTTTATGAAAACATACTAAACAAAAACCAAATAATCAAGTTCCTAAATTTTGGTCGCTGATAAAATTACCGGTTCTTTTTTAGTCGGAATCCAATGTTTAATATAATCTTTCTCAACCCCTTTTTGAGCGTAGTCATTGATAATTGGTCTACCTGTATTGTAAGCACCTAATGCTTTTTTCCAGTTACCATACTTGTCGTAAAGGTCTGATAAAACTTTCATAGAAATATAAACATTTAGGTCGATACTATCTTTAAGTTCTTTCTTTTTTACAGGAAACCCCGCAAAATATGATGCATATTGAGGCATTATTTGCATTGGCCCAACAGCACCGGCTTTAGATGTTTGTTTATGATTATAATTTTCATGGTTTGGTCCACGATAACCAGTCTCCATCCGAGCAACATTGAAAGCGATATATAGTGGCACATCAAAAGAATCCGAATGAATTAAGATTGACTCATACATTTTTTCCGCATTTGTCATTGGTTCACAATCAGGATTTTTATTAGTCACCTGTGCGTAAACAAAAATTGTGAAAATCAAAGAAATTAAAATTAATAAGTTTTTCATAGTGTTTATTTTTTAGTGTTAAGATAAATATTGTTTCATATTCATTGAGAACACGGTATCCATTACGTCTTTGGGTACTCTGAACTCCTCAAAATCGGAATTTTCTTTCAATAGCACAATGATACAACCAAAAATTTTAATACCCTCATATTTTGACCCTTTTAACATTTCCTTAAGTAATTTTCCATAAAATGGTAGTTGGAGGAAGTAGTGACCTAACGCATTATCTGGATGTTTTTGGAATGGAGACTTCATTCTTTTAGTGAACTGATTCTCCTCAAAATTTTTAGGTTTGTTTGTTTTCCAGTCAGTTATAATTAAACCAACACTCTTCTTGTCTTTACTTTCAATTAACCAAACTTTATCAGGTTGTCCGGTATAACCAAGACCAGGGTCTCCTAAAACAATCTCAGTATCCAAAAGTTCAGCACCTCGTTCTCTCATTAACTTTAGATAGTTGGAGCCAGCGTGAATCATACTGTCACCTTTAAGGATTTGAGTAAAATCACATTCAAACATAGGTTCTCTAACTTCTTTGTCATATCCGAACATCTCAAGTATTTTTTTCTCCAACAAAAAATGCACTCTACTACCCATATTGGTTGAGTAATCTCCAGCGGCTTTCCACTCGGCAAGTAATCGTTGTTGTTCTACAACATCACCCTTTGCTTTTTTTAGTGATATCTCATCAGCGGGAAACTCCTCATAAAACTTTTTTAATACTTTTGATACCGATGGAAAGTTACTTTTAATCTCCCCGTACTCATCTTTCATAAAATATTTGTGTTCTTCTTCTATGAAAGTCAATTCAATGTCTTTACGTCTTTTATCTAATATCTCTCGTATCTCCTTTGCGGTTTCTTTTAAATTCATTTTTTTCAATTTTTAATATAAATTTTTTTTATCATTATAAAAGGTAACATGATTATCCCTAAGATTCTTATTATACCGAAGGAAATATATTTTTTCTTTACAATTATTTTATGTTCACCACCAAACTTTTGGAGGAGTAAACAATATCTATGGTTACCGTTCATTATCTTATTGTCAAAACCTACTGTAATAACTCCTTTTCTAGGTTGATAACCCTCATTGTAAAAATCTTCCTCAAATTTTTGTCTTTTTGGAGTATCTAAAGAAACACAATGTCCCTGTCTAATCTTTTTTAATTTGATTCTTTTGTAACTCATTTTTAGTATGATTTCTTAATTTGTTGATGGACTATGAAAAATGGGAAGAAAATGACAAATAATACTATGAATGTAAATTTTAATATATCATAAGTAATAAATTTTTTTTTTACTACTACTACATGTTCTCCCCCATATTCTTCCAATAACAGACAATATCTATGATTTCCATTTATTATTTTATTGTCTAAACCAACAGTTATTGCTCCTTTTCTCACGTCATACCCTTGGGAAATAAACATATCGGCTAAATTTTTTTTCTTACCATTGTACTCAACACAATTACTTTGTTTTAAATCTTTCAATTTAATTCTTATGTATGACATATGGATAAATTGTTTTATTTTTTCTTATTTTATATTCTTGTCTTAATACTTTAAAAACAACAATAGGTAAAAAAAATATAGTAATAATTATTGATATTAATATAATACTTTTTATTCCTAATTTTGAAACATTAACCCTTACATTATAATCATCTTCGAAATTTTTTTTTAGTATCTCAAACCTATGATTACCGTTTAGTATATAATTGTCATTAGATATCTCCAAATAATGATTTTGATTATCAAATCCGTTTTCTATTATATTTTTTTCTAAATTTTTTCTATCATCAGTCCAAACATATCTAGTGAATTTTGTTTTTTTTAAATCACCTATTCTGACTATTTTAAAATTTTTCATTAATCCTTTATTTGTACATAATATTCATCTATCTGACCCCTCAAATCACACACATCTTTATCTTTAGGTAGATGAACAATTTTTATTTTTCCGTATAATTTACCACCATTAAGTTCACGGTATAACTTAACCGCATTATCCCACGCATCACCATCCAACGCGATTATGATATTCTTTTTAACTTTATCATATAGAGTATTAAACAATAATTCTGACATATGTTTACCAAGCATCGGAATACTATTAGGGAGAAAGAACCCATCAAACACACCTTCAACAAGATAGATGTCCTTTTTCCAATCTATTAGATGTTGGTTAAAGATTATCTTATCCTTCTCGGCTTGTGGGTTTTTGTACTTGGCTCTCGATTTTGGGTCCCAACTTCGGGCGATATAATAGTTTAGTTCCCCTTCGATATCATATGATGGGACAATAATCCTACCTGCGTGACTACCGTTATCACAAAACCCAATTGAGTATTTTTTGATAATCTCGTCAGTTATTCCTCTTGTTTTCAGATAGTTGTAAGCTTGTTTATAAACAGGATAGATTGGGTTTGAGTCTTTAAACAAAACAAAACTTTCAGGTAGTCTTAATTTTTGTTTAGGTTTTTCTTTAGGTTTTGTGTCCTCAGGTTGGAAAAGTTTATAAACCTTTTTATGTTTCTTATTTCCGTAGAGGTCTATAAGTTTTCCCATTGACCCGTGGGTTCCGTTTGTTTCAGAGCAACTCCAACATTTAAATACGTGTTGTAGATAGTTTACCTCGAGGTTTCCTTTGTTTCTGTCCTCATCACACACCGGACAATTGAACGAAATTTGACCTCTATGTTCATAGTGCATCTTCTCGTCGCCAAGGATTTCCCTTAACAGTTCAACCAATATTTCTTTTTCATCAGACATCAGGTAAAAATAAGGTACAAATTAGTTGTCGTCAACCTACAAAAGTTTTGAGTAGGTATTATATTTATAAAAATAAAAATAATAAATGCCTGTAACTATCACTGTAAACACTCTAAACGGAGTAAGTCCATTTGATTTATATCTGTGTGACAATCCAATTAGTGTTTGTATTTATATAGACACAATAACATCAGTCCCTTACCAATTTGACGTACCCCAAATTTTGGAGTACTTAGGTGATTACAATTTAAAAGTAATTGATGATAATGGTTGTGAGGCAATAACAAATTTAGTCACACCATAATATGGCAGCATGCATAAATCCTGATTATTGTATTACCGGAACGGGGAACCCTCTTTGGGATGACTCTTATGCAATACAAGGTGGTTTACATAATGGTTATTCATATTACCAAGGAGTTAATAATGGATATTACGTATTTTTTTCAGTAGATGAGTACTGGTGTTTATCAGATACATTAGATGGTACTTGTTTATTATCAGGTCATTACCCTTGTACCACAGATTGTCCTGATTTATGTGATGGATTTTTTATTTTAAACATATGTCCAACACCTACCCCAACTCCAACAGTTGGTTGTGGTGTGTTTGATTTTGATGCAATATTTAACTGTCAAGTTGACGAAACGCCAACACAAACACCAACTATGACTAAGACACCTACTCAAACTCCAACAGTTTCGAGTACAAGTCCTTGTCCATTTATAGGTGTTAATGCTACTATTCAATCAATTTCGCCAACACCAACTATGACTCAGACAAATACTCCAAGTATGACACCAACACAACTTGTTCGTGACTGTGATTTTACAGGTGAGGTAACATTCTTTACAATTAATACACAGATATCTTGTCCGATAAGTAAACAATTCCAAAATTGTTCAACAGGTGAAATGTATTATACTGCAGATGTTTTACAAACTCCGTTTGGAACATCATTACAACCATTCGAGGTATTTACATCAATAGTTGATGGCGATTACCAGTGTATAACATTTATAGGATTTAACCAAAATGTTATTGGTGTAAACGTAATTCAATTACTAAATGGTCCTTTAGGATATTCTAACTTGAATGATTGTTTACAACTTTGTGCTGGTGTTCCTCCAACTCCTCAGCCAAGTCCTACTCCATCATCAACTCCTCCGCCATTTGGTTTGAGGACCTGCTCAGTAATATACTTAAGTGATGAAAATGGTGGAACTGAAAGTAACATTTATTTATATGATGTAATTACTAATAATAGTACACTATTACAATTCAGTGATGTAATAGCCGGATATCGTGATATTGCTCACACAGATAAAAAAGTTTGGATTCAACAAGATAACGAACTTAGAGAATGGGATATAATATCACTTCCTTTTGTGTCTACATATGTTGGTAAAGTTGCTTTGCCGGGTAACCTGACATTAAGTGATGGTTTAGTCGCTAAGGATGATAACACCTTAATAGGTGTAACAGTATCACCACAAACAGTGGTGGAAATTTCGGTAAGTAGAGGAGTTGTTAACTCATTTACTAATTTATTCTTAGTTCCTTCCGGAAGAGAAATTTCAGGTGATATTACTATTACTGTACAGGGTAATCTAATAATAACTTACGTTAATACTTCAACAAACCAATCATGGATTACCGAACACGAATATCAAACAGGTACCTTAGGAAACGTAGCTTATGAATTTGAATTATCTCCAACAATAACTCAACCTGAGGGAGTTTTCCAAGTTGGTGGAATAACATATATTGTTGATAAAACAAACGGACAAGTTTATAGTCTTACAGACATATTAACAACTCCTACTTTAACATCTATTAATAATATAGGTGTGGACGTAGATGGTGTTTCACAATTACCAAGTTGTATGAACAACTTAACAACCATCACCCTTTACGTATTTAGAAAATGTCCGAGTACAAATTATTATGTAGTACAGACAGACCCATCAATTACCACAACACCTAATAGAGTTATTTATGATGTTGTAAACAATGAGTGTTGGGAATTCTTATACTCAACCACCACAACACCAACTTTCCAGCCCACAGATAACGTGCTTAATTGGACAGGTAATTATTTCCAGTCTGTGCTATCAGCAGTTTATGGAACATGTACCTCATGTATTAATACTAATATAAACCCTCCTCCACCTCCACCTCCAGTTGGTGGAAGGAATACTATTTTCATGCACATAGAATAAAATATTATTATGAACACCGAAAAAATTAAAAAAAAAGTAAGAGAGATTTTTGAATCTGATAACAAAATAACCGGAGTTTCATTTGGTTATAAAAAAACTAACGGGGTAAGAACAGGTGAGATTGGTTTTATTATTAGATTCAAAGAAAAAAAAAGTTTATCAGAACTTTCTCCTAAAGAAGTTATTCCGAATAGTTATTGGGTTGATGGTGTTGAATATTCGACCGATGTTATAGAAGTAAGTTCCCATGAATTTTTAGCTTGTCCATCACAGTGTGTAATGCAGTCCTCGTACCCTAATAGATATAGACAAAGACCAATTAAAGGTGGTTTAAGTATTGGTTGTACGTATTCACCTGCGTCAGGAACTATGGGATTTATTGCCGTTGATGATATTAGTAATTGTTTGGTTGGGGTGACTAATAGTCACGTAGTTATGGGTATTGATGGTAGAAAGTTCTACACTACATATTGGAGTAGTAGTTCTCCATTGATTAATGGCTATTCTAACGGGACTGTGTATCAACCTGGTTTTTCCAATGATGGTTTAAATTATTCGACAGATGAGGCCGGTAGAATGGTTAGGTATGTACCCCAAGTTCCAGGCCCCGCATATAATAAAGTCGATGGTGCTTTAATATCTTTGAGTTCCTCGGTATTAGATTATAATGAATCATTCAAACAGTTTGGTTTAAGTTACAACCTTCCCATGGAATTTGCAACAACTGCAGAAATAAACTCTTTAGTTTCAACTCATGGTAGCGGTGGAGTTTATTCAAGCGGAAGAACTACAGGTCCCAAAGGACCGGGTCCATGTGAATTAAAAATAACATCAATTTTTGGTATTGTAGTCTTCAATGATGGTTCACGTTTCGAGGATACAATAGAATATGAAAGGGTAAATGCCGATTGTTTGAATCCGGTTAATAGAGGTGATTCAGGCTCTGCATTAATAGCTGACTTTAGTGGGATTTGGAAAATTATAGGTTTGGTTTATATGGGAGGGTCAAATGACGGTGTCAATTTTACTTATGGAGGAGCATCTAGAATAGATGATGTTGCCGAACAATTAAGTATTAGAGCTTGGGACGGTGGTGCAAATCCGGTTGTAAGTCTGGTTGAATTTATAACGGTTCCGGGTGGTAGTAATGATGATATGATAACATGTAATGGAAAAGAATATTGGCAGATGGGTTTGACAGCCACTAACAGTCAATGTACTTAAAACAAATAGATGACTAGCATTTCAATAACCCAAATAACAGGATGTACTCCTCCATATGAGATATACGTCTGTGACGTATATGGTAATCAATGCGTTTGGGTTTTATATGTTGACTCATTTGTACCTCCACCTATTACTTTAGTATTACCGCCTCAATTTGATAATGCACCTGCTGTCGGAGTTAAAATTGTCTCAATACTGACAGGTTGTGAAGACTTTGAAATATGTACTTGTATCCCTGAGCCGAGTCAAACCCCAACTACTACTCCAACAATAACTCAGACATCAACAGTTACCCCAACGTCAACTAAGACAGAAACACCAACGTCAACACCTACTAAAACTGTCACTCCTACTTCAACTATAACACCAACAATAACTCAAACTATCACCCCAACTAAAACAGTTACCCCAACACGAACCAGTACTAGAACAGTTACTCCAACTAAAACTACAACACCAACAAACACATCAACAAGTACTCCAACACCGGCCATTAGTCCATCACCAACTACTACGGTAACGCCAACTAAGACAACAACTAAAACACCAACAACTACTAGAACTCAAACACCAACAATTACTCAAACATCTACACAGACACCAACAATTACTCAAACATCTACACAGACACCAACAATTACTCAAACATCTACACAGACACCAACTAATACCACAACTCAAACACCAACTAAAACATCTACTAAAACTCCAACTAACACGGTTACACCTACTAAAACTCCAACTAAAACAATTACTCCAACCATAACACCTACACCTGGTATAACACCAACCCCAACTTCTACCACCACAACAACACCAACAAAAACTCCAACTAAAACTGAAACTCCAACTAAAACACCAACAAAAACTCCAACTAACACTTCGACGACCACTCAAACTCCAACTATCACACCTACAAAAACTTCTACCAATACTCCTACAACGACCATAACCCCAACTATAACATCAACATCAACTCAAACCCCAACTAAAACATTAACAACAACACCAACATCAACAACAACAAAAACATCAACAACAACTCAAACTCCAACAAAAACATCAACTCAAACTCCAACAAAAACATCAACTCAAACTCCAACAATCACCCCCACAATAACTCCAACAAAAACATCAACTCAAACTCCAACAACCACAACAACCCCAACAAAAACACCAACTACAACCTCAGACTTTTGTAATTGTTTCTCAGTAAGAGTTCAAAGTCCAAGCGCATCTTGTAGTTTAACTTGGACTGATTGCTCGGGTGTTTCTCAAATTAGTGGAACTACATCTTTACCAACTAGTGTTTTTTATCTTTGTGTTCAGAACAATCAAATAGGTACTACGGGTATTTGTATAGCAGGAGCTTTACAATTTATACAAGGTGGTAGTTGTACGACATCGGCCGATTGTATACCATCCCCAACTCCTACAAGGACTCAGACAAAAACACCAACTCAGACAACAACACAAACCCCAACTCCAACTCAATTACCAAGTATTACGGAATGTTCGGTAATATTAAATACAACGGCTAGTGCCTATACTTACAATGTTGGTTCATCAGTTGCAACACCAATTAATATTCCAAATATTTTATCTTCGGCAGATATCGCTAATTATTGGGATGGGACATCAGGTTTTATTTGGATGTATGATAATGTACTAGACGTAATAAGACAATGGACCATAACCAGTTTAAGTCCATTTACACTGGCTCCGGGTTATACCGACATAAGTTACAACCCTTTAGTAACAGGGTTAGGAAACGGTTTAGGATGTATTGATTCCACAACTTTAATTTCATCAACCGCTTCTAATCCATCAAGTATAATTGAGATTGATATTTCTACAAATCCATTCACATATACCCCTTTATTAACTTTACCTGTCGGTTACATTATTGCCGGAGATTTATTAGTTACAACTACTGGACAAATAATCTATACTGTTAGAAAATTAAGCCCTCCATTACCTCCACCACCACAATCATTTATATACCAATACGACTACCCATCAATGACTAATGAGATAGTAATTGAGGTCACCTCAACCGTGCCGAACCCTTTAGGTATTTTTCAAGATGGTGGTAACATTTATTTGGCGTCATCAAATGGTTCTATTTATCAGATAGATAGTTATCCACCATATAACTTAACATTAGTTGACTCTCTTTCACTTTTTTTGGCGGGAGCGTCTCAATCACCTCAATGTATAACAACGGCGTTTACAGAAAATTCACCTGTGTTTTTTAGGTTTGACGGGGCCAATGGTGTAAGCTCATCTGACTCATGTTTAGAGTGGTCAAACCCTGTTAACCGATATGACGTGTATGCGACTCCTAACAGCCCAATAAATGTTGGTACTTCTTATTTTTATTTAGATATAAATTTAACAACCCCAATACCAAACAACACTTGGGTTTCTGATGGTGTTAAATCATATCAAGTTGGTTTTTCGGGTGTTGTATCGACTATATCTGTTTGTGAGAGTCCAACTCAAACCCCTACTCAGACTCCAACTATAACATCCACTGTAACTAATACCACAACAAAAACACCCACAAAAACACAAACTCAAACCCGTACTATGACTCATACCCCTACAAATACACAAACTCAAACTCAAACTATAACATCTACGATAACACCAACAATTACATCTACCATAACTAAAACATCGACTGTTACTCCTACAAATACTATAACACCAACAATTACATCTACCATAACTAAAACACCCACAACAACAATAACTCCTACCATAACTAAAACACCCACAACAACAATAACTCCAACCAATACATCCACAATAACTAAAACTCCTACAAAAACCTCAACACCAACAACTACAGTTACCCCATCAACAACCGCATTTCCACCAGAGAAAGCATTCTTCAGCGCTTGTTGCATTGAAGATAAAACTATTTTAGTGTTTGACGTTCCGTTTTCAGTTTTCTCGGGACTAGTTGATAATACCGTATATTATATCAATAATAGTAGTTTTTCAGGATGTGCCACTTATTCTACGTCATTAAGTAACTCAATAAACAATTTTTCGTATACCCCTACAACAATTTTTTCAGCTCAAACAAACTGTATTAATTGTTTTAATAATTCATCGATATTCTGCCCTTCTCCAACCCCAACAACAACTAATACTCAAACAATTACACCCACCATAACATCAACGATAACTCCAACGATAACTCCAACTAAAACTCCAACGATAACTCCAACTATAACATCTACGATAACATCTACGATAACTCCTACAAATACTTTAACTCCAACCAATACATCCACAATAACTCCCACAAGAACAAACACTCAAACTCCTACAATTACAAGAACAAACACTCAAACTCCTACAATTACAAGAACATCCACCGTTACACAAACACCGGCTTACTGTATCGAAAACTGTGATATTTTATATACTAACTCAGTAAGTGCGACTTATTTATATAAATTTCTAACTGACCAAAGTTTCTTGTTGTCATCTAGTCCAGGATTTAATGTTGGTGGGTTAGCTCATACTTCTTCAAAACTTTGGATGCTTAGGACTAATTCTACGGCTATAAGAGAATTCGACCTAACTTTATGTCCTTATTCATTAACTTTTAACAGGGACTTTGCAACACCTTTCAATTTAGGAGCAGGTTTATTTGCCATCGATAATAATACTTTAATTATTACAAGAAACTATACTGACCAAACTGGTGACGTTGTTCATCAGTTAAACATTTCTGTGGTACCCGCAATTGCAACGACTAAATTTTCTTTAGGTTTTGAAAGGAAAGTATTAGATATGGTTCTAACAACTACTAACAAGTTATTAGTAACCACTTTTAATATTAATAACATAACATTGAATTATTTAGCACAATGGAACTATAGTACAAATGTAAAGGAATTGGAAATATCATTACCTTTTGTTTGTGCTGGTGTTTTCCAATATAACAATGAATTGTATTTAGTCACACAAAGTGGTGGTAATTATTATAGAATAGATTTAACATCACCTTATACATTAACTTTCGTTCAAAATTTAGCATTTTCAACTAATGATTTATCACAAATATATGGTTGTATAACATTAGAATTTGATATTTCAAGTCCAACTCCAACTCCAACTATAACATCTACTATTACTCCAACAATAACTCAAACAGTTACAAATACACCAACAGTGACTTTGAGTCAATTACCAAGTATTTCAGAATGTTCGGTTATTCTTAATTCTCCGGCAAGCGCATATACATACACTGTAGGTTCATCTTTATTAATACCTATTAATATACCAAATATACTTTCATCTGCGGATATATCACATTTTTGGGATGGTCTTACAGGTTACGTTTGGATGTATAATAACTCATTGGATGTAATTAGGCAATGGACTATTTTATCTATAAATCCTTTCATACTAGACCCAAGTTATGTAGATATTAGTTATGATGTAACAATTACCGGATTAGGAAACGGGTTAGGTTGTATTAACTCAACTACGTTAGTTTCCTCAACCGCAACTAACCCATCTAATATTATTGAAATTGACATTTCTACAAACCCGTTTACTTACACAACTATTTTCACATTACCAACAGGATTTATAATTGCCGGTGATTTATTGGTTACCACTACCGGTAAAATAATTTACGCAGCGAGAGATTTTTCATCAGTTCCATTCCAATCTTACATATATCAATATAATTACCCATTAATGACTAATGAGGTTGAAACTAATGTGACCTCAACAATACCAAACCCATTGGGTCTATTCCAAGAATCTGGAAATATTTATGTTGCATCATCTATAGGACAAATATATCAAATAGATTTAAATTATCCTTACTCTTTAACTTTGGTTGATTCTGTCACAGGTTCTTTAGCCGGAGCATCTCAGTCTCCACAATGTGTTACCTCTGAATTAACATATTATGAACCTGAAACACTTACGTTTGAAAGTTGTTGTGATGGTAGTATTCTATATGTTTATAACATACCTTTTGCAACCGCATCTACAATAAATTTAGGACAAATTTACTATTTACAAACATTTGATTATTCAGGTTGTTACACTCATATTACGGATACCACCCCTAATTATTCTAGTGAATTTGTTAATATATCATCGAGTTACTTAACTTGCCCATCTTGTACTGACACATACAATTGTCCTGGCACAACTCCAACCCCAACATCAACTGTGACATCAACCGTAACTCCAACAATAACTATAACTCCAACAATAACTATAAGTCCAACAATAACCCAAACCGTAACTCCAAGTTCGACACCTGATGTTTGTTACTGTTATACCGTACTTAAAAAGAATCCGTCCGCAGGTTGTAATTTATTCTGGACAGATTGTGACGGTACTTTACAAACCAGTGGAACAACTTCACTTCCTGATAATGAATTCTACTTATGTGTTCAAAATAAGACAATTGGAACAAATGGTTTTTGTTCTGCAATTGCCGTAGAACTTACCGAAGGAAGAATTTGTTCTTCTCAAATAGATTGTTTACCTCCAACACCAAGTCCAACTAAAACATCAACTTTAACACCGACTAGAACAATTACTCCAACAATAACAGTTACATCAACTCAGATAAACCTAACAACTTACTATGGACTATGGAGTGATTATACTACGTCAGGTCAAAATTGTACTCCAACATTAAGCGGTTTAACTTTATCACCTATCGTAGCATCATCAATCAATATTGGGTCAATATTATACAATATTACAGGTTCTGTGTTATCTATCTCAACCGCTACTTATACAACCTTAATTGATACTTATACTGTGAACACAAACTCAGTAGGAGCAATTGTTTCATTATCATTTTGCGAAAGCACCCCAACCCCACCAATTTGTTCATTTAATGAATATACAATAACAAATAGCACAAGTAGTCCAATCACAGTTGATAATGTGGTAAGTCCTTATACAAACGTATCTTTACCTCAATTTAATTTACAACCTTACACCATTTTAATTGTTGATTCTTGTAGCTTACCGGTTGCACCTGGTGGTTCAGTAATTTCTTTAGCAACCCCAACACCAACTTTTACTCCAACACCAACTATTACACCGTCATCGATACCTCCTACTCCTTTTACTTCTATATGGAGAACAACAACTCCTAACGAAACGGTAACTTTACCATACAGTAATTTTGGTAGTGAAATTTTTAGTGGTACAATTGACTGGGGTGACGGTATTATCACCACCAATACTTATTCTAACAGAACCCACATATATGCATCACCTGGTGATTATACCATAACTATACAAGGTATTGTCACTGGATGGAGATTTAATAATACAGGAGATAAACTTAAAATAAGAGAGATTTTATCATGGGGACCTCTTAGGGGAACTCCGGCAAATAATGAAACTATGTTTTTTGGTTGTACTAATTTAGTTTTAACAGGTATTACAGATACTCCTAACTTGTCAGGTATTTCTAGCACATACGCAATGTTTGCAAATTGTTCATCAATTACAACCATTAATAATATAGAAAGTTGGGATGTGTCTAACGTAGGTATTTTAAATGCTATGTTCTTCGGATGTAGTAATTTCAATCAAAATTTAAATTCTTGGGATACCTCATCGGTAAGTGATTTTCGTCAAGTTTTTGATGGTGCAACTTCATTTAATCAATCACTTTCTGGATGGAATATTTCTAATGTAACATTGGTGTTTAATTTCTCGTTAATGTTAAATAACTGCGGAATGTCCAAATCTAACTATGACAATACTCTTAATTCTTGGTCATTATTAACTTTAGTTTCAGGCGCAACGATAGGAGTTAACGGACTTGTTTACTCTCCGTCACCATGTACGGGAGGAATTTCAAGAACAAATATAATAAATAATTATGGGTGGTCATTTAATGGAGATTCCTCTGGAAGTTGTCCATAATTCTAAAATTAAAGATACTTATAAAAAAAAACAAAAACTGTAACTCAAACAAATACTGAGGCTACGACTCCAACACCGACAATTCCATAAAAAAATCCCGTAAATATTTACGGGATTTATATTAGTAAAAAAAATTTAATTATTTTTTGTTTAAATAACTCAATACAACAGTATATGAGTCAGACATATCAAAATTTTCCTTTTTTAGTGTGTTGTTTTTTGTATATAACCATTGTATTTGAGGTTCTCTTTTTGCGACCAAATCCCAAATTATTTGTTTTTTATCACAGTCTTTAGGGAGTCCTCCAAATAAGACAAACTTACCTTTATCATTTTTTTGTACTAGTTCGGGAAACGCATTTTTTCTAGACTCATACGTTGAAATATATTCGGGAACAATTCCAAGAACATCATATACTTCTTTACTAATCAAAGTATTATATCTTAATAAAGTGCCGATAGTGTATGCATTATTAGAGTTTAAGAGAGGTTCTTCGATGACACATTTTACAATACCCAAACCTTTATAAGTCTCTAACTTATTTCTAAAGGATGTTGATTTAAGTAACAACTCCTCCATTTTGTTTTCAGTCTCAGGTTTTGGTCTAGGTGAAATATGAGTTAATTCTAATAACTCTTTGGTGTTCATATCAAACAATGCCCACCCAATTGTTTTAGTGGATATATCGAGCCCTAAAATTTTAGGACTTTCCTTTAAAGATTTTTTCATACATTAAAAATCAAATTTTATCAAAAACTGTTGTATACCCGTCCTTAAAACAGGGGACTGCATTTTTGATATAATCATAAGATTTTTGTCCTCATCGTAAAGACCAATGTCTGTAATATAAGAAGAAGTACCAGGTGTCCAAGTAGGATTTGTCGTATTCTGAAAGTCCGCATTACCCAAATTAACCTTGTATCTCATTTCATATATTGTAGCCTGTATATCGGTTTCGATAGAGCCGTAGAAATAATATTCATCCCCAAAGTTTAATGTTATCCCTTGTTGTCCTATGGTTGTGAGTGATATTAAATCAGCCAAATTAAATGGAATTGCGTTACTGTAATCATCACTAGTTATAATAAATGTGGTAGATGAAAACGCCACAGGTGGTATAAACCCGTTTATTAGATAATCTTGCAGGTCATCTGTTTTATTAATAACTCTCCAAGCCGATGGGTCAGGTCTTTGGTCACCTTCTACTATCTGAGCTAGTATGTAGAATTGGTCCGCAATAAATCCTTGTACATTAGATGGTGTCACATCAGGTACATTCATACATGCAAACTCATTACCAAAATTAATTGCAACATCTTTAGCAACTGAATCGCAACTTGGGTTAGGTCCTTGTATTTTAGAATAATAATTACAATGTAAGAAATTAGTAAATGTTGTTGAGTTGTACATCAAATAAGTAATGTACATATATTGGGTATTACCTGTTAACAACCCGTCATACGGTGTGGTTCCGCTTCCTCCACAAACATTTGGAGCGACTAAACTAAGTCTTGGTGCTGGTAAAGTCCAGTTTCTATTTGACTTGTAAGACATTGCCGCAATTATTTCCTCATCATCGATTACAATAACATGGTCATCAGGAAACACCTTTCCAATTCTACTCGGGTATCCATCCTCATTCTCATTACCATCCCACAAATGGAAGTACCTATGACCAGGTCTGTTCATGTCTTGGTTAAAATTAGAGGTTAAATAATGAGCCTGAAACAAATTGAGTGTCTCAAACCCTGGTGGGTCAACCCAAAATGTTTGACCACTACAGCAAGTCGGTGACTTATGCCACATCAACCAAGGTATATGTAATCTAAAATTACGCCCTTCCCCTGTTGTGTCAGCAGGTAATGATAAATCATGAGCTTGCATTGCAAACTTTTCACCGTAGAAATAATCTATGGTTTGATTTGTATAATGTATAATCGCAATTGCCTTCTGTTCCTCAGGCCTTACAGTTACTCTATCACCTAATGAATTGTTATAGAATACAAAACTACTATCAGTTTGACCTGAACTAGATGAGTATCCATAATATTCTTTACTTCCCAAGTAGTCTACCGAACCAAAACCAGTATAATCTACGTGAGTAGACGACATCAAACCTGCTGGATTTTCTGACCAAGGAATATTCATATTCCATATTTTCACATCAAATTGGTCGGTATCACAAACTGATTCAAAATTAATAACATCTTCTCTCCAATGTTCTCTAGGTGTTAAACTATCATATAGTTCAGTCATTCCTGATGGATAAAACAAAATTCTTCCGTAACATCCACTAGAAAAATAACTAAAATTAGGTGTGGGTCTATCTAACTCTATAACGTTATTACAAAAAGAAACAACCTTATAAGTCAAAATTGGATAGCAATTCGTAAAAGACATTAAACATGGTGTTGGTTCAGGTGGAGTACAAATCAATCTAGTTGGTTCAGGTGGACAATTAGTCCCTGTTGGTGTTGGTGTTGGTAACGGAGTTTCACATGGATATTCTGGTTGAGCTAAAGGTGTTGCCGATGGTGTTGGTGTGGGTGTTGGTGATGTTGGGATTACACAGTTACAATTATTTAATCCAACACCATTATAATAAATGGTTATAACGTCACCTGATTGTGGTAATCTTAAAATATTACTATTACATGCTGAAAAAGAAACCTGAATTGTATTACTACCATTCAATGTTGTCATGTCAACAATATAGTTACAGTTTAACGCAATATTACCTGTGGTAATCGCACTCCAATCTAAAGTTGTTGCCGTTAAATCAGCACTAAAAAATCCTCTCATTGCCGCGGTGTTAAATACATCATAAATTTGTGAGTCAACACTCGGGATTCCATATGTGTTACCTACGGAACCTCTAACATAATAAGGATATTTTATATACTGTTTGTTCGGTTCACAACCAAAACTAGAATTATGTGAATTGAATCCAGGTGATAAAACCATGGTATCAAACTGATTATAGGTTGAGGGTAAATTATATGAAACCTCACAATCACCTATTTGAAAATAAGATATATTGAAACTACCCTGAGATAACTTTTTTCTCCCGGCATCTGTTAGTCGTGAATTTATTAAACCTGATGTATTTTTAAGTATGTAACCCATTTGTTATAAATATACTTTTTTAAGTTTTTAAGTAATTACTACTTGGCAATAATTACATCCACTGATTATAGCATTTGATAATGTATAAACCTCGGTTGAACTCGAATTGTAGCAATAGTCAGATATGTTTTTGACTATTGTAGTTGTTGTTTCAATATTAAGGGTGTCACCAGAAATAATAGAGATTGAATTCCAATTCTCAGTGGAAGCTGTAATATATTTTAATTTATTTTGGCATCCGGCCGCGAAATTAGTTGAGGTATTAGATGTCGAAGCAGTAGAAGTAATTGATTGTGTTATTGAATTGATTTTTAATGAGGTATTGGTAGTTAAAGTTGATGCGGTTTGTGATGGAGATGTTTCAAATCTATTAGTATGTAATGTATCAAATACTATTGTAACACCTGTCGGTAACGGAGGTGAGATATTAAGTGTTGTATTGTATTGTTTAGTTAGTGTTGTAGTAGTTTGAGACACTACGGATTGACTAGTTGTTAAATAAATGTTGTATACGGATATTTTTGGTGGTGATGATAATACCACTGTACTGTTAGCAGTTGCCCCACTAATATCTTTTCCAATTACATTATAAGTTCCTCCTTTCAGCCCGTTAAATATCGGGAAATTCTTATAGGTTGTTCCGTTATCTATAGAATATTGATATGGTGGGGTACCACCTGTCAAACTCAGAATTATTGAACCATTTGATTCTTGTGTTGGGTTATTTTGTGATACTTTCAACCCTAAAGTTGGGCTATAGGTACACAATCCCTGGGCTATTACTAAATCATAAGATGAACCTGATATTGTATACGTACCGAAAGGACTAACGGGACTATTCGACGCCTCAACTAAAAACCCTGTTGCTCCTGTCACTCCACTAGTTTCCCATTTTGTCGTATCAGTATTAAAATATAATACCCAATCATCTCCAACATTACCACATGGTAATTGACCTGTCCAACTTGCCTGACCGTTTATTTCTCCATTGTAAGTTAATCCTATATTATCTTCTCCACACTCTGATGGGTTGTCAAAAAATGCACAAGCATCACCACTATAACATAATCCTTCCGATACTTTAGCGGTTATAGTAGAGAACGTAGAGCCAACAACCCCCCATCCATAAGTTGGTGGTGAAGTAGGATTATAATTTAATATTTTATATGATTGATTATAAAATCCTTGTATATACCAATATGGTTGTTTACTATCATTTACCCAATATATAGAATAAGTTTCACTGTTGTCTACCCAAGTAGGTTTTCCATTAATCAGTCTTTGACCATCGTTAAATTGATATTGAGTAGAAACTCCATCAATTGTAATGTTTGCACAAAGTTTAGGTTGTGCGGTAAGCGTTGTAGAAAATGGGGAGATAAGTGTAGTTGTAGTTTGAGGTCCTGAAACAACACAAACGGTAATAGCCGTGAAATCATAATAATAGTCAGTTGTTGTTGCGGTATATTCACCAGGTATTAACTGAGATAAAGTTGGTCCACTTTGTCCATTACTCCAAGAAGTTAAATAAGGAGGTGTTCCTCCTGTAATTGTTAATGTCGCAGTTCCGCTTCCGGCCTGAGTTTGGGATGGTGTTGTAGAACATCTAACTCCCATGGGGTATAATACTATTGGTAAACATTCGTTTCCAAGTAAATAAAATGTTCCACATTGATTGGTACCACTTACCGATGGATATAGAAGTGTTGGGTCTGGGTCAGGTGGGTCACATCCTTGTAAGACACTTGTAACCGTAGTTGCGGTACAAGCGGAACAATCTAAAAACCAATTAGATTGGAATAGATTCACACTAGCATCATATATGACTGAGGATGGGGGTATAGCCGTTCCGTATACCTCACAACATCCTGTGAAATGACGCATAACCAAATAATAGGACTCACCAGGTATTGGGATTTTGTTTTGAATCGATTGCGCAACAGGTTGTGTTCCTGAACTTACCCCTGTTGTTCTTGTTATAGGAAAGTTTTGTACCCCAAAAAATGAACTAGGTAATCCTGAATCATCACTACATATTTTAAAAAATACAGGTGGATTTGTACCATAGAACGTACTAAACCAATCAGAAAATCTAACACAAGTTGTTGGGTTTGTGTCTTGCCATTCTGATACGGTACCTATAGGATAGGTTGAATTTATAGGTAATATACTTATTATGGTGCTTGTTGATTTGTCCTTACATTCCCAAATAAAATCAATATCATTCCATGCAATAAGACATGTTATGGAACCGCTACCGGTTTGTAATGTGAATTCAAAAGCATTTCGACCTCCAATTATACCTGAGTCAGAAGCATTTACAATCCCACATTGGGAATACACCACTAAAAGAGTATTTGTTGATGGGGGTGTTGGTGTTCCTCCTCCTCCACCGCCTCCTGTTGGGGTTGGCGTTACAGGGGGTGTGAATGTTGGTGTAGGTCCGGGTGTTGTAGGTGGGGTTGCGGTTGGGGGAATGGTAGGTGTTGGTGTTAGTCCTGGTCCAAGACAACCTGGTGAACTTAGTAAGTTATACCTAAAACCTCCGGGTTGAAAGAGTGCGTGTGCTCTAGTTGCTTGTCCCGGTGAAAACATGACTATACAACTATCCCAAGAGTAATCCATGAAATTCATGAACATATCTCCATTAGGTCCGTTTCCACATGAAATTTTAGGAAAAGATGGGCATCCCCCGTTAGACCCCGCCTGATTTGGGGTATCACTTACCTCATCGGTACCACTACATCCTCCACCGTCGTCACCCCATATATGGTAAAGATTTAACCAGTGACCAACTTCGTGAGTACCTGTTCTTCCTAATCCATAAGTACTACCATTAGGACCAGGATTGTTAATACTACCAACCGTGCGATAATCGCAAACAATACCATCAGTAGAAGACGGTCCGCCAGGAAATTGTGCAAACCCCAAAATTCCGCCCCCCAAACTACAGACCCAAATATTCAAATACTTATCAGAAGGCCAAGCGTCTGAACCTCCAGTTGAGTTGAACTTTACATTGTTGTTTGAAAAAGAACTTACTGACGTTTGTTTTCTTAAAATACCTGTGGTTGGGTTTCCGTTTGGGTCTTGTGTTGCCAAACAGAATTGTATATTCATGTCACCAGTTGGTTGGAAAACCAATGGGGTGTCTCCAACGTCAGGATTTGTGGCGGTAAAATCTAAATTTAACTGGTCTATTTGTGCGTAAAGTTGAGCGTCACTTATATTTTGGGTTGATGTATTATAAACAACGTGATAAACTACTGGTATTACTATAGTCGGAACACTTGTTGGGTCATAGGTTGGGTTATTGGTTATGAAATCCTGTGTAAATATTTCTATTGCCGCTCTATTATTAATATAGTTCGAGTCCAATAAAGCAACCTCTACCTGATTTTGTTCAATACCGCAACGATGAAATGTTGTACCCGAATTTTCCATTATTAATTATACTATCTATGTTTCAATAAGTATTTCAAAAACATATTTTATGGTATTAATTCCTCCGTCAAACATTCATAATACTGATTTCCTGTCAATATATTAGTAGGTGTTGGTGGTGATGGCATCACATATTCAAATGTCACCGTATATGGACTAGATGTGTCAACCGAATAAACTCTTAAATCATCTTGGTTCATAACATATAAAACGGTTGCTATTTGGAACACACTGTATGATGAACCCGGAGGTAGTAATGCTTGTGCTTCTAGATAACCTCCACTATCATATTGATTTAAGAAGTTATTATTATCAACGTCTAAAGTTGTTACAAATATTTTTCCATTATCAGTGTAACTTATAGAATTTTTAATTTCTGTCATAGGAACAACAGATAAACTAAATCGTGATGAAACCGTTCCATTTGATAAATCAACTTGCATTAAATCGTATACACCACTAACACTACATAATAATGTATTAGAATCTAAATATGAAAGTCCATAAGTTAAAGTTTGTGACAGAACGATTTCTCTATTATATGTTAAATCAATAGGACACAAGTCGTTAATATCATATTCGAAAATACTATTACCTCCACCATCTAAAACCCATAACTTAGTGTCACTTCTGGTAACACCTAAAGATGTAGTATATTGAGTAGTTGATGGTAAAATTTCATAAAGACTTGTGCTTGGATTAAAATCGTAGACATTATTGTCTGATGCGAATAATACATCACAGACTTTAACACAAGCAACATTACATGTTTCACATGAGATATCGTATAATATTTTTACCGCAACATTTATAACTAAATCGGCTAAATTATTTTGGTTCAAACCGCAACCAGCTATTATTGTGATTGTTCCATTAGGATAATTAAATATTATCTCATTAATACCTGTGATTTGTAACAAAAGATTTCTTATTGTTTCAAAGAATAAGTTGTCTGACGGATAGTCGTCTAATGTATAACCGGTGTAAAATATTTCTGACAACATAGCACCTCCAACAGTTACTTCGACCGTCCATGTTGTTTGATTCAAAACACAATTTATATCCCCCGCAGTTAAATCAAAAAACCCTTCGGACAACATCTCTTTTAATCCTTTTTTAACAATCACCCCATTATCCTGAATATCACTGTTACAAACATTAAAGGTTTGCTGGGAACTAAATAATAATCCACCAACAAGAGTAATATCCTTAGTAGATGTACACCCATTAGCATCAGTAATTGTTAGTGAGTATGTTCCTGGACTTAGATTATAAACCGATAATCCAGTCTGACCATTTACATTACTACTCCAAGTTAAAGTATACGGAGGTTCTCCTTGTGTTATAAACGCCGTTATACTACCATTTGAGCCGTTGGTTGGATTAACTCCTTGTAAACTAAAGTCAACCGGTGGAGTGGTATCGATAATAAATGTTTCTTGTATTTGACATCCAGTGTCATCAGTTACGGTAACAAAATAACTTCCAACCACTACACCATTAAAAGTATAATTAGTATTCGAAGTTGTAACTGGCGGTAATCCATTTACCTCGTAAGTATATGTCGGACTTGTTCCAAAAACGTCTATAGTAACCGAGCCAACTGAGGTTATACAATCAGCATCAGTTGTTGTAACTTGTATCAAAAAATTATCAACTGAATTAATTGTGACACTTTGGTAAAATGTACATGGTCCATTGTCACTAATATTTAAATCATATATTCCAGATTGTAAATTAGAAAATACTACCGTTGGAGTATTACTTGTTTGTGTTTGTGAAAATCCTACACTGTTTGAGAGTACCAATGTATAAAGTGGGGTCCCACCTATTAAATTTACCGTTATAGTACCTTGTCCGTTATCACATACACTGTCTGTTGTTATTAAAGATTGTAATGAAAATCCTCCAGCGGTAAGTAGTGATGTTTGTATTACCGCCGTACATAACCCGGCGTCAGTTACTGTTACAGTGTAAGGCCCTGATGGTAAATCTATAAAAGTGTAAGAATTAGAAAAACTAATATCTTCGAACCCATTCGATAGTTGATATCTGAATGGAGCAGTTCCCCCACTTAGGTATAATGTAAAAGACCCATCAGTCGCGTAACAGGAAGGTGGGTTAAGAGTCAATGCCACTTGTCCTAAAGCCTCAACCAAATTTACATCTACCGCTTTATTTACACTACATCCTTTGGCATCTGTTACTGTAACATTATAGGAACCAAAAGTAAGTCCGGAAATTGATGGTGTTGTTTCTCCATTTGACCAAAGGTAGGTATATGGAGCACTTCCCGTCAAACCTGTTACAAATAGTTTTCCTGAATTTGCAAAACATGCCGAATCATTTACAATATAGAAGTTGAAATCGAAGGTTGTTGAGGATAGAATTATACAAGTTTCCGACCTCCCTGTACACCCTCCTCCATCATCCGCTATTACATACCATATTCCAGCAGGAACTGTGGTTGCGTAGAAATTGTTTAAAGATGTACCAGAATTGTAAAATCCATTTGTAGTTTCATAAACATAGTATGTTGATTCCCCATAAGAATTTGAGGTTTGAGCCGTTATACTTCCAACATTAACTCCACATACAGTATCTATATGGTTAGTTATGGACACACAAGCCCCGCTAGATATAAAAAAACTAAGTAAAACGGGGTCAGGATTTGATATACAACTATCATAAACCTGAAAAGTATACGTGCCAGCACTTAAATTATACTCCGTATAAGTTGTAACTCCAGGTCCCAAAAAAACTAAATCGGTTCTCGGATAAACCCATTGTATGGAATAGTCGGGAGAGGTACCAAAAATTTCTAAATTAAAAATACCAGATTCAGTTATCGAGCAGTCACCGGTTAATGTCAATAAAGTTTGCAGATTACAAGCCATTAGCTACACAAAATATTAAAGTTTATACCAACATCTATTTTTATATTAACACCTACATTATCAGTTGAGCAACTCATATCATAAATAATAACATCATCATTAGTTCCAAAATAATAACCATAACCATAGTAATCTAAATTACTTAAAGCCAAATTCAACGCAAAATCCCATTCTGCGGTTGATGGTGAACTCAAAGGTCCTGTATATCCCACTCCATTATATGCCGGATATGAAACAACTTGTACATTATCTATTTGGAGTATAACAAACCATTCAGAAGTCAAAGTATTTAATTCACATTGATTTAAAGAATATCCAATAGAATTAAGATAGGTATTAAGAACTAAACCTAAAATACTATCAAAGTCAGGTACTTGTGGGTTACTACTGAAAGGATATCTTTGACATGTCACTGATGTTACCGCACATCCAACATCGTATATATCAGTAGTAACGATACAGGGTCTACATGGTACGGGAACTAATTGACATCCCGCTTGTCTTCTCCAAACAAATTTTTGTCTATGAAAAATAGAATTTTCATATCTTATTCCAGTATTCCATATTGTTGTGGCCGGTACCATTTGTTCAACTAGTCTAATCCAATAATCCCCCAATCCATTGACATATTCTATCATGTTTTGGTATTTGAAATTATTATTGGTTAGTCCGGCTAATTTTTCTGATTCAATATATTTCCAAAAAATAGATTGTAATGTAGGATAAGCACTTGTTTTTCCGTCTGTTTGGAACTGTCTATTCCTCACATTAATCATGTTCTTCCAAAAAGTTTGAGCAAACTCAAAAAATGTTTTTCTCTTAGGTTGTGGATTAATTTCAGTCCAATCAACTCCACCCCTATAAGGATATTCTATTCTTGGGTTTGGGTTGCATCTTGTCGGTCTTGGATAAAACAAACCTTGGTTTGGTATAGGGTAGTTAACTTGGGTTGACATATACCAAACATCGTATGCTATACCCTGAGCTGGATTTAAAAATAAATCCACATTCTTAACATTTAAAACTAATCTATCATCTTGTGTCGTATATCTTGCATTAAAAGAAGAATCTCTATTTAATCGTAACCCTATCTCATTGTCAACCCAACTCTTGTTATTGTCAACCATAGGTGCTAGATTGAAACCTAAATTCATATATGGAAAATCTCTAAATCTATTTAGATAAATTTGTCCGTAAGTGAAAGGAGCCAACTCAGTTTGATAGTTTGGATTTGAGCCGGTGAAAACGCTATTTGTGAGATTTACAATTTCAGGTGACCTATGTGATGGAGTTGATTCAAACCATCCCGCTCCCATTTGGAAATAATAGTCCTCAGTGCTTTCAGGAGCCAACGGGAAACCTTCGTCATCTACGGGATAATTATCCCTAACTAAATCAACATCTTGTATTAATAAACTAGTTGTGAATCCGGTATATGTAATACCAAAAATAGAAAATATATTTGATGGGTCTAATTGTGGTGCTTGGGTAACATAAGTACCCCCCGATATTTGAGCATAATATGTATTAAATTGTGAAATATTAATTTTTTGGTCAACTAAATAAACAAACTCATTAAATTCGACCAAAGCATCGGGGGCACCGATAAG
>Ga0315905_10000642_pt1 | contig 37982 bp, 41 predicted proteins | sample LakEriMetagenome_5_FD_203522 | JGI IMG/M metagenome (GOLD analysis project Ga0315905, IMG submission 203522) | Freshwater fungal communities from buoy surface, Lake Erie, Ohio, United States - Buoy 4 MA121 | ecosystem: Environmental > Aquatic > Freshwater > Lake | place: USA: Lake Erie, Ohio... | reverse complement strand
TTGCCGATGGTGACGGGCTCGCCGGCGCGCACCTGCGAGACGGTGGCGACGACGGTGGCCTCCGTCGGCCCATAGGAATTGAAGATCTTGCGGTTCGGATTGCACCAGCGCGCAGCCAGCGAGGGCGGACAGGCCTCGCCGCCCAGAATGACGATGCGCAGCGAGGGCACGTCGCGGGTGAGCAGCGACAGCAGCGTGGGCACGGTGTCAAGCACCGTGACGCCGGCCTCGTCGAGCACGTCGGGCAATTTGTCCGCGTCGCCCATGATCGCGGGCGTGGCGACGAACAATTGCGCGCCCACGAGATAAGGCGCCCAGATCTCCTCCATCGACAGGTCGAAGGCGACGGAGGCGCCCTGAAACACGACGTCGTCGCGCTCCAGCCCATACACATCCACCGCCGCGCGCAGATAGTGGCAGATGTTGCGGCCGGTCACGACGATGCCCTTGGGCTTTCCCGTCGAGCCGGACGTGTAGATCATATAGGCGGGATGGTCGGGCGTGCAGCCGAGCGCGCGGGCGTCCACCTCCGTCTGGTCGGCGGGATCGGCGAGCGTCTCCGCCTGAAGCAGGGGGCAGGGCGTATGGCCGGAAGCGCGCGCGAAATGATCGGCGCCGACGAGAAGCGCGCGCGCTTGACTGTCGATCAGGCATTCGCGCACGCGCTCCACCGGCACGTCGGCGTCGAAGGGCAGCCAAGCGGCGCCCGTCTTGGCGATGGCGATCTGGCTGACGAGCAATTCCAGCCCGCGCTGCATCCACAGGCCGACGACGCCGCCGGGGCCGACGCCATGCCGGCGCAGGCCGCGCGCGATGGCGGTCGCCGCCGCATCGACCTGCGCATAGGTCATCCGCACCGGGCCGCAGACAAGGCAAGGGGCGTCTGGATCGCGGACCACGCTCTCGGCGAAAATCTCAGCGAGCAATTCGTCGCGCAGGAGATCGGGACGCTCGACTCCGCGCAGGAAGGAGCCGCGCGCCAGCGCGTCAGACGCGAGCGCGCGATCGTCAGGCGCGTGATCGTCAGGCGCGCGCTCTTCAGGAGATTGACGCGTCATGTCAGTCATCGCCGCCCTGTCGCCATCGCTCATAGTCCGACCACCGCCGCCCATGCGGCGCCACGCGCGCGAACGCGCCCCTGGTACTCGATGAAACCAACGAACGGCTCCTCCCTGCGGTCGTTCGAGGCGGCTGACTTCACTTAATCGTTTTCACTAACATAACCCGCACGCCACGTCTTGTAACGCACACGCCTGAACTGTTGATGAACGTGGCCTGACGCCCCCGGTTCCAGCGCCGCGGCCGAGGCCGTATGGACCTTGAGGATCAGACCCAGTCGAACCGGCCGGCGGAGAACACCAGCACGCGGCCCTGCCAGATGTCCGCCAGCGCCGCGCGTTCGGTCGCGAGCCCGCCGACCGCCGCCATCAGCGCGCGGGCGACCCCGCCATGGGAGACAACGAGCGTCTCGCCCTCAAGCCCTTCAAGCCACGGGCGCAACCGCTCGCAAAGCATGGCGTAGCTCTCGCCGCGCGGGGGCGTGAAGGTCCATTTATCGCCTTCCCGCCAGGCCGCCGCCTCCGGGGCGCGCGCCTGCACTTCTGGCCAGGTCAGCCCTTCCCATTCGCCGAAGGTGAGCTCGCTCACGCGGGGCTCGAGCGCATAGTCCTGCTGCGGCAGGCCCATGGCGGCGCGGGCGATCTCCATCGTGGCGCGGGCGCGCGTCAGGGGCGAGCAGACGAAGGGGATCGCGCGGATCGCCTCGGGGCCGAGAATTTTCAGGGCGGTGCGGCCGGCCTGTTCGGCCTGCCAGCGTCCCTTGGCGTTGAGGGGGATGTCCTGTCCGCCCTGCAGGCGCCCCTCGACGTTCCAGTCGGTCTCGCCGTGGCGCAGGAAAATCAGCCGATGCTTGAGCACGGGGCGCGCGCCTTGGAGCTGGACGGGGCGGGAACGGCGATCAGTCCTTGTCGCCGCCCACCACGATGTCGGGAGCGGAGGGGTTCTTCATGCCGACGACATGATAGCCGGCGTCCACATGGAGAACTTCGCCGGTGATCCCGCGGGAAAGCGGCGAAAGCAGGAACGCGGCGGTTTCGCCGACCTCCTCGATGGTGACCGTGCGGCGCAGCGGCGAATTGTATTCGTTCCACTTCAGGATGTAGCGGAAGTCGCCGATGCCGGAGGCCGCGAGCGTCTTGATGGGGCCGGCGGAGATCGCGTTCACGCGGATGTTCTTTTCGCCAAGGTCGGCGGCCAGATAGCGCACGCTCGCCTCGAGCGCCGCCTTCGCCACGCCCATCACGTTGTAGTGGGGCATCCATTTCTCGGCGCCGTAATAGGACAGCGTGAGCAGCGAACCGCCGTCCGTCATGAGCTTTTCGGCGCGCTGGGCGACCGCCGTGAAGGAATAGCAGGAGATCAGCATCGAGCGCGAGAAATTGCCCTCGCTCGTGTCCACGTAACGACCCGTCAGCTCGTCCTTGTCGGAGAAGGCGACGCAATGGACCACGAAGTCGATGGAGCCCCACAGGCGACGCGCTTCCTCGAACACCGCGTCGATCGTGGCGGCGTCGGTCACGTCGCAATGGCCGAGCACATGGGCGCCGAGGCTTTGCGCCAGCGGACGCACGCGCTTCTCCAGCGCCTCGCCCTGATAGGTGAAGGCCAGTTCCGCGCCCATGTCCCGCGCCGCCTTGGCGATGCCCCAGGCGATCGATCGATTATTGGCGACGCCCAGCACAAGGCCGCGCTTGCCAGCGAGGATTCCGGGAAGTGCGGCGGCGGTTTGATCGGGGCTCGTCATTGAGTCGTCTCGTCAAGGAGAACCGCGCCGGCGGGGGACGGCGGGAATTGCTCGCCGTTTAAGCGCTGGACCGGCTTCTGGCAAGGCCGCGTTCGTGGCCGCCCCGCTTGCCCGCGCGGCTCGCCGCCCTACGCTTACGGGCTGGTGGGGAGCGCGAGAAGACCCTGCGGCGAAGCTGCAGACGGGGATCGTCCCGGGGGAGGCCGCCATGGCCGTTCACATCGCCTCGACCCATCCGCACGCCAGCCTTGATCGAGGGTTGCGCCGGTTTTGCCGGGCGCTCGACCTCGAAGCGGAGGAGGCGGACCGGCTCGTGGCGGGCGCCCTGGGCCGGGCGCGCCGGCTCATGGCCGCAGCGTCCGAACATCAGATCCGCGCTTTCGCCTATGGGCTGGTGGCGCGCCGCTTTCTCGAAGCCTCGCGCCGGGCCGGCCCGCCGGGCCCGCGCCTCGCCCCGCCGCCGCAGGACGATGTCGCCCGCAGGTCGACGCCCGTCCATGGCCCCGGCGCGGTGCGCGCCGCCGCCGCGAGCCTGCCGCCGCTGGAGCGGCTCGCGCTCCTGCTCGCCGCCGTGGAAGGGTTCGATTACGCGCAGGGCGGCGCCGTCCTCGCGCTCGACCGGCGGGAATTCGCAGCCGCGCTCGTGCGGGCCCGCGCGGGACTTGAACTGCGTCTGCACGCGCCGGAACGCGACCCCGCAGGACGGCCGCGCGCGCGGCTGCGGCTGGTGCGATGAGCCCGCAGGCGGACGATCCGGGCGCGCGGGAAGCGCGCGCGCTGGCCGATCTCTCAGCATGGCTCGACGGGGAATGCGATCCTGAGCGACGCGCGCGAGTCGAGCAGAGCCTGCGCGGGGAGCCGGCGCTCGCCGCGCGGCTGTCGGCATGGCGGCGCCATGATTCCGCGCTGCGCGCCGCCTTCGCGGAAGATCCGCCGCGCGCGGCCGCGACGGGATCAGGCCTCGTCGAGAGCGGGCTTGATCCGCTGCGCGCCCCGCCTGCGTTTGCGCGCGACGACGAGGCGCCGGGGGACGGCGCGCGGGCGTCCGCGCGCGCCTTGTTCATCGCGCTGATCGCCTTTCTGGCGGGCGCGGCCTTCAGCGCGCTCGCCTTCGTTGCGTTCCTGCTGCGCAGCCCGTGAGGCTCAGACCAGATCCACGGTGAGCGGATTGTAGGAGTAGAGCCATTTGTTGCGGTCGGCGCCCTCGTCGCGCTTGGCGAAGGCCGCGCGGATCTCCGCCTCGCTGTGCAGATGGAACAGCGTGCGGTTGGCCGTGGACTGACGCACGATGCGCGCGGTGCGCTCGATGCGGTTGCGCTGATAGATGTCGAGCGCCTCCGCCACGTCGTCGCTCATGGCGAGCGCGCGCGTGAGCACCGCGCCGTCCTCGATCGCCATCACCGCGCCCTGCGCGAGATAGGGCAGCGTCGCGTGGCAGGAATCGCCGAGAAGCGTCACGCGCTTCGTGCTCCAGTCCATCAGCGGATCGCGATTGAACAACGACCAGCGATAGCACTGGTCCTTGTCGGCCGTATCGATGATCGTCTGGATGATGGGATGCCAGCCGGCGTAATCGGCCTTCAGCTGCTCCCACGGACGCTTCATCGTCCAGGATTCCTCGGCCACGTCGTCGGTCTCCACAAGGCCGACGAAATTGAGCAGCTTGCCCGCGCGCAGATAATAGCACACCACATGGCCGCCCGGCCCCATGAACACGGACATAACGTGTTCGAGCATGCCCGGCGGCAGTTTCTCGGTGGGGATCACGAGGCGCCAGGCGGCGTCGCCCGTATAGACGGGATTGGAGCCGCCCGACATTTGCGCGCGCACGATCGAGCGGATGCCGTCGGCGCCCACAAGCACGTCGCCGCGCGCGCGCGTGCCGTCCGCGAAATGCAGCTCCACGCCGTCCGCGCTCTCCTCGTAACGCAGCGCGCGCTTGTTGAGGCGCACCACGTCGGGGCGCATCTCCTGCGCCTTGCGCGCAAGCACTTCGTGGAAATCGGCGCGATGCAATTGCGTATAGGGGGCGCCGTTGATGCGCTCATGTTCTTCCGCGAGCGGAAAGCGCTGGATCTCCTCGCCGGTGTCGTGCAGGCGGAACACATAGGCGCCGGGCCGCACGCCGATGCGGTCGATGTCGGGACCAAGGCCGAGATCGCGCAGGACATGTTGCGCATTGGCGCTGATCTGAATGCCAGCGCCGACCTCGCCCAATTGCGCGGCCTGTTCATAGACCTCGACTTCGTGGCCCGCCTTCATCAGGCAGCACGCCGCCGCGAGGCCGCCGAGTCCTGCGCCGTTGATGAGAATCTTCCGCTTTTTCATGATGTCCCTGCGTTCCAAGAGGCGCTTGTTCTAGCCCGCCTCGCAGGAGCTTGGAATAGGCAAAGGCGTCGCGCCCAAGCGCATGAGCGCAGCCTTGCGGCATGGGGGTTTTCACACAAGCGCGCGCGCCTTGCGCGCCCTACAGGCCCTTGCGCGGATCATAGGGACGTTCGGCGCGCCAGCGGCGCATGATCGCCTCGAACTCCGCATCCATCGTCTCCGGCAGCGCGACGCGCGGCGTGACGAACAGATCGCCCGCAGGTTTCTTGCCCACCTGCGGCAGGCCCTTGCCGCGCAGCCGCAGAGTCTTGCCGACGGAGCCCGGCGGAATCGACATCTCCACGAAACCGTCGAGCGTGGGCGCCTGCACGGAGCCGCCGAGCGCGGCCTCATAGATCGTCACCGGCAGATCGAGGCGCAGGTCGCGGCCGTCCACCTTGAACAGCGGATGGGGCGCGATCTCCACCGTCAGGATCACGTCGCCCGGACGTCCGCCGCCGCCGGGAGCGGGATGGCCCTGCCCGCGCAGTCGGATCTGCTGGCCGGTCTCAACGCCGGCGGGAATCTTCACGTCGAGCGTGCGCCCTGTGGGCAGCGTCACGCGCGCTTCCCCGCCCTTGGCCGCGCGCTGCAAGGGCACGCTGACCGTGGCGGCGATGTCCTCGCCCTGCGCAGACGCGCTCTGGGCGCGCTGACGGCGCCCGCCGAACAGGTCGGCGAAAATGTCGCTGGCGTCGAAGCCGCCGCGCCCGCCCATGCCGGCGCCCGCCATGTCGAAATCGAAATTGCGCCAGCCGCCCTGCCCCGCGCCTGCGCCCGCGCCGCCGCGCCCGGCGTTGCGAAAACCTTCGAAGCCGGCGTAGCGCGGCTTGCCCTCCGCATCGATCTCGCCGCGGTCGAACTTCGCGCGCTTGTCCGCGTCGCCCAGAATCTCATAGGCGCCGTTGAGCTCGGCGAACTTCTCCTTCGCCTTCGGGTCGGAGGCGTTCTGGTCAGGATGCAGTTTCTTGGCAAGGCGCCGATAGGCTTTCTTGACGTCCTCGGGCGAGGCCGACTTGGTCACGCCAAGAACCGTGTAGGGATCGCGCATAGCTCCTGAGCCCAGTCGCGCGGCCGCCCGGAATGGCGCAGCCGCAAGTGTCTCCCTTCACATTTGGGGAGGCTTGCGCCCGGTTGCAATCGATTTCCGCCGGGGGCGGCGCTCGCGGGGGGTCAGCCGGCGCGGGGAGCCGACCAGGGCTTCACGTCGCCCAGCGTCCATTCGCCCGACTTGTCCCGGCAGGCGGTGCCCTGAAGGGCGCGGGAGGGCGCGGCCCCGCCCACGTCGGCGAGGAAAGCGCGGCAGATCCGGTCATCCACCGGACGGGCCTCGCCGACCGGGGTGAAGGAGCCCCGCGCGCCGGATTTGGCGTTGTCCCAGGAGACCGGGGCGCCGTTGCCCTGCGGGTCCAGCGCCAGGGCCATAGCCCCCTTGGCGCGCCGCCAGTCCTCGGCGTCGAGATAGGGCGAGAGCTTGGCGGAAGCCGGGATCGAGCCCGTCACGTCCGCCGACGAGCCCATGAAGGAGGTCAAGGGAATGGCGGTGGCGCAGCCAGCGAGGGAAAGGGCCGCCAGCGCCAGACACAGATGCGCGCCGGTCGCGACAGCGCGCGTCCCCCGCCTTATATTCGCGGTGATGGTCTGGCTTGGCCCCGGCACGGTCCGACCTGCAGTTTCCGATGACGGGATAAGAACATTGAATGAGTTAATGCAAGGTGACTTCACCGAAGCCACGGAGCCTTTCGCCCTGTTCGACGCCTGGTTCGCCGAGGCGCAGGCGAAGGAGATCAACGATCCCTCCGCCATGGCGCTGGCCACGGTGGACGCGGACGGCGCGCCCAATCTGCGCATGGTGCTGATGAAGGAGCACGACGCGCGCGGCTTCGTGTTCTACACCAATCGGGAAAGCGCGAAGGGACGCGAGCTCGACGCGAGCTGGAAAGCCGCCGGCAATTTCCACTGGAAGTCGCTGCGTCGGCAGGTGCGCGTGCGCGGCCCGGTTGAGGAGGTGACGGCCGAGGAATCGGACGCCTATTTCGCCTCCCGTCCGTGCGACGCGCGCATCGGCGCCTGGGCGAGCCAGCAGTCGCGCCCGCTGGAATCCCGCTTCGCCTTCGAGAAGGCGATCGCCGCGACGGCGCTCAAATATCCGATCGGCGACGTGCCACGCCCGCCCCACTGGATCGGCTATCGCATAAGGCCCGTGGAGATCGAGTTCTGGCACGACCGGCCGTTCCGGCTGCACGACCGCGTGGTTTTCCGCCGCGCGACGCCAGAAGGCCCATGGACGAGGCAACGCCTGTTTCCGTAAGACGAGTCGCGCTGTTCATTGCGCGCGGTCCAGGTCAATGCTGCGCGCGAGGACGCGCGCGGTCCAATGCGCGCGAGGACGCGCGCGGTCCGGGATCAGGCCTGCGCGCGCACGCGCACGATGACGTCGGCGCCGAGGATCTTCATGCCGTCAGGCGCGTCGGGCAGTTTCAGCACGGCGACCATCTCGTCGGGAATGTCGAGCAATTGGTCGCGGTCCTCCACGTAGAAGTGGAAATGCGGGCCGGTGTTGGTGTCGTACCAGATGCGCGAGCCGTAAACGGCAATCTCGCGCAACAGCCCAGCCTCCGAGAATTGGCGCAAGGTGTTGTAGACGGTGGCCAGCGACAGATGGGTGGCTCCGCCCTTGGCCTCTTCGAACAAGGTCTCCGCCGTCACGTGGCGGTCGCCCTTGCCGAACAGGAGCCAGCCAAGCGCCACGCGCTGGCGGGTGGGACGCAGGCCGGCCTCCTGAAGCCGCTCGCGAACGTTGCGGAACGAACAGCCCCCCACCGTCTTCGGCGCCGCCGTCGCGCCGGCCTCGACTCTGGGAAGAACTGCACGCGTCATCTTCGCCTCCGCGACCCGGATCGGGCCTTATCGATCGCGGGCGCCGCCCTTGTTGCGATCCATTCTCAACTAATACATATTGGTGGAGCCCGGCGCAAGTTTCCTTGATCTGCGTCAAGCCAGCGCAGGTTCGTGCGGATTTATCTCGGCCCCCTCCCGGCCTTCCCGCAGGGGCGGCGCCTCTGCTAGCTTCGCGGCATGAGCCAGACAGCCCCTGAGAGCCGGGACTACCCGAGCCGTCCCATCCTGTGCGCCAGCGTCGCCGTGTTCCGCGAGGGTCGGGTGCTGCTGGGCGCGCGGCGCAACCCGCCCTTCGACAAGACCTTCAGCCTGCCGGGCGGCCTCGTTGAGACGGGCGAGAGCCTCGAGGCGGCCGCCCTGCGCGAACTCGAGGAGGAGACGGGCGTGCGCGGCGAGATCCTCGCCTTCAACGGTTGGCGGGAGGTTATCTCCCACGACGCGGAAGGGCGCGTGCAGCGCCATTACGTGATCGCCTCCTTCGTCGCGCGCTGGGTCGCGGGCGAAGGGGAGCCGAGCGAGGAACTCGGTCGGGTCATGTGGGCGGACGAGGCGCAGGCCGCCGCCCTGACGCTCACCCCCGGCCTGCCGGACCTGCTGGCGCGCGCCCGCAGGCTCGCCGCAGGCGAGGCCCCATGAGCGTCGCGGGCCGCGCCCTTCTTCTCGCCCTCGCCCTCGCTTGCGCGGCGCCGGCGCAAAACGCTTCGCCGCAAACCCGCAGCGGCGCCCCGTCGGCGCAGCAGCCGCCCCAGCCGCTGGAGACGCCCGCGCCCTATGAGCGGCACCTGCTGCGGCTGGCCGAAATCCTCGGCGCGCTGGCGTGGATGAGCCAGGTGTGCGGAGAGGCTGCGCCCGAGCGCGACGGCGGCGCCTGGCGCGCCCGCATGGCGGCGCTGCTCGAAGCCGAGGGCGCCATGCCCGCGCGCCGCGAACGGCTCGCCGGAGCCTATAACCGGGGCTTTCGCGGCTATGAGGCGAACCACCGCGCCTGCACGCCCAACGGCCTTGCAGCCATGCGCCGTTTTCTCGAGGAAGGCTCGCGGATCGCGCGCGACATCGCGAACCAATATTCCGGCTGAGGGCGGTTAACCCTTTCTTCACGCTCGCATCGCGCCCGCTGTGCAGTTTGTCTAGGGTGCGCCCATGACGACGCCGACGCTTACCGAATTCATGGCCGCGGAAGACCGCCGCGCCGCCCTCTCCTACGTGATCGAAGCCTTCACCGAGGCGATGCTTGCGGGCGTCGATCCGTCGAACCTCGCCCACGCCGCGCTCGACGCGGCGCTGCAGGAGCTCGTCGGCGCCTGGGGGGAGGAAGCGACCGCGCGCTTCGTCAGCGAATTGCCGGCGCGCATCCGCAACGGCGAATTCTCCTTCGGCAGCGTGCACTGACGCGCATGGCCGCGCGCCGTGACGCGAACGCTCAGCGCAAGGCCTGAACGAAACGCACCGCTTCGCCGGTGGCGGGCGTGACGATGTCGCCCTCCCACATCACGCGACGTCCGCGCACGATGGTTCCCACCGGCCAGCCCTTCACCTGCTTGCCGTCGTAAGGCGTCCAGCCGCAGCGCGAGGCGATCCAGGAATCGCGGATCGTCTCCACGCGATTGAGATCGACCACGGTGAAATCGGCGTCATAGCCAACCGCGATGCGCCCCTTGCGCGCGATCTGGAAAATGCGCGCGGGGCCGGCGCTCGTCATATCCACGAAACGCGCGAGCGAAAGCCGGCCTGCGTTCACGTGATCGAGCATGACGGGCACGAGCGTCTGCACGCCGGTCATGCCGGATGGCGAATCCGGATAGGGTTTCGCCTTCTCCTCCAGCGTGTGCGGCGCATGGTCGGAGCCCAGCACGTCCACGATCCCCTGCGCCACGCCGGCCCAGATGCCATCGCGATGATGCGCCTCGCGCACGGGCGGATTCATCTGCAGCTTCGTGCCCAGCGTGTCGTAGAGGCTGGCGTCGAGGGTGAGATGGTGGGGCGTCGCTTCCGCGGTCGCCACGTCCTTGTGGGCGGCGAGAAAGGCGATCTCCTCCTGCGTGGAGATATGCAGAACGTGGATGGCCGCGCCCTTCTCGCGCGCGATGCGCACGAGGCGCTGCGTGCATTGCAGGGCCGTCGTCACGTCGCGCCAGATGATGTGCGAATTGGGGTCGCCCTTCACGCGCAGCGGCTTGCGGTCGTTGAGGCGATATTCGTCCTCGGAATGGAAGGCCGCGCGCCGGCGGGTTTGCTCGAGCACCGCAGCCACGCCCGGATCGTCCTCCACCAGAAGCGAGCCGGTGGAGGAGCCCATGAACACTTTGATGCCCGCAGCGCCCGGCAGGCGCTCGAGCTCGGGAATGTCCTTGGCGTTGTCATGGGTGCCGCCGACCCAGAACGCGAAGTCGCAATGCATGCGATGGCGCCCCAGCCGCACTTTCTCGGCGAGCGATTCCGGCGTGGTGGTGAGCGGATTGGTGTTGGGCATTTCGAACACCGCCGTCACGCCGCCAAGCACCGCGCCGCGCGAACCCGATTCAAGGTCTTCCTTGTGAGTGAGGCCCGGCTCGCGGAAATGCACCTGGCTGTCGATCACGCCCGGCAGGACGTGCAGGCCCCGGCAATCCACCCGCTCGCCTGCGGAGGCGCGCGACAGGTCGCCGATGGCGACGATGGTCCCGTCCTTGACGCCGACGTCGCGCACGCCCTCCCCGTCCTGATTGACGACGGCCCCGCCCGCGAGGATGAGATCGAAAGTCTGGGTCATTCCGGGTCTCCTGAACGTCAAGGCGCTTGCATGCGGCCGCCGTCGGCTTACCTGTAGGCGGGCGACCGGACAAGAGATGTGGCGGGCGCGAGCTTTGGCGAGGGGCTGGCTTTGATGGGACAGGGGACCGCGATCCTGACGTCGCGCGGCTTCGTGCGGGCGTCGGGCCCTGATGCGCGAGCGTGGCTGCAGGGGCTCGTGACCAACGACGTCGAGGGTCTGGGGGCGCAGGAGGCGCGCTTCGCCGCCCTGCTCTCGCCGCAGGGCAAAATCCTGTTTGATTTTCTCGTCATCGCCGATGGCGACGGCCTGCTGCTCGACTGCGCGGCCGACCAGGCGCAGGCGCTCGCCAGCCGCCTCGCCATGTACCGGCTGCGCGCGCGCGTGGACATCGCCGACCTGTCGGCGAGCCTGACGGCGGCGGCGATCTGGGGCGCGGAGCCGCCGGGCTATGCGCAGGGGCGCATCCTGCCCGATCCGCGCAGCGCCGCGCTCGGCTGGCGGATCGTCGCCCCGCCCGGCGAACTGGGCGCGCTGGAGGACGACGGCGAGGCGGCCTATGAGGCCCATCGCATCGCCTGCGGCGTTCCGCGCGGGGGCGTGGATTTCGACTGGGGCGACGCCTTCCCGCATGAGACGAACATGGATCGACTGAACGGGATCGACTTTCGCAAAGGCTGTTACGTGGGGCAGGAAGTGGTGTCGCGGGTCGAACATCGCGGCCTCGCGCGCCGGCGCGTGGCGCGCGTCGTCCTGCTGGAGGGCGAGGCGCCGGCGCCGGGCGCGGAGATTTTCGCGGACGACACGTCGGCGGGCCATATGGGCTCAAGCGCGGGACGCGCCGGGCTTGCGCTGTTGCGCCTCGATCGCGCGGCGGACGCGCGCGCGCAAGGACGCCCGCTGACGTCGGGGGACGCGCGCCTCGCGCTCGCAGATGAAGAAAGCGCCTGAGCGCGCGCCTCTTGCTGCGCGTCTGTCTTGCTTGCGCGTCTTTCTTGGCCCAAACAGAAGGCTGCCCGGAGCACCTGCCATGCTAGCGGAAACCGATCTTGAATCGAAAGCCGAGGAAGTCGCCCAGCTCATGGGCGTGCTGTCCAATCCGCGCCGCCTGCTGATCCTGTGCAAGCTCGCCGAAAGCCGTGAGATGAACGTCTCCGCGCTGGTGGAGGCCGTGGGGCTCAGCCAGTCCGCGCTGTCGCAGCATCTCGCGCTCATGCGCGCCATGGGGCTGGTGGCGACCCGCAAGGAAGGGCTCAACGTGCACTATCGCATCGCTGACGCGCGCGTGTTCGAGATGATGCGCGCGCTGGAGGCGATCTTCTGCCCGCAGGGCAAGCCGAAGAAGCGGTGAGGTCTGGCGCTAGCGCGCCGCGGAGCGACGCAGCAGGTCGGCCGCCATCTGCGAATCCATCACGTCGCCGAAGGTGAGATAGATCGCGCGCAGGCTTGCGTTGTGGTCCTCGTCATTGTCGGCGGCGTTGCAATCGCTCACCATGACGACCTTGTAGTTCAGCATCATCGCGTCGCGCGCGGTGGACTCGCAACACACATTCGTCACCGTGCCCGTCACCAGAAGGGTCTCGATTCCCTTCGCGCGCAATATGGCGTCGAGATCGGACGAGCCTTGAATGAAGGCGCTGTAGCGGTGTTTCTCGACATAGAGATCGTCGGGACGCGCGTCCATGAGCGGCGAGAGCGCATAGCCCTGCGATCCGCGCGCGAGCGCGCGAAAGCGCATCTGCGCCCGCTCGGGCCGCACCATGTCGTGGGCGACCGACCAGGCGATGCGGTCGCCGTCGGTGCAGGCGGTCTGGATCCACACGACAAGCCCGCCGGTCTCGCGCACCACCTGCGCCAGCGCGTTCAGGGCGGGCGCGATCTTCGGCGCCATGTCGCAGGGCGCGTGGGCGAGCGGGCCGGGCATGAAGGCGTTCTGCATGTCCACGACGATGAGCGCCGTGCGCGCGGCGGCGAGATCGTCATGGATATGGGCGCGCCCGCGCCGGCGCACCACGCGCTCCACGACGTCAGGCGGGATATGGCTTGCGTGCATTGGGTTCGCCCCGAGATTCCGCCGTTGAGCGTCCGCCCTGTGAATCCGAGCCTGCGCGCCTTGTTTCCGGCGCGCCGCCACGGCTAAGAGAGAGCATGGTAACGTCCCGCACGCGCCGCGCAAAGAGCGCCGATCCGGCCGCCGACCTGCTCGTCTGGTACGACCGCAGCCGGCGCGTCCTGCCCTGGCGCGCGCCGCCCGGCGCGCAGGCCGACCCCTATGCGGTCTGGCTGTCGGAGATCATGCTTCAGCAGACCACCGTGCAGGCGGTGAAGGCCTATTATGAACGCTTTCTCGCGCGCTGGCCGAAGGTGGAGGCGCTGGCGGCGGCGGCGTCCGAGGACGTCATGAAGGAATGGGCGGGTCTGGGCTATTATAGCCGCGCGCGCAATCTGCACGCCTGCGCGCGCAAGGTGGCGGAGGACTTCGCGGGCCGCTTTCCCGACACGGAGGACGGCCTGCGCGCCCTGCCGGGGATCGGGCCCTACACCGCGGCCGCCATCGCGGCCATCGCCTTCGGCCGGCGCGCGGTGGTGGTGGACGGCAATGTGGAGCGCGTAGTGACGCGGCTCCACGAGATTCCCGAACCCTTGCCGCAGGCCAAGCCGATCATCCGCGCGCGCGCGGACGCGCTGACGCCGCAGGCGCGCGCGGGCGATTTCGCGCAGGCGATGATGGATCTGGGCGCGACGATCTGTACGCCGCGCAAACCCGCCTGCGCGCTGTGTCCGCTCACCGCCCATTGCGCCGCGCGGCGCAGCGGCCTGCAGGAAGCCTTTCCCGTGAAGGCCGCGAAGGCGCAGCGTCCCCGGCGCGCGGGCGCGGTGTTCTATGCGCGCCGCGCGGACGGCAAGGCGCTGGTGCGCACGCGCCCACCCAAGGGCCTGCTCGGCGGGATGGACGAGTTTCCCGGCTGCGAATGGCGCGCGGATTTCGACGTGGAGACGGCGGCCGCGCTGGCGCCGGCGCCCGGACGCTGGCGCAGGCTGCCGGGCGCGGTGGAGCACGTGTTCACCCATTTCGCGCTGACGCTCACGGTGTTCGCAGCCGACCTGCCGGCGAAGGCCCGCGCCCCCGCCGGCTGCCGCTGGGTGGACGAGGCCGCGCTTGAGGACGAGGCCCTGCCCTCGCTCATGCGCAAGGCGCTGGCGCATGTGCGCAAGAACGGGGCGGCATGATCGGGGCGGCAATAACGGCGGGATGACCTTTGCGCGCGCCTGCGCTATGCAGGCCGCCTGTCTTGAGGAAGGTCCACCCCCGTGCGTTACGTCTCCACCCGCGGCGAAGCTCCCGCGCTCACCTTCACCGACGCCTTGCTGGCGGGGCTGGCCCGCGACGGCGGCCTCTACGCGCCGCAGGACTATCCGGCCCTGAGCCGCGAGACGATCGAGGGTTTCGCCGGACAGACCTATGCGCAGGTCGCCGAACAGGTGATCGGCCCCTTCGTGGACGGCGAGATCGCGCCCGCCGCCTTCCGCGCGATGCTCGAAGGCGCCTATGCGTCCTTCCGCCATCCCGCCGTCACGCCGCTCGCGCAGATCGGCGACAATCTGTTCGTGCTGGAGCTGTTCCACGGCCCCACGCTCGCCTTCAAGGACGTGGCGATGCAATTGCTCGCCCGCATGATGGACCATGCGCTGAAGGCGCGCGGCGAACGCGCGACCATCGTGGGCGCGACGTCGGGCGACACGGGCGCCGCCGCCATCGAGGCGTTCCGCGGGCTTGAGCAGGTGGACGTGTTCATCATGTATCCGCACCAGCGCGTCTCCGACGTGCAGCGCCGGCAGATGACGGGCGTCGATGCGCCCAACGTGCACACGATCGCGCTGGAGGGCACGTTCGACGATTGCCAGGCGATCCTGAAAGGCCTGTTCAACAATCATGCCTTCCGCGACGGGCTGAAGCTGTCGGGCGTCAATTCCATCAACTGGGCGCGCGTGGTCGCGCAGACCGTGTATTACTTCACGAGCGCGGTCGTGCTCGGCGGGCCGCGCAGGCCGGTCTCCTTCACCGTTCCCACCGGCAATTTCGGCGACATCCTCGCCGGCTATATCGCCAAGCGCATGGGCCTGCCGGTGGACCGGCTCGTCATCGCCACCAACGAAAACGACATTCTCGCGCGCACGCTCGAGAACGGCGCCTATGAGGTGCGCGGCGTCGCCCCCACCTCCTCGCCCTCGATGGACATTCAGGTGTCCTCCAATTTCGAGCGCCTGCTGTTCGACGCCTGCGGGCGCGACGCGGCCGCGATCCGCGGGCTCATGAACAATCTCGCCCAGAGCGGGCGCTTCGATCTCGCGGCGCCGCTGCTTGAAAAGGTGCGCGCGGAGTTCGACGCCTTCCGCACCGGGGAGACCGGCACCGCCAAGGAGATCGCGCGCGTGCATGCGGAATGCGGCTATCTGATCGACCCGCACACGGCTGTGGGCGTGCACGCGGCCCGCAAGGCGCTGGCGCGCGCCCCGCACACGCCGATGGTGGTGCTGGGCACCGCCCATCCCGCCAAATTCTCCGCCGCCGTGCGCGCGGCGGCGGGAACGGAAGCGCCCCTTCCGCCCCATCTTGCGCAATTGATGTCGGCGCGCGAACATTTCACCGTGCTGGCGAACGACCAGCGCGTCGTGGAAAGCTTCGTGCGCGAACGCGCGCGCGCCGGACGCTGACGCGCAGCCCCGCCGGCGCCTGCCCGGGCGCGGCCGCCGGCGGAGGAATGATGGCGCTGTTTCGACTAGGCCCTTCGAGAGACGACGATTCCGGCCTCGTGCGCGGGGACGGCGTGTTCATGCGCGCCGCCGAAATGCGCGACTTCGAGGCCTGGGCGGCCTTGCGCGAACGCAGCCGCGCCTTCCTCACCCCCTGGGAGCCCACCTGGGCGGAGGACGAACTGACCCGCCCCGCCTTCCGCCGCCGGCTGCGCCGACAGGCGGAGGAGATGGAGCGCGACGAGGCCTATCCCCTCCTCATCTTCCGCGCACAGGACCGCGCGCTTGTGGGCGGGCTGACCATCGGGCAGGTGCGCCGCGGCGTCGCCCAGACGGCGGCGATCGGCTATTGGATGGGACAGGAGCACGCCGGGAAAGGCTATATGTCCCGCGCCTTGCGCGCGGCGCTCGCCCATTGCTTCGGGCCCCTGCGGCTGCACCGGGTGGAGGCGGCCTGCGTGCCGGAGAACCTGGCCTCGCTGCGGGTGCTGGAACGATGCGGCTTTCAGAGAGAGGGGTACGCCCGCGCCTATCTGCGCATCGACGGGGCATGGCGGGATCACCTTCTGTTCGCATTTCTGGACAGCGACCCACCCCCGCCGCCGCCCGGATTGGGGCGTTAACCACAACAGAGAGGCCGCCGGAGCCGCTCGCGGCTTGCCCCGGACGAGCGCAAGCCGTACCAATCACACTTCCGACAAGGTCGAAGTCCACGGCTTCGGCAGGGCGAACGAGCTGCGGCCCGAAAGCCGCCGAGACCACGGGATCATTGTGCGTCGGTTTCTCTTCCTGCTGACGTTGGCGATTACGCTCGCGGGCTGGCTTGCGCCGGCCGGCGCCATCGAATCCGTGCGCGTGCCCATCGACGCCGTCGCCATCGACCTCACCCGCGCGATCGAGCGCTATTCCGACCAGGGCGACCGCCTGCAGGTGTCCACCGCGCCGGGCTCCGACGGCATCGTGCGCCGCATCGAGGTCTCCGCGCGCGAGGCGGGGGCGCGCCCGTCCTGGATCGTGTTCGCGCTCACCAACGACACGAACGAACAATTCGAACGCCTCATCGTCGCGCCCCATTTCCGCCTGTCGGGATCGGGCGTGATCTGGCCGGACCTCGGTTCCTCGCGCATCGCCGCGATCACGGCGAGCCAGGGCTTTCCGCCCGAACGCGAGGAAAGCCCCGACGCCGACGTCTTCCGCCTCACGCTCGATCCGGGCGCGACGGTGACTTACGTCGCGGAATTGCGCACGCCGGACCTGCCGCAGATCTATCTGTGGGAGCCCGACGCCTACAAGGACAAGGTGACGAACCTGACGCTCTACAAGGGCATCGTCATCGGCATCGCGGGATTGCTCGCGCTGTTTCTGACCATCGTCTTCGTGGTGAAGGGCGCGGTGATCTTCCCCGCCGCCGCCGCGCTCGCCTGGGCCGTGCTCGCTTATGTGTGCATCGACTTCGGGTTCTGGAACAAGATTTTCGGCATTGAGGGCGAGGCGGACCGCGTGTGGCGCGCGGGCGCGGAGGCGATTCTGGCGGCGACGCTGCTCGTCTTCCTCTTCGCCTATCTCAACCTCAATCGCTGGCACGTGCGCGCCTCCCACGTGGCCTCCGTCTGGCTGCTGTTCCTCGTCGCCCTCGTCGCGCTCGCCCTGTTCGACGCGCCCGTGGCGGCGGGCGTGGCGCGCATCTCGCTCGCCGCGGTCGCGGGGGCGGGTTTCGCGCTTGTGCTCTATCTCGCGCTGCACGGCGTCGAGCGCGCGGTGATGCTGATCCCCACCTGGTTCCTGCTGCTCGCCTGGCTGACGGCGGCCGCCTTCACGGTCACGGGCTCGCTGTCGGGCGACCTCGTGTCGCCGGCGCTGATCGGCGGGCTCGTGCTGATCGTGATGCTGATCGGCTTCACGGTGATGCAGAACGCCTTCGCCAGCGGCGGCCTCGCCCATGGCTCGGTGACGGATTCAGAACGGCGCGCGCTCGCGCTCATCGGCTCGGGCGACATCGTGTTCGACTGGGACGTCACCTCCGACCGCATCTATGTGAGCCCGGAGGCGGAGCAAAGCCTCGGCCTGCGGCGCGGCTCGCTGGAAGGCCCCGCCGCCAGCTGGCTCGACGTGCTCCACCCCTTCGACCGCGACCGCTACCGCACGAGCCTCGACACCGTGCTCGAACAAAGGCGCGGGCGCATCGCGATGGACTTCCGCCTGCGCGCCTCCGACGGACATTACATCTGGTATTACCTGAAGGCGCGCCCGGTGGTGGGCGCCGACGGCGAAGTGATCCGCGTGATCGGCACGCTCGCCGACGTGACCGAGACGCGCGTGGCCGAGGAGCGCATGCTGCACGACGCGGTGCACGACAACCTCACCGGCCTGCCCAACCGCGAGATTTTCTTCGACCGACTCGAGACGGCCATCGCGCATGCGCAATTCGACCGCGAAGCGCGCCCCACCGTGATCGCCATCGACATCGACCGCTTCCGCGACGTGAATGAGGCCATCGGCATTCCGGGCGGAGATTCGATCCTGCTCACCATCGCCCGCCGCCTGCTGCGCCTGATGCAATTGCAGGACACGCTCGCGCGCATCTCAAGCGATGAATTCGCGATGATCATCCGCTCGGAGCGCGACCCGCAATCGCTGATCGCCATTGCGGAAGCCGTGCGCAAGAGCGTGCTCACGCCTATTGTCTTCAACGACCGCGAGATCGCCGTCACCGCCTCCATCGGCATCGCGCTGTTTGATTCCCAGCTCCACACCAAGCGCGAGGACATGCTGAAGGACGCCATGGTGGCGACCGCCCATGCGAAGAAATCCGGCGGCAACCGCGTGGAGTTCTTCCGGCCCGGAATGCGCACGCAGCATTCCGACCGGCTGTCGCTTGAGGCGGACCTGCGCCGCGCTATCGACCGGCAGGAGATCAAGGTCGCCTTCCGCCCCGTGGTGCGGCTTGAGGACCGCACGATCGCGGGTTTCGAGGCGCTGCTGCGCTGGGATCATCCGCGCTTCGGCCGCCTGAGCCCGGTGGACTTCATCCCCATCGCGGAGGAGACGGGGCTGATCCTCGACCTCACCTTGTTCGCGCTGGAGCGCACCGCGCGCGAACTCGCCGCATGGCAGCGCGCGATCGACGTGACGCCGCCGATCTTCGCCAGCGTCAATGTCTCCTCACGCCAATTGCTGCGGCATGAATTGCTGCACGACGTGAAGGGCGTCATCACCCGCTCGGGCGTGCAGAAAAATTCGCTCAAACTGGAGATGAGCGAGACGCTGGTGATGGAGAACCCGGAATATTCCGCGCAGATCCTCCAGCGCGTGCGCGAGGTGGGCGCGGGCCTGATCCTCGACGATTTCGGCTCGGGCTATTCCTCGCTCGCCTATCTGCAGCGCCTGCCGTTCGACATGATCCGCATCGGCCGCAGTTTCGTGCGCCACGACGCGACGGGCATGCGCCCGACGATCCTGCGCTCGCTGGTGGCGCTGGCGCGCGACCTCGGCATGGAAGTGATCGCGGAGGGCGCGGAGAGCGAGAGCGACACGATCGAGCTTTATCAGATCGGCTGCGAATTCGCGCAGGGCTACGCCTTCGGCCGGCCGATCACGGCGGCGGACGCGCGCAAGCTCGTGGGCGCGGCGCCCGATCACAGCGAGACGCGCGCCGTCGCGGAATGAGGCTGGCGCACGCTCACGCGTGGCCTGAATCGCCCACCAGCATCGCGGGATCGACGCCGAGCTTGCGCAAGGCGCGGTCGTATTTGGCGCCCGCGTCGTCGTCGAACAGAAGGGAATCGTCCGCCGGGCAGGTGAGCCAGCCGTTGTGCAGGATCTCTTCTTCAAGCTGTCCGCCCGCCCAGCCCGCATAGCCCAGCGCAAGGACGGCCCTGCGTGGACCTGCGCCCGTGGCGATGGCGCGCAGAATGTCGATGGTCGCCGTCAGGCACACGCCGCCCTCGATCGGCAGGGTCGCGGCGTCCAACTGGAAATCGGCCGAGTGCAGCACGAAGCCGCGCCCCTTTTCCACCGGCCCGCCGCGCAGAACCTGCACCGCGTCCACCGTCGGCGGCAGAAGGATGGCGTCTTTCTCGGCGATCACGTCGAGCTGGACGAGCAGATCGGGGAAGCTAAGCCTCTTCGAGCGCTTGTTCACCACGATGCCCATCGCGCCCTCCGCCGAATGGGCGCAGACGTAGATCAGCGTGCGTGAGAAGCGCGCGTCGCCGATGCCGGGCATGGCGATCAGCATCTGGCCTTCGAGACTGGCCTCGCTTGCGGCTGAGATCCTCGCGCGTGTGCTCATGCGAGGAAGGTAAGGCGCACGCGCCCCCCGAACAAGCGGGGGCGCGCGCAGGGGCCATGGGCGAGGATGGCGCAGGCGGGCGCGCGAAGGTAGAATGGCCGCATGGCGCATGCGTCGGACGTCGGCTCCTCCTTTTGCGCGGCGAAGGCCGCGACAAAGCTCTTGCGCCTTTGCGCAGGCCTCGCTGCGGCGTGCGCGCTCGCACAGGCTACGGCGCTGGCGCAGGGGCCGGACGCCTCAGTCTGGGTCGAGGGGCCCAAATCGCGCGCGCGGCTGCTGGCGGGCGGGCCTGAACCCGACGGCGCAATTCTGGCGGGCGTGGAGATCGCGCTCTCGGGCAAGGCGCTCACCTACTGGCGCAATCCCGGCGACGCGGGCGTCGCGCCCGTCTTCGACGCCGCCGGCTCACGCAATCTCGCCGCGCTCGAGCCGATCTTTCCCGCCCCCGAACGTCATGACGAAGGCGGGGCGGAGGCGTTCGGCTGGCGCGGGGGCGTGATCTTCCCGCTCCGGCTGCGGCCCGCGCGCGCGGGCGAGCCGATCCTGCTCGACCTCGACTTCAGATATGCGGCCTGCGAGGACATTTGCGTGCCCGCGAAGGCCCGGCTGCGCCTCGAGCTTGGACGCGCGCATGGACCCGCGCAGGCGAGCGCCCACCGGATGCGCATCGAGGAGTGGCGCGCGCGGGCGCCGCGTCCCGGCCCCGCCGACGCGCTTGAGGTCGCGCCCATGCCGCTCGCAGGCGCCAAGGGCTTCGCCGCCTGGCGCTTGACCCTCAAGACGCCCCTTGGACCGCAGGCCGACCTCTTCGCGGAGGCGCCGGAGGGTTTTTGGCTCGAAACCCGGCGGAGGGGCGAAGGCTTCGACGTGACGCTTGCGGAGCGGCCGGCGGGCGCGGCGCCGGCACTGGAGGCGCGCCTCACGCTGACCGAGGGCGGGCGCGCGCTGGAATGGCTGATCCGTCTCGACGGGTCGCCGTCCAAGCCCTAAAAAGACGAGGGACGGGGCCGGCGCTTCGCGCCCGCCGTTTTTCCGACACGCCTGCGCGCCGCGCGGCGCGCCTCAACGACAGGGGAGTTCAACAATGATCAAGGTCGGCGACCGCCTGCCCAACGCGACGTTCACGGTGATGACCTCGGAAGGCCCCAAGCCTCGCACCACGGACGAAATCTTCAAGGGCAAGAAAGTGGTGCTGTTCGCGCTTCCCGGCGCGTTCACCCCCACCTGCTCCAACAACCACGTGCCGGGCTATCGCGACAATTACGACGCGATCAAGGCCAAGGGCGTCGACACGATCGCCGTGACCTCCGTCAACGACGCCTTCGTCATGGGCGCCTGGCAGAAGGCGATGAACTCGGAAGGCAAGATCGAGTTTCTCGCCGACGGCAGCGCGAAATTCGCGCAGGAGATCGGCCTCGGCCTCGATCTCACCGAGCGCGGCATGGGCATGCGCTCGCGTCGCTACTCCATGCTCGTGCAGGACGGCGTGGTGAAGACGCTAAACGTCGAGGAAGGCGCGGGCGCGGAAGCCTCCGGCGCGCTCAACATGCTCTCGCAGCTCTGAGCCTTCAGCTCACCTTATGCGGAAACGGCCGGGAGCGATCCCGGCCGTTTTCGTTTGGGAGGCGCGCACAAAAAAGCCCCGCTTTCGCGAGGCTTTTAGACTTGTCACGCCTTCGGCGCTTCTGGGCTTGTGATCGCCCCGTGAAGCGCCCGCCCAGCGAACTGGGTCTTAAAGCCCGACGACCGGGATACCAGTTTTAAATAGCGGAATGCATCGCGCCTTTCAAGCGGTCCAACCCGAGACCCGCCGCCACCGCATGCCTGACGCCAAGTAAATCACCTTCATCTAAATGAGGAAATAGCCACCTTCTTCGATGAACTTTGAATCCGTTCAGACGACGCAATGAAACATTCATAACCAGATCAGCCTTCGCCCAGCAGTCCAGTTCCGGACTCTCAAGTGGGTGGTAATTGCGTGACAGCTTGAAACAGAAGGGAAGATCATGACGCGGGGCCGTCAAGCTCAATGGTACGACCGCAGCCAGCTCTGATCGGTGCGGCAAACGCGGAGACACCACAACCACGGGACGCACCTTCGTGATTTCGGGTTCTCGCAAATCTGAAAAATCACAGACGAGCACAGAGCCCATCCGGGGGAAAAATTTGATTGTCATAAATGCACGGCGAAATGGATAATCACCACAGGCTATGCGACGAGGCGCCGGACTCCAAGCCCCTCACCGCTTGAAAGGCGCCATGCCCTTGCGTGCGAGTTCGTCCGCGCGCTCGTTCATCACGTCGCCCGCATGGCCCTTCACCCAATGCCATCGCACGTCATGACGCGCGGCGGCTTCGTCGAGGCGCTTCCACAATTCCTCGTTCTTCACGGGCTTCTTGTCGGCGGTTCGCCAGCCGTTGCGCTTCCAGCCGTTCATCCATGACGTGACGCCGCCGCGCACATATTGGGAATCCGTATGCAGGTCCACCGCGCAGGGGCGCGTGAGCGCCTCGAGCGCCATGATCGCCGCGGTCAGCTCCATGCGGTTGTTGGTGGTCTGCGCCTCGCCGCCGCTCAATTCCTTCTCCGCGTCGCCGAAGGTGAGGATCGCGCCCCAGCCGCCGGGGCCGGGATTGCCCGAACAGGCGCCGTCAGTCCAGATCGCGACGCGCGCGCTCATCGCATCAGGCCATAATCGGCGGCGCTCGTCGCCTGTTGGTGGAAGCGCAGCTTCTTGGCGTATTCGAGCGGGTCTTTCTTCTTCACAAGCGCGCCTTCGGGCGTGTCGAGCCAGTCCACGAGGCGCGTCAGCAGGAAGCGCAAGGCGGCGCCGCGCGCCAGCAGCGGCAGCGCTGCGACTTCGCGCGCGTCGAGCGGGCGCACGCGCCCATAGCCGGCGAGCATCGCCATGCCCTTCGTGACGTTGAACGAGCAATCCGTCTCGAAACACCAGGCGTTCAGGCAGATCGCGAGATCGTAAGCGAGCGCGTCCTCGCAGGCGAAATAGAAATCAATCAGACCCGAAAGCGCGCCGCCGAGGAAGAACACGTTGTCGGGAAAAAGATCGGCGTGGATGAGCCCGCGCGGCAGGTTCTGCGGCCAATGGGCCTGCGCATGGGCGAGTTCGGCGGCGAGCGCGGCGGCGAGCCCGGGCTGCACCTGATCGGCGCGCGACTGCGCCTGCGCGAACAGGCGCGCCCAACCCTCAACAGAGAGCGCATTGGGCCGCGACAGGGCGAAGCCCTCTCCGGCCAGATGCATGCGCGCGAGCGCCTCGCCGACCTGTGCGCAATGGCTCGCCTCGGGGCGGCGCACCGACATGCCTTCGAGAAATGTCACCATGGCGGCGGGGCGGCCCGCAAGCCTGCCCAGCGCCGCGCCGGCGCGATTGCGCACCGGCAGCGGGCAATTGAGGCCGCGCGCCGACAAATGCTCCATCAGGCCGAGAAAGAACGGCAGGTCGCTTTCCGCCGTGCGCTTCTCATAGAGCGTGAGGATGAAATTGCCCGCCCCGACATGCAGCAGGAAGTTGGAGTTCTCCACGCCCTCCGCGATGCCCTTGCAGGACAGAAGCTCTCCCAGCTCGTAATCCGCCAAAAAGGCGGCGAGGTCTTCGTCGGACACTTCGGTGTAAACGGCCATGACGGGCTCCGGGCGCAATCCGTGTTAGCCAGCGCCGCCGCCAGGGTCAAACCGGCTCAGGTTTCAGGGGTTTTCGCCCGCGGGCGGAGGGCGAATCGCCCAGGCCTCAGGCGCGGGCGCGCAATTCGCGCGGCGGGGGAAAATGCACGTTTTCCGACGCCGTCGTCACGATCTCGATCGTCACGTCGAATTGGGCGCGCAGGGCCTCCAGCACTTCCTCCACGAGCGTCTCGGGCGCGGAGGCGCCCGCCGTCACCGCCAGCCGGCTCACGCCCGCAAGCGCGGCGAAGTCGAGATCCTGCGCGCGCTGCACGAGCAGGGAGACGCGGCAGCCGGCCTGTTCGGCCACTTCGCGCAAACGTTGCGAATTCGATGAATTGGGCGCGCCCACGACGATCATCGCCTGCACGCGCGGGGCGACCGCCTTCACCGCCTCCTGCCGGTTGGTGGTGGCGTAGCAGATGTCGTCCTTGTGCGGGCCGGCGATGGCGGGAAAACGCGCGACAAGCGCGGCGACGATCTCGCGCGTGTCGTCCACCGAGAGCGTGGTCTGGCTCGCCCAGGCGAGCTGCGCATCCGCAGGCGGATCGAGGCGCGCGACGTCCTCCACGCTCTCCACCAGCACGATCGCGCCCTGCGGCAGCTGGCCCATGGTGCCCACGACCTCGGGATGGCCCGCATGGCCAATGAGCACGACCAGCCGACCGCGCCGCCAGTGGATCTCAGCCTCGCGGTGCACTTTCGTGACCAGCGGACAGGTCGCGTCGATGGTGAAGAGATTGCGCCCGCGCGCCGCCTCGGGCACGGACTTGGGCACGCCATGGGCGGAGAAAATCACGGGCGCCTGCGTGTCCGGCACGTCGTCGAGCTCCTCGACGAAGACCGCGCCCTTGGCGCGCAGACCGTCCACCACGAATTTGTTGTGCACGATCTCATGGCGCACATAGACCGGCGCGCCGTAGATCTCGAGCGCGCGCTCCACCGCGTCGATCGCCCGCACGACCCCGGCGCAAAAGCCGCGGGGGGCGCAGAGAAGGACGTGAAGCGGCAGCCGTTGGGGCGGCCGGGCGGGCGATGCGTCTGGCATGGGCGGGAAATGGGGTCGCGCCGGTGCGGAAGTCAAGGCGGCCGGGGTTCGCTTTCCAGCCATGGGGGGTCTATATGGGGGCCCGCCCCCGCGAGATCGCGCTCCATGCCCCACCGCCCCGCTTTCCCCCGAATCCGCCGCCTGGCCTTCGCCGGCGCGGATGCGCGAGCGGACGGATGAGCGCTTCCGCAGGCCAGCGCCGCGCCGTCTTCACGCAGGGCTCGATCATGCGCCATGTGGGCGTGATGACGGCCACGGGCGCGATCGGCCTCGTCGCCGTGTTCGTCGTCGATCTGCTGTCGCTGCTCTACATCTCATGGCTCGGCGACCCGGCCCTGACCGCAGGCGTCGGCTATGCGACGCAGATCATGTTCTTCATGATCTCCATCAGCATCGGCCTCACCATCGCGGTGAGCGCGCTGATGGCGCGCGAGATCGGAGCGGGGAACCGCGAGCGCGCGCGGCGCTATTGCGCCTCCGGCCTCACGCTGAGCACGCTCGCCGCGCTCGCCACCACGCTCATCGCGCTTCCCGTGCGCGACGACCTGCTGGCGCTGATGGGCGCGAGCGGACAGGCGCTGACGGTCGCCTCCGACTTCCTGCTGCTCACCCTGCCCGCCAATGCGCCGATGGCGCTCGGCATGGCGCTGTCGGGCGCGCTGCGCTCGGTGGGCGACGCCAAGCGCTCCATGTATGTGACGCTGTGGGGCGGCGCGATCACGGCCGCGCTCGATCCGCTGCTGATCTTCTGGGCGGGCATGGGCGTGCAGGGCGCCGCCGTCGCCACCGTCGTCTCGCGGCTCGTGTTCATGGTCGTGGGCCTGTGGGGCGTGGTGGGCGTGCACAATCTGCTGGCGCGCCCCTCCCTCGCCCATGTGAAGGCGGATCTGCGCCCGCTTTCCGCCGTCGCCCTGCCGGCGATCGCCACCAATCTCGCCGCTCCCGTCTCGACCGCCTGGGTGCTGCGCGTCTTCTCCGCCTATGGCGAGGCGGTGATCGCGGCCTTCGCGATCATCGACCGGCTGGCGCCCGTCGCCTTCGGCATATTGTTCGCCTTGTCGGGCGCGGTCGGCCCCATCGTCGCGCAGAACCTTGGCGCGCGGGAGTTCGGCCGCGTCAAGCGCACGCTCACCGATTGCTTCACGGTGGCGATCCTTTATTCGCTGGCCACCTGGGCGCTGTTGTGGGCGGCTGCGCCGGCGATCGTCGCCATGTTCTCCGCTACCGGCGAAACGGCTGCGCTCGTTACGTTTTTCTGCGCCGTGGGCGCGCTGCAATGGCTGTTTCTCGGCTGCCTGTTCGTGGCCAACGCCGCCTTCAACAATCTCGGCTACGCCTTTCTCTCCACCGCCTTCAATTGGGGACGCGCGACGATCGGCGCCATTCCCTTCGTCACGCTGGGCGCGCATTGGGGCGGACCGGAAGGCGGCCTGTTGGGCCTTGTGATCGGCGCGGCCTTGTTTGGAGCGGCCTCGATGGTTGCGGCCTATGCGGTGGTGGCGCGCGTCACGCGCGCAGGAACCAGGCTCAACGCAGATTTGGAGAGATCTGCTGGTTGAAGACGACGTCGAAGAACCCGCCGGACTGAGAGCCCAGCTGGATGAATGCGCCGACGCAGGTAAGCGTGACGAATACGAGTATCAACGCGTATTCGATCGCGGTCGCGCCGCGCTCGTCGTGCAAGAAACGCTTCAATTTGAACGTCATGGCGACTCCAGATCGTGATCTTAGCCGCAAATCGTTTCAGCCGGATTAATCACGTGGCGCAAACAAACGGCGTTTTTTGATGCGTCGCCGCTCCGCTTCCTTGCTTTCGCCCTCTTGCAGGCCTATGTTCCCCCTATCGACTTTGGCCGGACGAACTATTGGCCGCTTCGCCTCCCTTTGGGATCGGCGCGCAGACAATTCCCCCCTACCAAAACTCGAAGAACGGGCTTGCGCGCACGCGCACGCACGCCCATGCGCAACGATCATACGGAGGAGCATTCCCATGGCGACCGGAACCGTGAAGTGGTTCAACACCGAAAAAGGCTACGGCTTCATCCAGCCGGATCAGGGCGGCAAGGACGTGTTCGTCCACATCTCCGCCGTCGAGCGCGCCGGCATGCGCACGCTCAACGAGGGCCAGAAAGTGTCCTATGAGCTCGAGACGGATCGCCGCTCGGGCAAGCAGTCGGCCGGCAGCCTCGCCGCCGCCTGATCGCGCCAGCGATTGACGACAGGGCCGCATGCCACGCGCATGCGGCCCTTTCTTTTGGGCGCGCGCATTAGCGCATGAGGGTCTGGCGCATGAGGGCCTAGCGCATGGGGATGAAATCGTCCTCGTCGCCCGGCACTTTCGGCATTTCGCCGCGCTCCCACGCATGGGCCGCCGCGATCATCGTCTCCTTGCGCGAGGAGACGAAGTTCCACCAGACGAAGCGCGGCCCGTCCATCGGCTCGCCGCCGAGCAGGATCAGCCGCGAATCCGCGAGCGCGCGCAGGGTCACGTTCTCGCCGCGACGCAGCACCACGAGGCGGCCGGCGGCGAACCTGTCGTCGCCGATGGCGACCTCGCCCTGCGCCACGTAGAAACCGCGCTCTTCGGCGGATGATGCGTCGAAAGGCAGGCGCGCGCCCGCTTTCAGGACAGCGTCCGCATAGATCGTCTGGGTGGGCGTGCGCGCCGCCGCCGCAAGACCATACATGGCCCCCATGATGAGCGTGACGTGCGCATCGGCGTCCTCAAGCGTCGGCAGGTCCTGCGCGCCATGGTGGGCGAAGGCGGGATCGCCCTCCTCCAGCGCGCGCGGCAGCGCCATCCATGTCTGGATTCCATGCAGCCGCGGGCGGCCTGCGCGCGCGGCCTGCGGCGTGCGCTCTGAATGGACGATGCCGCGGCCTGCGCGCATCACATTGAGTTCGCCGGCGCGGATCGTCTGCGCCGAGCCCAGCGAGTCGCGATGCATGATCTCGCCTTCGAACATATAGGTGACGGTCGACAGGCCGATGTGGGGATGGGGGCGAATGTCGAGCCCCTCGCCGATGAGAAACTCCGCAGGGCCGAATTCATCGAAAAAGATGAAAGGCCCGATCATCTGCGTTTCCTGCGCAGGCAGGGCGCGGCGCACCTGCAGGCCGCCGAGGTCGCTCACCCGCGGCACGATGACATGATCGACCGCAGCGCGCGCGGCGGCGCCGGGCGCGACAGGAATCGCAGAGGTCTGGCTGCTGTCTGACATGGAGCGCTCCTGACGGGCGAATGACGTCAAGGCCTCCAGATAGGACTGCGACGGCGCTTTCGCCAGTCGCGCGCGCGGCCGGCCGCAGGCGAGGCGCCCGCCGGCCGCGCGCCTTTCGCTCAGGCGTAGCCGGGCACCACGCGCACGTCCACCACCGCGACGCCGCCCGCCTCAACATGGGCGATGGCGTCGGCGAAGGCCTTCGGCAATTCGCCGATGGAATGGATGGGGCCGATTCCCATCGCGCCCTGTCCGCGCGCGATGGCGGCGATGTCCACGTCGGGCTCGATCATCTTCTGGCCGATCCAGCGGTTCTCCACCGGCCGGTCGCGCGCGATGGCGACGCGCTCCTGATGCAATTCGTCGTTGAAGAAGGACGAATTGTTGGAGACGACCAGCAGCAGCGGCAGTTTGTAGCGCACCGCCGTCCACACGGCCGTCGCGCCCATGAGGAAATCGCCGTCGCCGACGATGCCCACCGCCATGCGCCGTGAATCGCGCAGCGCCAGCGCGCCGCCCACCGAAATGCCAGGACCGGCCGCAAGCCCGCCGCCGCCCGCACCGCCCGTATAGTCGAGCGGATGGCGGATCGGCCACCAGTCCTCATGCCAGGCGATAGTGGTGGACATGAGGCACACGTCGCGCGCGCCCAGCGCCTTGCGCAGCGAGAGCGCGAGGTCGCGCACGAGCGGGCGCTCCTTGCCGTCGCGGATCTCCAGCTTCGGCCGCTCGCGCAGCGTCTTCGGCGCAGGCGCCTTCACGTCGGCGAGCGCGGCCAGCAATTGCGGCACGACCACGTCCACGTCGGCGGAGATGAAACGATCCACCGGCGGCAGGCCCTGATGGTCCATGCTCCAGCCGTTGTGGATGCGATGGTCGAGCGAGACATGCACGATCTTCGCGGCCGGAAGCGCGCCGTCGAGATTGGTCTTGAACAGGCCCGCGAGATCGACGACGTCGAAGGCGAGGATGAGATCGGCCTGACGCAGGGTCTCGCCCGCCTCCTTCACCGGCGCCATGCCGGGGCAGGCGACGTGCAAGGGATGATCGGTGGGGAAAGCGCCGCCCACCTTGAGATCGGAGAAGACCGCCGCGCCGAGCTTTTCGGCGAGCGCCACGCGCGCGTCCCAGCCCGCCTGCGCGCGCGAGAAACGGCCATAGACGATCAGCGGATTTTTCGCCGCGCGCGCCATGGCGGCGAGTTCGGCGACCTGCTCGGGCGTGGCGCCCACGCTCACCTGCGGGGTGAAGCGCTTCACGTCGAAGGGCGGCAGATCCTTGGCGAGCGGGTCTTCCTGCAGGCCCACGTCGAGATTCACATAGACCGGGCCCTTGGGCGCCGTCTCCGCGTGCCATTTGGCGCGCGCCAGCGCCTCGCGCGCAGCGGCGGGCGAGGTCGGCATGTCGTCGTATTTCACGTAATTGCGGATCAGCGCGCCCTGATCGCGCGAGGTGTGGATCCAGTCGATCCAGGGACGGCGGCGGGCCGCGTCGGCGGGGCCACCGGCGCCCATCACCACCATCGGCATGCGGTCGCACCAGGCGTTGAAGATCGCCATGGTGGCGTGCATGAGGCCGACATTGGAGTGCACCGCGCAGGCCATCGGCTTGTCGGTGACCTTGGCGTAGCCCTGCGCGATATGGATCGCATGCTCCTCATGCAGGCACAGGAGCATTTCGGGGTTCTTGTTGCCGAGATAGTTCACGATGGAATCGTGAAGGCCGCGATAGCTCGCGCCGGGGTTGAGCGCGATGTAGCGCAGGTCGAGATCGCGCAGCGTCTCCGCCACCACGTCGCTGCCGAAGCCGGCCTTGGTCGCGAGCGGTCCCGCGGGCTCCTCGCGTCCGATGTCGTTACGTTTTGCGGACGCGTTCCGCGTATCGTCGGCGCTCATTTCCCCTCCCCTTATAATGCGGGTTCGTCCGGCCGTTCCGCCGGGCGGCGTAATCTTTCAGGCTTGGGGCGCGGATGCAATGCTGCGCGGGCGCGGACGATCAGAAACCGACCTTCAGGTCCAGCGTGACCTTCGAACGCGCGCCGTTGAGGAACACATTTCCCCCCGTGATCGGCTCGCCCGCGAGCCACAGGCCCGAGCCCGGCTTCACGCGGATCTTCTCCTCAAGACCGAAAAGCGGCAGAGGCGCGGGCTTGCCGCGCGCCTCATTGGGATCCACGGGCCGGACTGTGGCGACTTCGGGCGGCGAATATTCGCCGATTTGCGCCTCGTCGCAGGGGCGCGCGGAATCGCAGCCCGCCTGCTGGGCGCGCGCGGACGCAGGCGCGCAAGCCAGCGCAAAAGCGAAGGCGAAGGCTGCGAGATGGATGCGCGCGAAGCGAGGCTTCATGAATGGGTCCTGCGGGCGGCCAGCATGGCTTGCGCCTGTGATTGCCGCGCGAGCAAGGCGGAATCATGGCGCGGGCGCAACCGCCCCGGCATGGCGCCGGGCCGCGTTTTCCGCTAAACCGGGCGCATGGCTAAGGGACGCGCGAAACTTTGATGACGCGCCCGGGAGGAACGAATGAGCATCATCCAGAAGGCGGGCGCGTCCGTCGATCTCGACCGCTACCGTCTGCGCCGTTTCGTCGAGGAAGCGCTAGCCGCCGGCGAGGCTGAAGTCATCGACGAGCCCGTGGCGCTCGCTGATCTCGCCGCCCGTTTCGAAGGCTCCGCGAAGGCGCTGCATTTCCGCAACGTCGGCCCCGAGGGCGCGGAGGTCGTGGGCAATGTCGCAGGCTCGCGCAAGCGAATCGCCATGGCCTTCGGCGTTCCGCCGGAAAAACTCACCCATGAGATCATGCGCCGGCTTGAGAACAGGCCGCAGGTCGTGGAGCTTTCGCGCGCGGAGGCGCCTGTGCAGCAGGTCGTGCTCACGGGCGAGGAAGCGGACCTCACGCGCCTGCCCGCCAATCTCCAGCACGGGCTCGACGGCGCGCCCTATCTTTCCGCAGGCATCGACATCGTGCGCGATCCCGCGAACGGGCTCACCAATGTCGGCATTCGCCGCCTCATGCTGCGCGGCCGTCGCGAAGCGGGCGCGGACCTGCTTGCGCCCTCCGACCTCAAGGCGATCTATGAAGCCAGCGCGCGACGCGGCGAGAAGCTTCCCGTCGCTTTCGTGCTCGGCGCCCATCCGGTCGATCACGTTGCGGCGGTGATGCGCGTGCCGATCGACGAAGTGGGCATTATGGCGAGCCTGCGCGACGGGCCGATGCCGGTGGTGAAATGCGTCACCAACGATCTCATGGTTCCAGCCGACGCGGAAATGATCCTCGAAGGCTATTTCGACGAGCGCGGCCATGTGGAGCCGGAAGGCCCCTATGGCGAGTTCCTGGGCTATTACGGCGAGCTGAAGATGAACCCCGTGTTCCATCTTACCGCCATCACCCGGCGCGCCGACGCGCTGTTCCAGACATCGACCATCGGCGGACGCACGATGGAATGCACCGACACCGCGCAGCTCAACGCCGCGCGTGCGGAAGTGACGATCTGGCGCGCCTTGCAGAACGCGGTGCGCGAGCCGGTTGACGTGCACGTGCTCACGCCCTCGGGCGGCAGCCTGCATGTGCGCGTGGCGCTGCGCCAGCGCGCGCCGGGCGAGGCGCGCAACGCCATCGCCGCGGTGTTTGCGAGTCAGGCCAACACCAAACACGTCTGGGTCGTGGATCCCGACATCGACGTGCGCGCCGACGGTCAGGTGGATTGGGCCATGGCCACGCGCTTCCAGGCCGATCGCGACCTCGTCGTGCAATCGGGCTTCCGCGCGGTTCCGCTCGATCCTTCGCTGCAGGGCGCGCGCACGGGCGCGAAGGCGGGCTTCGACTGCACGCTGCCCTTCGCGCAGACGCTGAAAGGCCCGCCCGACATTCCCGCCCCGCCCACCTATCCCGGCAAGACGTTCGACAGCGTGTCGGCCGCCCTCGCCGACGGGCCGAAGTTCTTCCAGGAGCTGATGGCCGCGCGCGCGAGCCGCGACGGCCGCGAGATCGTCTTGGAGCTGGAGGCGCTGCGGCTCGCGGGCAAGGTGGGGCGCGACAAGGAAGGGCGCTGGGTCGCGCAGGGCTGAGTCCACGCCGGCCCCGCGCGCTTATCCGCCGCGGGGAAGCTCGAACTCGTCTTTCTGCGGCGCCGGGCGCGCGGGATCGAGCGCAGGCGCGAGCGATTGCATCCATGCGATCAGATTCGCGATCTCGTCGCGCGACAGCGACATGTCGGGCATTTGCGGATGGTTCTGGCGCAGGAAGCCTTCGATCTGGGGAATGCGGCGGGTCGCGCTGATGGCGGCGAAGCTGGGCGCATCGGCGCGCGCGCGCGTCTGGTCGGGGGCGACGACGTGACATTCCGCGCACCATCGCCGGGCCAGCCGCTCGCCCTGCGCCGCATCGGCGGCTGACGCGGGCGCCGCGCAGGCGGACGCGACGAGGACGGCGAGACAGGGGACAAGAGCTGCGGCGCGGCGGGTCATGGGCTTCTCCTGCGCGCAGATTGCAGGAGCGCATGCGCGCCCGCCTTGCGCGGAATCAAAACGCAAGGCTCGCGCTGATGTTCCCGCCCGGCTCAGAACGCCTTGAAGGCGATGATCGTGCGGGTGTCCACGATGCCGGGGATGGTCTGCACGTTCTCGCCGACGAAATGGCCGATGTCGGTCCCCTGCGGCACGTAGAACTTGGCGAGAATGTCGTAATGGCCGGCGATGGAATGGATCTCCGAGGCGATCTCCGCCTCCGCCAGCGCGCTGGCGACCTGATAGGTCTTGCCCAGCGCGCATTTGATCTCAACGAAAAACGTCTGCATGGCCAGCTCCGCCTCACGCCCGTGCGCGCATCATAGACGAGGCGCCCCGCCGCGCAATCATTCGCGCGCCGCCTCGCGCGCCAGAATCTCCACGTCGCGGTCGCGCCCCGTGCGCACGGAGAACGCGCCCTGATAGGTGCGCCCGTCACGCCGGGCGATGGCGACATATTCGCCCTCCGCCAGAATGAGCGTGGGGAAGGCGCCGATCATTTCGCGCAGCACGTCGCCGCCGGGCGTGAGCACCGTGAAGGACGTGTTGGCCAAAGCCTCGCCGCCCGCCGCGTTGACGAGCTTCAGGGTGATCTGCGCGGCCCTGTGGCGCAGCGTCGCCTCCGTCGTGCGGCCGGGCTGGATGCGCACGTCGGCCTCCACCACCGAATTGGTGGGGGCCGGCGCCACGCCCGCAGGCGGGGCTTCGTAATAGGTCGAGATGATGTGATAGACGCCTTCGGGCAGGCGCACGAGCTGGCCGGGGCGCACGTCGCGCGCGACGAGCTTGCCCTGCGGATTGGCGCCTTCCGGCACATAGATGGAGACCGAGACGCGCTCCGGCGGAATGCGCGCGTCGCCCAGCGTGCCGACAAGGCGCAGGCCGCCTGCGTTCAGCGGCACGCGGTCGGACGTGGGCCGGCCGTTGCTCACGCTCACGCGGCGCATGGCGGAGGCGAGCCCATAGCCCACATGCACCACATAATCGCCCGCGGGCAGAACGAAGATCGGCGCCGCCTCGTTGGACTGCGCGATCAGCGCGCTCGCGCCCTCCGCGCCTTCGCGGAACACATTCCAGACAAGGCCCGAGCCGATGCGGCGGTTGTCGCCCGCGAAGACGGCGGACAGGTTGAGCACGCCCGAGCCGTCCTGCACCTCGGCGCTGGGCGCGGGCGCGGCGGGTGGCGCGTCCGGCTGCGGGGCGAAGGAGGGCGCGCCGGGACCGCCGGGCGCGAAGGTCGATTGCGCGACGGCGCGGCCCGACAGCGCCAGCGACGCCGCCAAGACGAGAGCCAAGACGAGAGCCAACACGCGCGCCAGCGACGCTGCGCCCGCGCCTGCGGCGTATCTGTCAAAGGATCGTCCGGCGGTCTGGTCCATGGCTTCGGCTTCGCCCATCCCGCGCGGCAGGTCAATGGCCGGGCCTTGCGCGCCGCCCGCCCGCCTGCAAAAAGCGAAGCCTGACGCCGAGAGGCCGCCCGGAAACGCCCCATGACGCACAACGCCGAACCCGCCAATCTGAAGCCAGCCTGCCAACAGACCCTCGACCTGCTCGCGCGCCGGCGCTCCGTGCCGCCGCTCGCCATGCAGGGCCCCGGCCCCAGCGCGCAGGAGATCGAGCGCCTGCTCACGCTGGCCGCGCGCACGCCCGACCACGGCAAGCTCGCGCCCTGGCGCTTCATTGTGTTCGAAGGCGAGGCGCGCGCGCGCGCCGGCGAGATTTTCGCGCGCGTCTTCCAGAAGAAGAATCCGCAGGCCGGCGCCGAACAGCTCGACGTCGAACGCCGGCGCTTCCAGCACGCGCCGCTTGTGGTGGGCGTGGTCTCCACCGCCGCCCCGCACGCCAAGATCCCCGAATGGGAGCAGGCGCTTTCCGCCGGCGCCGTGTGCATGAACCTGACGATCGCGGCCAACGCCATGGGCTTCTCCACCGCATGGCTCACGCAATGGATCTCCTATGACGCAGAGGCGCTCGCGCAACTGGGCGTGAAGCCGGGCGAGAAGGTCGCGGGCTTCGTGCATGTGGGGCGCGCGTCGTCAGCGCCCGAGGATCGTCCGCGTCCCGCGCTCGGCGACGTCGTCACGCGTTTTTGAGGAGCAGGCGAGATGATGTTCTTTGAACCCCACAAGCGCGACAAGGCGCTGTTTCCCTGGGATCCATTCAAGGCGATGATCGCGCCGCGCCCGGTGGGCTGGATCTCCTCGCGCAGCCGCGACGGGCTTGTGAACCTCGCGCCCTATTCCTTCTTCAACGCCTTCTCCGCCGATCCGCCGATCGTGGGCTTTTGCAGCGAAGGCGCCAAGGACAGCGCGACCTTCGCGCAGGACAGCGGCGAGTTCGTCTGGAACATGGCGACCTACGATCTGCGCGAGAAGATGAACATGACCTCCGCGCCGCTTGCGCGCGGCGACAGCGAATTCGCCCATGCGGGGCTTGAGACCGCGCCCTGCGTGCTCGTGAAGGCGCCGCGCGTGGCCGCAAGCCCCTGCGCGCTGGAATGCAAGGTCACGCAGGTCGTGCGGCTGAAGGACGCCACGGGCGCCGACACCGACCGCACGCTGGTGCTGGGTCAGGCGATCGGCCTGCATGTGGACGAACGTTTCCTCAAAGACGGCATGATCGACCTCGTGGCGATGAAGCCAATCGCGCGGTGCGGCTATCAGGACTACACCGCCATCGACCGGCTGTTCCCGATCAAGCGGCCCGCAGGCGCCGGCAATAAGGAAGGCGGCGGCTAACGCGCCGCGAAGACGCGCGCGATCTCGCGCGCCTCATCAAGGTCGCGCGCGAACTTGCCCGCGAACCCGTCGCGCCGGGCCGCTTGGGCCTCGCGCGCAACGGCCTCCATATCGCCCGCAGGGCCGTCGTAAGGCGCGTCGAGCGCGCGCACGCCGGCATCGGCGGCGGCGAACAACAGCATGGCGCGCGCCTGCGCGAGCGGCGGCGTGAGCGCGCCCCCTTCACGCAGCGCCGGCAGGCCGAGATCACGCGCTAGCGCGAGCGGATCCCAGGTGAGCGCCCGCAGCCGCGCGCTCGCCCCGCGCCAGCTCGCAAGGCGTAGCAGCGCCGCCGCGCGCGACAGGCAGCACACAAGGCCGATCACGCCGTCCGGCGCGCCCGCGAGCGCCTCATGCACGGCGAGCTTGGCGGAGAGATGCTGGGCGTCCGCCCCGCTCACGCAATCGGGCGCGAGAACGGCGGCGGGGCGCGCTTGCGCCAGCGCGGCGAGATCATCGTCCACAAGGCCGCTGGCGAGCGCGTTCACGCGCACGAGGCAATCGTCGGCGAGCGCGATCATGCGGGCGGCCTGCGCGCGCGCGAGGTCACGCCCGCCTGCGACCGCGCGCAACGCGCCGCCCTCCGCCAGATCGAACACAGGCGGGCCATAGGCCTGCGCGAGCCCGGCCGCACAGGCGGGCGCGTCAGCGGGATCGACCAGAAGGGGCGCGCGCCACAAGGCGCGGTGGGTGGTGGCGGTGGTGGGGGCGAGCGCGTCGGCCATCGCGCCTAATCTGCGCGCGCGCTCACGCCGCGTCCAGCCTCTCCGGCTTAAGCTGATCTTTACCATGTTTCGCGAAGTTCAAGCTTGTTCAGGTCTCCGGTTCGTTGCTTTGTGGTGTCGCATGTTGGTCAGTCAGTTCATCGCGCAATACGTCGGCGCCCATCCCCTGCAGCCGCCGGCCGAGCGCGGCCGCGCGGCCGCCGCCATCGCCGGCGCGCTGGTGCGCGGCGAGCTTGCGCAGGAGGATGAGGACGACGCGCAGGTCGCCCTCGCCGCCGCGCTCGACGATCCCTCGCCCATCGTGCGCGCGGCGCTGGCGCAGGAGCTCAGCGTCGCCGTCAACGCGCCGCACCACATCGTCATGGCGCTCGCCAACGATCAGCCTGAAGTGGCCGCGCCGGTGCTCAATCGTTCGCCGCGCCTGAGCGATTCCGACCTCATCGATTGCGTCGCGGTGAGCACGCCCGCGAGTCAGGTCGCCATCGCCTCCCGCCAGCGCCTTTCAAGCGCGGTCGCAGCGGCGATCGCGGAAGTGGGCGCGCGCGAGGCGGTTCTCGCGCTGCTCGACAATCCGCTCGCGCCCGCGCCGGCGCCTGAGTTCTCGCTGCGCCGCTTGTCGAGCGTTTCGGCGAGGACGGCGAGATCCGCGAGGCGCTGCTCACCCGCCACGACCTGCCGCCCACGGTACGCGCGCAGCTCGTCGACGCCGCCGCCGGCGCCCTCACGCGCTTCGTGACGGATTGCGGATGGCTGTCGCCCGAGCGCGCCAACCGCGCCAACCGCGCCGCCCGCGAGGCGCGCGAGAAAGCGCTCGTGCGCATCGCCGCCCAGGCGCAGGCCGCGCCCGCCGAGAAGGCGGAAGGCGCGCAGGAAGACCCGCTCGCCCTCGCCCGCCACCTGCGCGCGAAAGGCCAGCTCACCGCCGGCCTGATCCTGCGCGCGCTGCTGAGCGGCGACCGCAGCCTGCTGGAGGCCGCCCTCGCCGAATTGTCCGGCCTGCCGCTCGCCCGCGTCGCGGGGCTTGCGCGCAACGGCGGCGGCGCCGGCTTCGCGGCGGTCTTCGCCCGCGCCGGCATGCCCGCCTCGCTCCTGCCCGCCTTCCGCGCGGCGCTGGCCGCCCATGCCGACCTCGACGCCCAGTTCGGCGCCGACCCCGACGCCGGCCCGCGCCTCTCGCGCCTGCTCATCGAGCGGGTTCTGACAAGCTGCGAGCGCCTCGACGAGGCCAGCCTCGCCCCGGTCCTCGCCCTGTTGCGCCGGCTCGACGCCGAAGCCGCCCGAGACGACGGGCGCGAACGGCTGGGCGGCGCGCCGGTCGCACCGCCCGAGCCCGAGCCCGCCCCCGCGGCCTTGCCCGCGCGGCCCATGAGCGTCGTGGAATTGCGCAGCCGATTCGTGAAACGCGCCGCTGCGTAATCGCCCCGAAAGACGAGCGAAACAGGCTCCGCAGGCTCGCGGGGCCGGCCGATTCCGCAAAATCGCCGCCTGAGACGCGCGAAGCGGATCGAGCACAGTCGCTTGAGCGGTCATGACAAAAGTATCTTGAAAGCCAAGCTGGTGTGACTTGGGCGACACTGTTTGTCGGGAATGAGCCTTGAACGGGACTTTACGTCTCGCCAAAGGTCTCGTTTGAGTTAGATTAATCGACGCGATCGGCCGAAGCCGTGAGCGACCGCTCTGCTCCGCCCCATCACAGGGGGCGAGTTTTGCGGGTTCAGATCTGGCTGCGCCCGATCAACGCACATTTTGGAGATTGATTTATGACCTTGAACAAGAGCGTTTGGCTCGGCTCCGCCGCCGCGATCCTTTCGGTCGCCGCCGCGCAGGCCGCTGACCTGCCCAGCCGCAAGTCGGCTCCGGTGGAATATGTGCGCGTGTGCTCGGCCTATGGCGCGGGCTTCTTCTTCATTCCCGGCTCCGACACCTGCCTGAAGATCGGCGGCCGCGTGCGCGCCGACTACGCCTATGTGCCGGCGAAGACCATTTACTCGGGGGTCAAGGACGGCGCTCCGGTGCTGGGCTCTCTCGCCGACACCCAGCACACGCTGGGCTGGGAAGCCCGCGGCCGCATCGACTTCGACGCCCGCACCCAGACCGCCTTCGGCACGGTTCAGGCCACCGCCGGCCTGCGCCTCGCCCGCGTGACCGGCATTCTCCAGA
>Ga0315905_10000640_pt1 | contig 38002 bp, 21 predicted proteins | sample LakEriMetagenome_5_FD_203522 | JGI IMG/M metagenome (GOLD analysis project Ga0315905, IMG submission 203522) | Freshwater fungal communities from buoy surface, Lake Erie, Ohio, United States - Buoy 4 MA121 | ecosystem: Environmental > Aquatic > Freshwater > Lake | place: USA: Lake Erie, Ohio... | reverse complement strand
CTACTTCACATACTTTTTCCCAAGCGCAATTATCTCATCTGCTTGCTGGTACCCCAAAGCCGAACCTACAACTTCTCCTTTATGATTGATGAATAGTAGGGTTGGATAAGCTTGAACCTTGTATTTTTGAGCCAGTTTCGGACCTTCCCCTTGTTCCATGTCAATAGCCATATTGATGAAATTACTGTTGTAAAAATCACCTACTTCTTTTTGTGTAAAAATGTTTTTCTTTAACATTTTACAAGGTCCACACCAACTAGCATAAGCATCTAAAAAGATGTTTTTCTTTTCTTTTTTAGCCAATTTCAGTGCTTCTTCAAATGAAATAGAAGTGAATTGAATACCTGCTTCAGAAGTTAATTTAATTGATTCAGATGTTTTGTTAAAACTGTAACTGATTATTCCAGATAATATTAACGTAATAGAAAAAAGAATTGATTTTTTCATGAGAATTGATTTTAAATTAATTTCAAAAATACCAACATAAACCAATAAACATAAATTAATATAGAATGAATATTTATTTTTTTAATGTTAATTGAATTTAACACATAAATAGTTGTTATTCATTGTTGTTGTTTTTTGTTCTGTACTAATGTTAATTTTCCTATAAATTTTTGTTTATCTATTCATAATAACCATCAAATTTCTTTATATAACTATAAAATTCAGCTAAAAATACTCTTAAGTAACCACATTAAATTTGTGAAAAAATATAATATTATGGTTAAAAAAATTACTAGTTTATTATTTGCAAGTAGCGTTGTAGTTTGTGCAAACGCGCAGTTGAAGTTCCCTGTGAATATTGATACTGCTTGGTCTACTAAAACTGTTTGGATGCCTAAATCACCATTGAAGTACCAAACTATTTTCGTGGGAGGAGTTGACACAGTACAAACAACAGCTACTACTACAAAAGATCCTGTTAAAGGAACGATTAGTTCACCTGCAGGTAAAGAGTTGGCTAAACAATGGCATGATTATATTGCTGTTGTTAAAGACAAAAACAAATCTAACGAAGGTTGGGTTATCGTTAATCATGAAATGATCCAAGCAAATGACAAAATTGGAGATGGTGGTGGTATGACCATGTTCAAATTGAGAAAAAAAGCGGATGGAACATTAGAGCATGTAGAACAAACCTTAGCTGATGGAAGAAAAGGAAAGTTTTTTAATGTAGACTTTTCTAACACTGTTGGTGAAACAGGTATGAACTGTGGTGGTATCAATGCAAACGGAAGAGTTTGGACTGCAGAAGAATGGATGCAAACTTCTAACTCTGCTATTTTCTCTAAAGGTGCAGGTTTCAGAGATACTTCTGATTTTGTTATTGGAACTACAACTCCTGCTGGTTTTCCAGGTTTTAATGGAAAATCTTTAAAAAGATTCCAAAACTTGAACTGGATGGTAGAAATTGATCCAACAAATGCTAAAGCAGTTAGAAAACAATACAACTGGGGTAGAGCTGGTTGGGAAGGTGGCGTTGTTATGCCTGACAACAAAACCGTTTATTTGTTTGAAGATGGTTCTCCAGGTATTTTAGCAAAATTTGAAGCTAAAACGGCTGGTGATTTCACAAGTGGTCAATTATTTGTTTACAAACATGATGCCCCTACAAGCTGGTTAGCAATTGAAAATAATTTAGATACTTTGGTAAATCTTAATACTATCGCAGTAAAAAGAGGTGCAACTATGTTTAACCGTTTAGAGTGGGGTCAACTTTCTAATGGTAAAGTTTACATTTGTGAAACTGGAAGAGATGCCTTTGATTATAAAAAATTCAATGGTGTAGTTTCCCCAACATTAGTTGATGGATATAAAACACGTTACAAAATTGTAAACGGTACTGATTTTCCAGGTTCAGATGCTGCTGCTGCTGATTCAGTTAAAAACGGAAAATTTGCAGATTATTATGGTCGTGTAATTGAATTCGATCCAGCTACAAATAAAGTACGTTCTTTTTTAGAAGGTGGTCCTTACACAGCTACTAAAACATCTGAAAATTCTTCTGCATCATATCCTACAATCCACTTTTCAAATCCTGATGGTATTGATTTCATGAAAGTAGGTAACAAAAATTACATGATTGTTCAAGAAGATTTGAATGGTTTGACTTACAACAGAATGCCAGGTAACGTGACTAAAACTATTTGTGAAACATATTTGTTAGATATGTCAATAGCAAATCCTACTTACAAAGATTTAGTTCGCTTAACTGCTTGTCCTCCAGGAGCTGAAATTACTGGTGGTACTATGTTTGATGATGCTACCATGTTGTTAAATTCTCAACACCCTGATGCTTCAAATACTTTCCCTTACAATAATTCTTTAACGTATGCTATTTCTGGATTCGAATCTGTGTCTACATTGAGTTTACCAACTTTAGGTTCTGAGAATGACTTTACTGTTTTTCCTAACCCAACTTCTAGAGAAATTTTCTTTAACAAAAGAACAGATGTAGCTATCTACAATGTTTCTGGTGAAAGAGTAAGAGTTTATAGAGATGTAGAACAAGTAAATGTAGAAGAGCTTGGCGCTGGAACCTATTTTGTTCAAAACGCTGAAGGTAAAACATTGAAAGTGATTATCGAATAATTTAAATTAACAAAAATTAAGCTGCTCCTTAGTGGGCAGCTTTTTCTGTTTATAAGCTATAATGTTTTAAAAATACAGTCCAGGTTTAATTTTAACTACTATTTCATTGTTTCACTTTAAGTTAAGTAAAATGAAAATAAATAAAAGAGTTTTTGCAATTTTCGCACCCTTATTTTTTGGTTTACTATTGTTTTCTTTTCAATTTTTTAATTCGAATGAAGATTTGTCAATCAGTGAATTAAACCGCAGACAGATAATCCGTTGGGAGAATTTGTTGAAATCAACTGAAAATTTTAGGTATTGGATTATAAAGGAAAGAGATACTCATAAAAAATATGCTGAAACCTTATTGGAATACAGAAAGCTTCGAGATGCATTTAAATCCTTTGAATATTTAGGAGAAAATAGTGACCCCTTATTTTTCAAATTATATTTGAATGGCTCACCACTTCCAAAGTTGGAAGAAAATTCCTTTGAACCGAAAATTATCGAACCGAAAGGTCTTCAAAAAATAGATGAACTTATTTCAGACAACAGACTCCAAAATAGTGAAGCTATTTACAATTTGTTGACCGAATTTTCATCGTATTTAACTACTGTAAAACCAGCAAAACTATATACGCGTGATTTTTATAATGCTTCAAGAATTGAACTTATTCGTCTATTTAGCCTTTCCTTATCTGGTTTTGACACTCCTGGTTCTAATGATTTTATTTCAGATGGAATCATATCAATAAACACAATGAAATCTGATTTAATGTTATTCAAATCAGAAATTCCAGAACAGAGGTATAGCAAGTGTATGACCTTGTATGATAACTTCAAAAGTTATTTGTTAAGCACCAAGCAAGAAAAGTTGGATTATTCTAAAATTGTCAAAGAATTTGTTGACCCTCTTTTTTTAGAATTGTTTATCATTCAAAGTGAGTTAGGAATTGAATTTCCTGATGAGTATGAGCAATTTCCTTCTGCTATTAATTTACGTGTAAAAAGTATATTTGACGCTAAGTTAGTTAACCCAAATTATTACAGTAGAGTCCCTTTGGAATACAAAAATCAATCCGTTGAAGATTTGGGTAGATTATTATTCTTCGATCCGATACTTTCTAGCGATGGTAAAAGAGCCTGTGCGAGTTGTCATCAACCAAATAAAGGGTTTTCAGATCAAATGAATAAAAGTTATGCCTTAAATCGTGAAAGTTACTTAGACAGAAATGCTCCAGGGTTGATTAATGCGATTTTTAGCACTCGTTTTTTTCATGATATGCGCGCCTCTTCTTTTGAAGATCAGATGGAGCATGTAGTTCACAATGAAAAAGAGTTTAATACTGATTATTTTACGATTCTTAAAAATTTGAAGCAAAGTGAAGGTTATAAATCACTTTTCAACCAATGTTTTCCAAAGGAACAAGAATCTATGACGTTTAAAAATGTTCAATTTGCCATAGCAGCCTATATTCAATCGTTGGTAGGTCTAAATTCTGATTTTGATAAATACATTCGTAATGAAAAGAAAGAATTATCTGCAGAAGCAGTAGCTGGATTTAATCTTTTTATGGGGAAAGGAAAATGTGCAATTTGTCATTTTGCACCTATTTTTAACGGAACCGTTCCACCGTTATTTTTAGATTCAGAAAGCGAAGTTTTGGGTGTTTTTGAAAATCCAAAAACAAAAAAAGTAGATTCGGATAAAGGTAGAGGAAATGCATTATTGAAGGAAAAAGTAGATTTTTATCAGTATTCTTTTAAAACTCCTACAGTACGAAATGCCAAACTAACGTATCCTTACATGCATCATGGGGAATATGCATCTTTAGAACAAGTGATGGAATTTTATAATAAAGGTGGGGCAGTAGGTCAAAAACTAATATTAGACAATCAAACACTCCCTGCAAATCCATTAAAACTATCTAAAAAAGAAATAAATCAATTGATTTCTTTTATACATTCTTTAACAGATACAATAGGGTTAACCAAAAAACCTGCTTTTTTGCCTTTCACAAGCGATTTAAAGTACAAAAACAGAGTAGTGGGAGGAGAATATTAATCCTCCCTCAAACTCTTCATACAGCGAATAGAATTCCCTTGTTTCTTGTAAAATTTATCTCTTATTATATGAGTACCCATATTCCCAATGGAATAACTATATGCCGTTTCTTTATATTGCTCATCCATAGACCACCAACAAGCTCTGATATTCTCCTGATTTAATATCCCAGAGATTTCTACAAAGCCAGAGGGTAAAGCATTAAAAATAGTTGTCTCCATCATTTTTGTAGTATCTCCCCAAGCCATTAAATTTTTCATTTTTAAACCTGCTTTTTCGCTGCCTCCTAAAGAAAGAATTAATTCATTAAAGTCTTTTTGAGTTGGTACTTTCCATCCTGAAGGACAAACTCCTTTTTTATCATTAACTACATACCAATTGTAATAGACTACTTTATCATTTTTTAATTTGTGTTGCATGTATTGTGGTAAAGTATCATGATTCACCCATTTAGATGCTTTATTTGCGTTAAGTATCTTATCTCCATTTGTGTAATGGGTTGTTTTTAAATTGCTTTCAAACCATAATTGATCTTTAATTTTAATTGTTGTATAGATATTCCCGTCTACATCCTTTACCTGTTGTGAAAAAACTAATGTATTAAAAATCATAATACAAAGTGGTAATATTAATCTTATGTTCATCATTTGAATTATATAGAAATAAAAAAGGGACTGGCATAGCCAGTCCCTTACATGATTAAGAAAATTAGTTTTTGATAATTGGGTAACTTAAATTCAATTTACCTCTTGAAACTCTTAATTTGTAGTTTCCAGGATTTAATTCTGAACCAACTTGAATTGTTTTTTCAAACTTTTCAATCGGTTGATTGATTAACAATTTACCTTCGTTATTAAAGATTTCAATCAAACCTGAATGCTCAGTTTCAGCATCAAATACCAATTGTAATTTTTCGGTAAATGGATTAGGGAAAAGTTGTAGGTTTTTATTTTCAATCTCGTTGATTCCTAACTTACATTCAGCGTCTGATTTAATAGTTAAGTTCAATTTTAAAATTGAATCACAACCAGTTGCTGTTTTTCCTGTCCAAGTATATTGACCTGTTTGTGTTAACGTCATCCCGTTCCAAGAATATGGTGCACATTCCGTTTTTGAATCAGTACTAGAGATAGATTTATTTATTGTTAGCTCTAATGTAGCGATAGAATCACAGCCTGCTTTGTTTGTTGTTGTAAACGAATATTTACCACTTTCAGTGTAAGTTTGACCATTCCAAGTATACGTTTCACAAGCAGCATGTTGTGTAGTAGACTTAGAAGACTTGTTAATTGTTAACTCTAACGTTGCTGTTGAATCACATCCAGCTTTATTAGTCGTTGTAAAATTATATTTACCACTTTCAGTGTATGTATTTCCATTCCAAGTATACGTTTCACACGCAGCATGTTTTGTTATAGATGCTGTCGGTGCGCAACCTAAATTGCGGTTTCTAGCAATAACTAACATCGTACTTGTATTAAAAGTCAATTCATTTCCTGATGCATCAATTAATTTAGTTGTGTTTGATGAGCTTGGGTTTTGCATCGAAATGAACATGTATTTATGATCTGGTGAGAAAGTCATACCAGTAGGCTCCGAACCATCAGGTGTAGTTGCAAATATCTCAACTTGAGGGTTTAACTGTGTGTGACCTGGTCTAACAACCCAAATATGATCTTTTGTTCCATCTTGTAATACCCAAAGATTCCCTAAATCATCAAATGTAAGGTTGTCATTTCCAGTTCCCCATGGCTCTAAAACTACACCGTTTGGAGTATTCACTAAATAATCTGTTCCACCTACAAATGTTTCGAAATTTTCAATTAATGAATCATTTTTTTCTGTGAATTTGTAAGTTCTACTGTTTCCTTTTGCAGTGAAGTAGATATCGCCATTGATTGGGTTTATTTCAACATCTTCTACACCACTGAAATAAGTTGCACCTAAAGCACTTGCATTGCTATAAACTTTGTTGCGTTCTTCTTTTGTTGTATTTGGAACTTTTACCCACTTACCTTTAGCAGTAATAGGTTCGTTATTTACCATTTGAGCATCTAATTTTAGAGCAAATAAAGTTCCTTCAGACAAGTTTCCTTTTTGATTAGCAACAAATTTATATACGTGTCCATTTCCAGCATCTTCACCATAGTAAGCGGTTACACCATCATTTTTAATAACAACGTTTTCGTGGCTCATATTACCCATTGCCCATAATTTAGCTTCCCCTTGTCCGTAATCAACAACCTTATTTGTTTTTGGATCTATTTCAACGAACCAGCCTTGGTCTACATATCCATCTTGATTAGCATCCGTATTCCCTCTAACTTCCTCTGCTGTAATCACTGTTCCCCAAGGAGTTATTCCACCAGAACAGTTTCTAGATGTACCTTGTACTTTAGAAAAATCGATTGCCTGCGAACTATCTACAACCCAAAGTTGGTTTGTTTTATCCAAACGTACATCAAACATAGAAACAGCACCTGTTGAAAGTTCGTGATTTAATGCTATATGTCCTTTTTCGTTGCTAGTCATATTTTCTGGTACAAATGCAGTAAAGTCAAAGTTTGTTGTGATAGAACCTCCACCTTTAGTGTATGGCATTCCACTTTGTGCTAACATTTGCATTTTGTGAGTAGAAGGTATTACCAAAGATTGACCTTTAGTTGCAGGTCCTACAGATTGAAAACATCCAATATGCTCAGGGTTGTTTTTACAGAATTCAGCTGAATTGTATGCTTTTGGAATATTTGATAATTCTAAATCAAAGGTTAAATCTGAACTATTTACTTCATTTTGATGTACTTCAACAGCAATTACATTTTCTCCGTTTACTAAAAAAGTTTTAGGTATCATATACGATTCATACACTCCTTCCGCAGCGGATGATTTTGCAAAAGTAGTGTAGTTAATAGCACCCTCTGGCATATTTGTTCTGATAGCTTCTTTTCCATTAATGTATACTACTGCACCATCATCTTTCATGATTGCTAGTTTCAATGTATCTGAAATTGCGTTAACATCTTTCACATTGAATCTTTTTCTGAAATAGTTAGTAATGTATTTATTGTTGTTATCATCACCAAAAGAAACTATTGTAGAAACAGGGTCAGTATAACCTAGAATTGCTGGTCCATTGGCCCATCCTTTATCTTCATAGTTTAAATTTGTCCATGCTGTTCCTAAATCAATTCCTTGATCATGAAATAACCAGTTGTCTCCTTTTTTGATTGGAAATGAAGCTGTTGTTGGATAAGGTAATTTACCAATTAATTGTAGGTCAAATACCACATCTGCTCCGTCGATTGCAGCTTGGTGTAATTCTACAGCTATTACGTTTGTGTCATTATCAATCAAATTGTTTGCAATTACTACGCGTTGATATTTGTTGTTTGTCTTCTCAGAATTAGCTAATGTTGAGCTATTCACTATTGTAGGCAGGTTGTCTTTGTGTACTTCTTTACCGTTTATATAAACAATTGCACCATCATCAGCAAGTAAATAAAGTACTAATGAGTCAAATTTATTACTTCCCTTGGTAATAAAGTTTCTTCGTAAATAAGTAGTTGTATGTTTTTTTGCAGCATCTGAACCAAATTTAAGTTCTGTTCCCAAACCTGCTTGTCCATAGCCTAATTTTCCGTTTCCAAACACCCAGTTTGTGTCATTATTATAAACAATTTCTTTCCAGTTTTCTTGATCTAAAGATTCACCTTGATCGTTATATTTCCATTGAGAATTTCTATTTACTGGGAACGAACCAACTTCTGCTTTAGGTTTAGGTTGTTCTTTGTCATTTCCACTTAAAAGTTCAACAACTAAACGAGGCGCTTTAGACGGATCACGATCATATGCTTGTGCAACTCTCGCACCCACACCATTAATTATAAATGATACTGAGTTTCCTGATTTCCAATTTTGTTTTGATAAAATTTTGTTTAATAAACTTGCTAAATTCGGTGTTTGTTGTTCTTTACCTGCTTCTCCATCAACAGTCCATGCTGCTGTCGGATTCCATAAAACAGAGTCAAGAACTAACTTTCTATTTGAAATAGTTCCAATTGCTTCTGTATAAGTAGTTGAGTTTTCAGTATCCTCAATCTGTATCACCAATTTACATGGATCTACATTAGTTACTTCATCAACAGTGAACTGAATATAAGCATTTTGAACTTCCATTCCTTGTGGAATTGTTAATTTGTCAAAACGTAAACCAATAATTTGTTTTGATGTTTTATCCATCGTTAATTCCAAATCTGATGAGGTCAAGTCACCAGCAGTTCCTTTTGGTTTTTCTTCCGCATCGTCAGAACTCGATAAGATAGAGAATGTATTTTGCGTAGGTACAAAGTAATCTACAACTAATCGCGGTGCTTTAGCTGGGTCACGATCGAATGCTTGAGCTACTCTTGATCCTTCTCCAGTAAAAATAAAAGCCATTGCATTTCCTAGTTGCCAACCATCTTTCGATACAATTTGTTGTAATAAGGATGCAATATCTGGTGTGCGTTGATCCAAACCAGCTTCTCCATCTATCGTCCATGCAGCTTTAGGATTCCATAATACAGAATCTATCATTGTTTTTCTGTTTGAAATTGTTCCTGCAGCTTCCGTAAATGTTGGAGCATTCGTATTATCTTCTACCTTTATCTTTAGGTTACATGGGTCAACATTAGTAACTTCATCTACACTAAATTGAATGTAAGCATTTTTAATTACTGCATTTTTAGGAATACTTAATTTATCAAAACGAAGTCCTAAAGTTTGTTTAGATGTTTTATCCATTACAAACTCTAAATCAGAAGAAGTTAAATCTCCAGCTGTTCCTGTAGGCTTTTCTTCTGCATCATCTGAACTTGAAAGAATAGAAAACGATTGATTAACAGGAAGAATATATTCAATAACTAATTCTGGCGCTTTAGCAGGATCACGATCGAATGCTTGCGCTACTCTTGCTCCTTCCCCTGTAAATGCTAAAACCAATGAATTTCCAGAATTCCATCCTGAATTATTAATGGTTTTTTTGATTAAACTCGAAATGTTTGGTGTACGTTGTTCTAAACCTGCTTCACCGTCTACAGTCCAAGGTGCTATTGGATTCCATAAAATCGAATCTTTAATAAATTTTCTATTAGAAATTGTTCCAATTGCTTCTGTAAAAGTAGAAGGATTTAAATTATCCTCGATTTTAATGTAAAGCTTACAAGGATCAATGTTAGTAACTTCATCAACAGCAAATTGAATGTACGCATTGTAAATCAATGCATTTTTAGGAATACTAATGTTATTAAAGCGTAAGCCTAGAATTTGTTTTGATGTTTTATCCATCACAAATTCTAAGTCTGAAGAGGTAAGATCTCCAGCAGTTCCATACGGTTTTTCTTCTGCGTCATCAGAAGAGGCATTGATTTTTGCTTTAAACACACTCTGAGCAGCTAGCTCGTTTGGCGATAAACAAAAAAAAGAAAGTGCTCCTAATAGGAAAGCACCTTTTAAATTCATCAAATTCTTTTTCATGAAATTATTTTTTTTCAAAGGAAAAGAAACGATATAAGTTTATGTTATTGTTACTGTTATACTTTGTTTATCTCTTTTTTAAATTAATAAAAATATATTTTTTATGATAATAATTTATTTACATGAAATTAATATTGTCCTGCTTGATGTACCAAAATCACTTTTTATAAAATTTATATAATTTCTTATAATAAAGCTCATCTGGTTATCATTCTAAATAGTATAAATAAAAACATATTTGAAATTCAAAATGTTGATTTTAAGTTTTATAAATAAAAAATGATTTATATTTGGTCAGTATATTTAAATAAATATAATAAAGTGATTTTTAACACCTTAAATTATTTAAGTTATTAATTGTGTTTTACTTATGAAAAAAAATCAAATTGCAAAACTTGAAAATTGGCATAAATCAATAGATATTAATTTTATCAATAAAAAATTTGGAACACCAACATGGATTGTGTTTGAAAAACAATTAACTAAAAATGTAAATAGTTTCAAAAAATTTACCGATAAAAAAAGAATTTTATTTCCAATAAAGACAAATCCTTCTTTAAGTGTATTACAGATTCTAGCAGACTTGGGTGTTGGTGCAGATTGCGCTAGTAAACTTGAAATTGATTTGGCGCTTTATGCTGGTTTTAAAGTTGAAAATATTTCTTATAATTCACCTATACAAGATATTCAAATTTGTAAATTTTTACTTCAACAAGGTGCTTCAATAGTGTTGGATGATGTTGATTCTATATTTGAATTACAAACAATTATAAATTCGTCTGAAATTACTGGTAAAATATTACTTCGAATTAATTTAAGTGAAAATGTAAGTTATAAGGTAACTAAAGATAATCAAGAACTTATGGCTCATGCAGAAAGTTCTTCTAAATTTGGAATTCCTGAAGAAGAAGTAGAAAAAATAGTTTCAAATATATCCATGCCTATCAGCGGGTTGCATGTGCATGTAGGTACACAAATGGACAATGTTTTGAGCTTTGAAAATGCTATTAATCGATTAAATAGACTATCGGAACATTTAAATAAAAAGTTTGATTTAAAAATTACAGAAATTAATCTTGGTGGTGGACTTGGGATACCTTTTTCCAATTCAGATAAGTTTCCATCGATAGATTATTGGTGTAATTATATGAATAAACTAAAAGACATTAAATTTAATTACAGTATAGAACCTGGACACGCATTAGTAGGTAATGCAGTTTCTTTATTAACTAAAATTGAATCTATAAAAAATTCAAGAGGAAAAAAATGGGCTATTGTTGATGTTGGAACTGATCAACTAGCAAAAATAACATTGTTAAAATGGCCACACAGAATTATTTCTGAAAATGGTGAAGAGTTTAATAATGGGAAAGATGCAATTGCCGGACCTTTATGTTTTGCAGGTGATGTGTTGTTAGACAATATTGATTTGAGTAATATAGCTAAAGGTTCTCCTCTACTTATTACTGAAGCAGGGGCTTACACGTATTCTCTTGCTAATAAATTTAATGGTAGGCTTGCAGCAAATTGGATTACAATCAAAAATAATGGTAAAATAATCCAATCAATGAAAGCTGAACAAATAGTAGATGATTTACAATTTCAAAAATATGAATGGAATTTTTCAAAGTCATATCATAAACCTAAAAAAATCTCTCCTAAAAAAATCAAATTATTGTCCAGTAATTACCTTAAAAAAGGTAGTGAAAGAGATCGGTATAAATTTTTGAAGGTTGAAAAAATTTCAGAAAACAAATATGAATTTATTGTCAATACAAATTCTGAAGTAGATTTCGTTTCTATGCCATTTATCATACGAATAGTTGGTGATGCAACTATAATTTCAGTTTTAAACAACGAAGGCTATGTGAATAAAGACATATCTGTTTGGGGAAGAAAATTAACAATAGATTGCTTTGAAAAAATCGAAACAAAAGAACCTTTGATTTTTAAGATAAACTTAAGTAGCACATCTTCATCAAAGAAATTTAAAACAATTATCTCCAAGTTTAAAACATCGTGCGAAAAATGTGTCGGTACTTTTGTTATAAAGTATCCAATAAATGATAGTAAATTATAATCTTATTCGTTTGTAAATTGATTTTATTCAGCATTAAAATATTGGTTCTTAATAATATAATTAATTTCAAATAGAATCTAATTGTAAATAAATTAAATAAAGAATAAAATTTAGTGTAAACTGTGTTTACACTAAATTAACTTTCTTCATCAAATCGTTCAAAATTTGCTCCTTAGCATAGGCTTTACTTCTTTGTATGGCAGCTTCTTTTAATAAATTAATTTGATCTCTATTTGCATAAGATGTTTCAATGGCATTTAACATGTCTTTTTTGTTTGTACATAAATACCCGCATTCTTCGTGTTTGATTATGTCTTTTGGACCTTTGGAATTATAAGCAATCACCGGCAAACCGCAACTTAAAGCTTCTAACACAACACAACTAAAGGTGTCAAATTTGGAAGGTAATAACAGTAAATCTGCAGAGGAGTACATGTTAGCGAGGGTTTCTTTCGATTGCCAACCTATAATAAGTGAATTTGGAATATTTGTTTTTATTTTTTGATATGCAGGACCTTCTCCAACAAAAACCATTTTATAATCAATCTCTTTTTTGTCGAGCGATTTACTAATTTCAATTAAATCATTTAGCCCTTTTTCTTCACTTAGTCTACCAACAAATAAAAGTGTAAATACATCTTTTTCAATGCCGAAAACTTTTTCTCTCTGATCTGCTTGAGGAACAAAACATTCACTTACCCAATGTGCAGTTAGATGAACTTTATTTTCTGAAAATTCCATTTCCTTTCCAGTAAGCCATTTTTGTTGGTCTGTATTTAAAACAAAAAGATCATCAAATCCTTTGTAAAAAGCCCTAATAAATCGTCTTGCTCTATTTAAATTATGAACATCAAAATTCAATACTTTTCGTGCAAACATGATCCAGTCTGTATGTATAAAGAAGGATGCTGGAACCTTATAAGCATTTTTTAAATACAATGAAATTAATCCCATGACTCCTTCAGTCGAACACATGATTCTATCATATTCTCCTTTATGAAATATTTCATGAATCTGATTGAGGTTTGGTATTCTTATTGGTTGTTGTTTATAAAAAGGCAAGGTGTATTCTCCTAAAGGTTTAACTACAATAAGGTGATCGTCTGATTCTATTTCACTACTACAAATTAAAATATCTATAGGTAGATTTTTAGCTTTTATTTCCTTGTGTAAATCTTGTAATGCACTTGAAACACCATTTTTATCTGTGAACGTATCTGTCAACCACAACATACGTTTTGGATGATTGTATTTACCAATTTTATCAGCAAAATCATTCAATAATGGCCTGCTGTTGTAAAGCACTTTTGTACTGGTGAAATTCGCCCCTAGAATTAGAGTTGAACCGAAAAATGGAAATGGTAATCCTTTGAAAAAACCAGAATAATCTTTTGCAGAAAAGTTTGGGTTTTTGTCTTTTGTAGGAAAAAGTAAATTCCTGAAGTCTGAAGGAACCTCTAAATTGGAAATGACATCTTCTAACTTTAAATTTGTTAGATTTTCATTTTCAAGTATTTCTTGAATTTTTAAGTTCAATCGATCAAATAATATTTCACTAAAAGCGGCAGAAATATTGTTCAATGCTTCGTGCATTGTTTGCGTCATTTCTTCAGCTGGTAATTGATGTGCTTTTGAAATACGAACAGCTTCGTCAAAAATGGGTTTGTATATTTTTGGTAATAACAAACGTTTTGATTTTGATGGAGTTTTGCCGGTGAAACAGTCGTGGAATAAACGGACAAATCGCATCGTTTTTTTATTTCGACTTAACTCTGAAAATAAATTAGATACGATTAAAGCTTCCATTTTTTCTTTGAAAGTCCCTTTGTGCAATAACACTCTAAATAAACCAGGGTCTTTTTTGTACATTGCTATCTGACATACATAGTCTAATAAAGCAACATTTAGTTTTTCCGCATTTTGATGGGTTCCATATGGAATCATATTTCCTGCCTTAATAGCTTCTAAAGCAAGTTGGGATGGGGGAGTGTTCTTTAATCGTTCCTGTAAATTGGGTACATATAGGTAACTTCCAGTTTGTCCAGAGAAAATCCCCATATGACTATCCGATCCGCCGGACATTGATTTTTTGTACCTGTTTTTACAATATAAATTGATATCTATTCCAAATTCTTTTGCATTTGCTTCAATTTGTTCTGGTGTAATAGATTCTAACCAAGTTTTTACTAATAGATTTTGCCAAGTATCTCTTTGTCCGTTTAATACTTCAAATCGTTCAAAAATCAACATCAATTTTCTGAAAAAATCAAAGGTTGGAATTCCTTTTACACTATAATGATAAAGCGGATGTGCCCAAATCGTAGGTATATCATTTTCACAACAATACTGTACAAACTGATAAACGTTTTTACGAAGTTTATTTAATACTTTTTCTTGTTCTTCTGTAAAACCATAGGTCAATACATGTATACCAATATTAAAGTCAGGAACAGTACAACTAAACTCTGCTCCAACCAATACATCTTTTCCTTCTTTCAAAAGATCAAAACATGATCGAGCATTATTATGATTGGTAATGGTGATGGCGGTAACTTCGTTTTTTTTAAGAGTTTTGATTAAGTTTTCCGTTGGTAGCCATGTTTCAGGAACCCCTAAAATTCTACCCATCAACTCATCTGGAACATTACTATTATAATCGTGGCAATGTAAATCTATTTTTATTAATTCTTCAATTGAAAATTCTTTTTTTTGTTCAGCTAAAAAAGTACTTAAGTCGTTTTCTAAAGTTTCTTGAAATTTGATTTGAGACATAGTTTTTTTTTGTAAAATTAGCGTGAAAAATTAGCTCTTATTTCTATTTTACAGAAAGTTAATGTACTTAAATCTAGGGTAATTTTTTAGTTACATAACGCTAATATTGATTTTAATATTTTTTGTTGAATAGCACTATAAATAGTGTAATTACACCATTTTTGAATTGATATGTTAATTGATTGTTGTTTATGTAAATAATTTGTTAAAATAGATGTGTTTTAAAATTAATTTATTGTGAATACTTATTAATACTGGGTGCTGTGTCCTGTAAATGATAGAAATTTATCAAAAAAAATACAGATGATAATTAATAAAGTTGAGATAAGAAATTTACAAATTGAAGATTATCCAAAATTGAAAGTTTCAATGCAAAGTGCATACCATGATATGGAAAATGCCTATTGGAAAGAAAAACACATCAAACTTTTATTAAAAAAATTTCCTGAAGGACAAAAAGTAGTTTTTGTAAATGATGAGCTAGCTGGTTGTGCTTTGTCTATACTTGTGAATTATGAACAAGCTGAACGTGATCACACCTACCTTGAAATAACGGATCAATATACTTTTGGAACTCATAATCCCTTGGGGAATGTATTGTATGGGATAGATGTATTTATTGTCCCTGAATTTAGAGGTTTGCGCTTAGGAAGAAGATTGTATGATGAGCGTAAAAGTTTGTGTGAACAAATGAACTTGAAGGGGATCATTTTTGGTGGGCGTATACCAAACTTTTCTAAATATGCTGATACTGTTTCTCCCAAAGAGTATATCGAAAAAGTGAAGCTGAAAGAAATTTATGATCCAGTACTTACCTTTCAGTTAAGTAATGATTTTCATGTTTTACGATTAATGACAGGTTATTTACCGAACGATACAAGTTCACAAGAATATGCGACTTTGTTAGAATGGAACAACATTTTTTATACTACTGAAAAAAACACCAAAAAAACAGATGTTCGTTTAGGTTTAGTTCAATGGCAAATGAGACCAATGAGTAAGTTGGAAACTCTTTTTGAGCAAATGGAGTATTTCATTGATGCGGTTTCCGATTACAGTTGCGATTTTTGTTTGTTTCCTGAATTTTTCAATGCCCCTTTAATGGCTGAATATAATGATTTACCCGAATCAGAAGCGATTAGGAAATTAGCGAAATACACCAAAAAATTAAAAGCAAAGTTTAAAGAGTTCGCAATTTCATACAACATAAATATAATTACGGGTAGTATGCCATTAATTGAAAACGACCATTTATATAATGTTGGTTATTTATGTCGTCGTGATGGAAGTATTGAGGAATTCAGAAAAATTCATATAACGCCAAGTGAATCGTATTCTTGGGGTATGGTTGGTGGAAACGAATTGAAAACCTTTGATACGGATTGTGGTCGTATTGGAATTTTGATATGTTATGATTCTGAATTTCCTGAATTAAGTAGAATCTTAGCAGAAGAAGGTATGCAAATCTTATTTGTTCCTTTTTTAACGGATACCCAAAATGGGTTTCACCGTGTAAAACGTTGCGCTCAAGCACGCGCAATTGAAAATGAATGTTATGTAGCGATTGCTGGTTCAGTTGGAAATTTACCTAAGGTGAGTAACATGGATATACAATTTGCTCAATCGGCAGTTTATACTCCCTGTGATTTTGCTTTCCCAACGAATGGAGTGAAGGCTGAAGCGACACCAAATACAGAGATGATTTTGATTTGTGATGTAGATCTTTCGTTGTTAAGAGAATTACATAATTACGGAAGTGTTACTAATTTAAAAGATAGAAGATTGGATGTATATCAAGTAACGAAGAGTTGAGGTTATTTTCTCAACCCTTCTTTTATTTGATCTGGGATGGTATGATAATCTAAAAATAAGAACCCGTCTAAACAGTTGTTGAATTTTTTATCTACGTTGAAGCAAGTAATTTGAGCATTTAATCCAATATATTTTTTAAGTAGTACAGGTAAATGTTTTCCGGAATCAGTTTCTTGAATCATTTTGTCTAATTTATCGACATCACCATTTAGTCCATCAACTAGTCTCATTATTTTCTTTTTTTTCAAAAGAGGCTGAATAAAGTTTTTTCTAGGTTTTACTAAATCCTTAACAAAGGAATTATTTAAATGTATCTCGCTAAAATGAACAATAAAACTCTTAGATATTTTAGAGAAATCTTGACTGATACTAACGGGACCTATTAAGTACTTATATTTTGGATTTCTTTCCATAAATAGGAAAATTCCCTTCCATAATAAAAAAAGTGGTGTAGCCTTTTTTTGGTATTCTAAAGAAACAAAAGATCTTCCAAGTTCAATGCTTTCGTATAGAGATAATTCCATTTGTTTTTTGAATTTAAAAAGTGTATGTGTGTAAAATCCCCTAAACCCATACTTTGAAAAAATCTCGTCCCCTTTACCTAATCGATATGCGCCGACTAGTGCATTGTCTTTTTCATCCCAAATGATTAAATGTTTGTAGTATAAATCAAAAGGATCAAGATCAAGTTCTTTGTTTGTTCCCTCTTTAACAGCACGAAAGGTGATTTCTCTTTTTCTTCCCAATTCCAACATTAAATTTGGACATTGATGAGCGTCTATTTCGTATAATTTATAATCATTAACTGTAATTAAAAGTTGTGTTTCATCCAATTGTTTAATTTCTTTTACCAATAAGTCTGTAAAAATTGCGGGTGTAATTTCTTGTTGTTTTCTTTTTATACCTAAAATTGGTTTTTTGTAAAAAGAATCAATGGAGGTTGAATTTTTTAGAAATTGAGATTTTAATTGTAGGTAAGTGGAGATAGCGTGTTCAGATTCCATTTTTTTCAAGTCCTCAATTTGAATTGGATGACCAATGCGCATGGTGACTTTTTTATTTTTTTTATTGAAAATTTCAGAGGGTAATTTGGCCGTTCTTAATAAGGGATGTATTAAACCTAAAGCGTGAAATAAAGGGCTGTTAGTTCCTGAAATATAGGTGGGTATAACAGGTACATTACATTTTAAGATGAATTTAATGATTTGATCCCACTCTTTTTCTTTAACATTTAGCTTTGAAAGTTTAAATGAAGCAACTTCACCTGCAGGGAATATTCCAAGTGGATGTCCTTCTCTAACATAAGTTAATGCATTTCGAATACCATTCACACTTGACTTTTTATCTTTCATCGTTTCAAAAGGATTTACAGGAAAGATCATTTCTTTCAAAGGGGCTATTCTTTCTAAAAGGAAATTAGCCATCAATTTAAAGTCAGATCTTTTCTCCGTTATCGTTTTACAAATAATCAATCCATCTAATGCGCCAAATGGATGGTTAGATAGTAAGATAAATCCACCCTTTTGAGGAATGCGTTTTAAGTCTTCTTCGGTAATTTCGAATTGAATTCCTAAATCGGATAAAATCCCTTCTACAAAGGGTATGCTATCTTTTTCTTTATGTTTGAGATAGATTTCATTTAATTCTTTTAATTTCAATTTATTATAAACGAAATCGGCAAGTTTGGATTTCTCGTACTGTTGAACTTTGAGAAATTTTTTTAATTCCTCTTTTGAAATAAGTTCTTCCATCTTGTTTTTTTACCAAAGAAAAAGGATTCAATACAATTGTATTTGAACTTAAAATTATTTGTTTTTTAATTCAATATAAACAGTGTTAACATTGTAAGTGATTGTTTTTTATTGGTTTTTATCATTTTATTGTAGAAATAGTATGTTTTATCTGAAAATATCATTAAAAATTAATGGCAAGAATAAATAAAGTATTAAATCTGTTTTACCAAAAACTAAGTCTAGTTATACTACTTTAATTTAATCATAATTGTCTATTAATTCAATTCTGACGTACTTGAGATAGCTTTGGCGATAAATTTTAAGTTAAAAATGAAAATACTTACATTATTCTTTACTCTTTTAATGGGTGTAACTTTCTCACAAGGATTAGAAAATGTATTTGTTGAGACTTTTTACAATGCTACTTCACAAGACACTATATCTGAATTATACACTTTTCCATTGAAAAACAATTCCATAACCTACAGGGTCTATCTAGATCTTAAACCAGGTTATTCCTTACAGGCTGTTTATGGAAGTCCAAATCATCCTTTAAAAATTAAAACTTCTACTTTCTTCTTTAATCATTCTGAACATGGCGATGTGATACCAAATGTAATTCCTTATAGGACTCTGTCAAAAAATACAGTGATGCTGGATTCTTGGTTGTCAGTAGGAGCGGCAGGTGAAGATTCATACGGATTAATGTTGAATGATGATGATACTTCTGAGACGGTTAAACATAGTAATTTTCTAAGATCTAATAAATCACAACTTTTATTTAAAGATGGATTAAAAGTAGCAGGAAAAGTACCCAGACCTACTTTTTTTAATATCGACAATTTAGCAGCAGATGTTTTTGGTAAAAAAACTGATAAAAACGAGTTTGTTACAGACAATGGAGGCTGGTTCTGTTTAGGTGGAGCAAAAGGATTAGATTCTTTGGGTGCTAATAAAGTTTTAATCGGTCAATTTACTACTGATGGTGATTTCTCTTTTGAATTAAACTTTCAATTAGGAACCCCAACTCCTGGAATATCTGAAAAATATATTGCATTAAATCCTGTAGTGAGTGATTTTACACACCCGGGTTTAATTTATGATTCTAAAAAGAATAAATCTAAAAATCAAAAAAAATGATAAAACAATTACTTTTTGCAAGTAGTATATTAGCTGCTGGATCGACATTTTCTCAACAAGGTTTGGAGAAAATCATTGTTGAAAAATATTATGTGTCAAATGTTGAAGATTCTATCGGTTCTATGGGGACATTACCTGTTGGTTCTGTCACTTACAGAGTTTTCGCTGATATGCTTCCTGGGTATAAATTTCAAGCTTTATATGGAGACGGAGATCACCCACTAATAATTAAATCTTCTGAAGGTTTTTTTAATAATGAAGATAGAGGAGCTACAACGGCTAATGGTATACCAAGTGCACAATTAAAAAACAATACAGTTGCTTTAGATTCTTGGTTTTCTGTTGGTGCTGCAGCTGCTGGTCAATTAGGTGTGTTAAAATCGGAAGATGATAGTAAAGCTAATTTACTACCTATTGTTTCTAATACGATGTTAAAAAACAATGATACTGCAGTAGGTATATTATTAAAAGATCAAGACGGTATGATTGCGGGTACTCCTGTTGCAGTTACAACAGTTGGTATTGACAATGATTTAGCAATTTTTGATGCTACAAGTTTAGCTGATAGTGTTTTTAAAACATCAAATGGTGCTGTTTCAGCATTAGGTGGTGCGGCTGGACCTACAGTAGAAAATAGAGTTTTACTTGGTCAGTTTACAACCAAAGGACAATTTAGTTTTGAGTTAAATATCCAGATTGGTACACCAACTGCTGGGGTTTCTGAAAAGTATGTTGCTTCAAATCCTAAAGCGGGAGAATTAACTATTCCTTCTTTAATTTATAAGTCACCTTCTAAAACTACTCCTGTTGATACTTCTAAAGCTTCTATAGCTAATTTACTTAATCATAATATTTCAGTTTTCCCAAATCCAGCTTCTGGTAAACTATTCATAAAATTGGATAATAATGCTAAAGGAACATTTAATGCTGAATTATTGACACTAGATGGGAAATCGATAATTTCTAAACAATTAAACACGAATCTTGAAACGAACTCAATTGATTTATCATCAGTAACTAGTGGTGTTTATTTTGTACGTGTTTCTAATAAAGAAGGTGTTTATAATCAAAGAATTATAGTAGACTAATTTATTGACACATGAAAAAAATCTTTTGGTCAGCTCTCATCCTTATTTCTACTACTGCTTATTCTCAAAAAAAAATTGAGGGGGTAGTAAAAAACGAAAAAAATGAAACTCTCTTTGGAGTAAAAATTTTTTCAAAGTTCGATAAAACAATCAACGCTAAAACAGATGTTGAAGGGAAATATTCGATTGTTTTGAACGATACTTCTTCATATCTATTATTCAAACAACCCGGATATGATGTTTTTGAAGTGAAGATGGATACGCTAAAAGATGTGTCGGTTTTAAAGAAAGTAACATTAATTTCTCCAACTAAAAAATTAAAAGTGATTACAATTAGCGGTAAACCTGTTAAGAGTAATGAAGCTTTTATGGAGAATGTCAAAAAAAATTCTTCCACAACGATTGACTACATATCTGCTGAAACGATTAAGAAAACAGGTGATCCAAATGTGGTTGCTGCAATTTCAAGGGTTTCAGGTGTTTCTCAAAGTGGTGGATTAATAACGGTTAGAGGTATAGGGGATCGATATGTGAAGACTACCTTGAATGGATCTAGAATTCCAACATTAGATCCTCTTACCAATAACATTAAACTTGATATTTTTCCTTCAAGTTTGATTGATAATATTGTGATTACAAAAACAGCTTCTCCAGATTTACCAGGCGATTTTTCGGGTGCTTATATATCGGTAGAAACAAAAGATTACCCTTCAAAATTGGAAGTGAATTTAGAAACACAATTTAATTACAATGCTCAAACTACATTCAAAGAAGTTATTTCTACGCAAAGAAGTGCTACAGATTGGTTGGGTTACGATAATGGATTGAGAAATACTTCATTTGATAACTTTAAAGCTCCTACTCTAAATCCAACGAGTTATCAAGAAATGAAAGCCCTTGGTTTAGAGGATTATTTTAAAAATTTAGGTATAACTACTTGGAGAGATGGTACACCAGAGGCGAATAGTTATTTTAAACTCGGTTTGGTTGAATTAGGCTTATTATCGAAAGCAGAAATCAATGACAATGTTGCTTACAGCGAAGCTAAATCGAAATACGATAAAGAATACAAACCACAAGCATTTTCACTAATTAATCAGAATAATACAGATTATTCCAATGGATTTTCAAATAACTGGAATACCCAAAATAGAATTGCTCCTATTAATTTTTCTCAAAATTTTAGTGTTGGTAACCAAATTACACTTTTTGGAAAAACGGTTGGTTTTTTGATGGGGGTTCGTTATGGTAATTCTCTAAGATATGACCCGAATGGAATTTCTCAACGTTTAGCTGGAGATACAACTACCAAAGGTTTTGATACTCAGGATAATGCTCGAATTAGTCGTGAAATTAACGGAATCAACGGATTATTTAATGTTACTTGCAAGTTTAATACAAGGCACGCACTGACCTTATTATTTATGCCAAATTTTTCTGGAACAAACGACGCAGTAAATTTTAATACGATCAATGATGGTACAAAAGATCAAGAGGTTACTAATCGTGTCAATCAATTTTACGAACAAAGAAGACAGTTGATTTATCAAGTTAAAAGTATCAATCAGTTGTTTAAATCTAAATTAAAAGCTGAAACTTTTTTATCTTATACAAAAGGAAGTAGTATTGCACCTGATTTTAAGGTATTACAGTTTGACTACTTTAGAAATAATCAGACGGACAGCACTTTTGACTATATATTCTCTCCTACAGCTGGTGATGGAATTAGAAGATATTTTCGTTTTTTAGATGAAAATATTGTGGATGGTCGTGTATCAGGGGAGATGAAATTGGGTTTAGTTGACAGTACACAATATAGAAAATTAAAATTTGGTTTCGCTTACCAAAATTTAGATCGAATTTCACACATGGAAGAGTTTTTCTTGGATTTAGGTAATAAATTAGGTGGAGCACCATTAATGAGTAATGATATAAATAGTTATTTAAATGCAGAAAAATTTATTTTAAGAGATAGCAAGATCGATTTCATATATAATAAAACACAATTCGATAGAAACCACACTACAGGTTATAGTACTGTTAAAGCTGGTTTTGCCATGATTGATTTGCCTTTTTCCTCAGGTTTACGTTTAGCTGGTGGTTTGCGCGTGGAGCAATCAATTATCTTTTCGGATGTAATAGCTTATAATCTAAAAGGCTATAAAAGAAATGATATTCGTAGAGAAAATTTAGGGGGCTTTCCTTTAGTTAATCCTGCGGATATTAATGAGGTGAATTTTTTACCATCAGTGAATATTGTTTATTCTTTGAAAAAAGTACAAAAAGCAGACGTTAATATGCGTTTCAATTTTAGTCAAACCATTGCTAGACCAAGTATTCGTGAGTTAAACGATGCAGCTGTTTTTGATAATGAGTTCAGAACCTTGATTTACGGAAACTCGGACTTAAAATTGGTAAACATTAGCAATTACGATTTTAGAGCTGAATCTTATTTTAAAAACAAAGACCAAATCTCTATCAGTTTATTTCACAAAGATTTTAAAAATCACATAGAAATGGGATTTGGTTCAGCTGGTATTACTTGGCAAAACATCGATAAATCTGTTGTACAAGGGATTGAATTTGAAGGAAAGAAAAATTTTGGGAAAATAGTTTCTTTAAATACTAATATTACTTTAGTGAAGTCTGTTTCTTCTTTTATTCGTAAGGATATGCAATTGGTTAACGGAATTAAGGAGTTTACAAACCTTGATACCGTGGATAGACCTATGTTCGGACAAGCTCCTTATGTTATCAATTCAATCCTAAATTTCAAACTAGACAGTGCCAAAATCAATATTGCTCTTTCTTACAATGTTCAAGGACCACGTTTAGTGATTACAGGTGTTGTAAAAGGTTTCCCAGATGTATATGAAATGCCTAGAAATACATTAGACTTTAAGATTTCTAAAACTTTTGGCAAAGTAATTACAACCAGTTTAATGGTAAGAGATATTTTCAATGCTCCTGTCAGAAGGGCATATAAAATGAATAATGGTTGGGTTGATTTTGATAATTTCAGATATGGAGCAAACTTCTTTTTATCTGTAGGTTATAAATTTCAATAATAACGCTTAATACATTAATGAATGAAAAATAATATACTTGTCTTAATCTTGCTTTTCTTTGTGTTTATCACAAAATACACATCAGCTCAATTAGAACGTGTTTTTGTTGAAAAATACTACATTTCTGATGTAAACGATGAATCTAATACAACTGGAGGAATACTTAAAAGTGCTTCGACAACTTATAGAATCTACCTTGATTTAGCAAAAAAAACAAAAGTGATTCGTCTTTTTGGTAATGATAAATTTCCTGTTCAATTTTCTAGTACAGAATTGATTTACAATAACCAAACGGATGGTCTGTCTTTTGGTAAAGATTTTGTAAAAAGTAGATATTCAGACAATTTAGTGGCTTTAGATTCTTGGCTAACCATTGGTCAAACTTCAAAATTTCAAGGAGGAAAATCTACGTTTGGAATCCCGAAAGAGTTTGACACTGACGGTTCTTTCATTGGTGGCACTAATAATGATGGAGGAAGTCAAGCAATAAGTACTGGTTTAATGATAAATAAAAATTCGGAAATAGGGAAAGCCTTAACTGAATCAGATGGAATGTTTACTAAAAATGTAAATATTTCTGGTTGGGCTTCTAACGGGTTAATCATTGCTGGAATTGATTCTACTATATTTGGATTGGGTGGATTTAAAAAAGAATTTAAAAGTAATTTATTTGAACTTAAGTGTGATGGAGTAGAAGGAGTGGATACTGTTTTGAATCAAGTTTTGGTAGCTCAGATTACAACAAAAGGGGAATTAAGTTTTAATTTAAACATAGAATTGGAAATCGAAGAAGAGGGAAAATTGAAAAGAGTTTTATATGTGTCAAAAAATCAAAATACCGATAATTCAACTATTTACAGTCCTTTCCTTTCATATCCTTTTTCTTGTGGTTGTACCGATCCAAATTACTTAGAGTTTGATAAAGCATTTGTTTGTTTAAAAGAAGGTTCTTGTAAAACACCGGTTGTTATTGGTTGTATGGATGAGAATGCTTGTAATTTTGATGCAAAAGCGAATACGTCGCTACCAACTTTGTGTTGTTATCCTGGCAAATGTAATAACCGCGACATTACAGTGGTGTGTCCTTCATTACTCGAAGATAATGTAAATTGCTCCATATATCCGAATCCAGTTGAAAATGGTTTTGTAACTGTGGATGTACAAACGGGGGTTGAACAAGATGTAAATTATGAAGTAATTGATATGTATGGTAAAAAACTAATTACTAAAATAATAGGCAAATCAACCTTTGTGAATGAAAGAGTTTCTCTTGAAGAATTGAATGCTGGTATTTATCAAATCAAGGTGCAAGTTGGATTGAGTGTTTTTTCTAAATTGATTATTAAACAATAGGTATATGAAATATTCTAAATCAATATTTTCTAAAATTAGTAAACTTAGTTCTTTCCTTTTCTATGCTTTGATGATAGTTATTCTCTTTTCAAATTGTAAAAAAGTGGAGGAGGAAATAAAATTGGAGTATAGCACAGTTTCCGATGTTGATGGAAATATTTATAAAACAGTGAAGATTGGAGATCAATGGTGGATGACTGAAAATTTAAAAGTTTCAAAATTCAATGATGGAACTAGTATCGAAGAAAACACTTCTACGTCTGATTCTGCATGGATAAAAACAACATCACCAAGATTTCATAAGCTAGATTCGGTTCAAGGAAATCTATATAATGGTTATGTAATCAATTCTAATAAAAAAATTGCCCCAAAAGGGTGGAGGGTACCAACGGATCAAGATTGGAAAAAATTAGAGGAATACATAGGACTTTCGAGTGATGAGGTTCAATTATACGGTTGGAGAGGTGCTGATCAAGCTGAAAAATTGGTGATTGAATCCTCAGAAGGCTGGTTGTCAGGAACTGTTTTGTTTGGTGATAATGAGACAGGTTTTAATGCGTTGCCTTCTGGTTGTTATGTGTTTAACGGGTATTTAAATACTGAAAAAAACAGTGCTTTTTGGTGGACATCAACTCAATTCAATACTAGTTTAGTTTACAGAAACATAGATTTTTCGCACCGAAATATTTTTAGACATTATACCAATTCTAATTACGGATTTGCTATACGTTGCATTAAAGAATAATATCTATTCGATTTTATATAGTCTGACCTTATGAAAAAAATTATATTTCTAATAACTATTGTTTCTTGTTTTAAGACAGCTGTTTATTCACAAGAAAAAAAAGATACAACTTTATATACTAGAATTTCTTTCATGTATAATCCTGCCCTTACATACAGAAATTTAAAAACAAATGATGTTCAAAGTGCCATTTTATTAAAACGAAATCTTGACTCAATTGAATCTATGGATTATGGTTATGCTGTAGGTTTAAATGTTAGACACATGTTTGGAAAACATATAGGTTTAAATGTTGGATTTAATTACTCTGTTTTTAATGAAAAAACGAGAAATGGGTCAATTGATAAGTTTACTAATTATCAAAATACAACAGCATATTATTCAATTCCTCTACAAATAGTGTATAATACCAATTTTATAAAAAAAATCAATTATTTTTTTATTGCGGGTATTTCTCAAAACTATTTACATAAGCAACAACAAAAAACATACAATGAATTGAGAAATGAAGAACGTGTTTTTACTTCAACTTATGATTTAAAGAAATCGAATTTATTCTGGAATGCAGGTGTTGGTATAAATTTTAGATTGAACAGAAAGTGTTCATTTACAACCGAGGTTTTATATTGCCAATCGATGAATGAAATTAATTCTTCTGGAGATATCAAAAAGAATTTATTTTCTTTTGGTCCTAATTTTCATTTCGGTTATTCTTTTTAAATTATAAATCGTTTTAATTTTCATTTTATGAAAGTTTCGTTTTTATTTATTATATCATTTTTTTCATTTTCATCTTTTTCGCAAACATGTCTGGAAGGAGACTGTATCAATGGGATAGGTACTCTTAAAAATAAAGATAAATCAGTTTATGTCGGTGAATTTAAAGATTCTCTTTACCATGGTAAAGGGACTCTTACCTATTCAAGTAATAATATATATACTGGAAAGTTTAAAAAGGGGAAGAAAAATGGTAGAGGAGAATTTGTTTGGTATAATGGTAATAAATACATAGGTTTCTTTCATGATGATTTAGTTCATGGAAAAGGATGTTATTATTGGATAAATGGTGATAAACTGGAAGGGGAATTTAAAAATAATTTATACAACGGCATGGGTAAAAAGACCTTTGCAAATGGGGATGTTTATATTGGTGCTTTTTATAATAACTTCATGTATGGAAAAGGGTGTATGAAATATAAAAATGGAGAAGTTTTTCAAGGCGAATTTAAAATGGATAGGAGAGAGGGGAAGGGAAAACTAATCTTAGTTGATAAATCATACATTGAAGGTGTTTGGGTTAATAATGAACTTAAAGGTCAAATAACTACTTTTTCTAAAAAAGGAAAGCTTCTTAAAACCGAAACGGTTAATAATTAGAATAACTTCTAATCTTCTTTAATTTTTTGTTAAGTAATATTTTTCGTGATAAAATTTGGTTAATAATGAAGCCTCTTTTTTAACATTACTTTGCATTATTTATATTCTAATCATAATATCTATTTTACCTCTTTTTTTTGTTTTCGTTCGAAATTTGTTTCGTTAACATTAATAACAAAAAAATGAAAAAAGAGACTAAAATTTCTAAAGTAATTGCTGGTTTAGCTTTGTCTACATTGGCTGTTACAACTGGTTTCAGCCAGTCTAACTTAGGTGCTGCTTGTGGTTGTCCACCGGTTGCATCAAGACCTACGGTATTGTTATCTTCATTACCAGGATTTACAGCTATAAGTGGTACTTATGGTGGTGAATTAACAAGTGGAGCAACTTTAACTTGTGATAACACGTACATCATCGATCAAAAAATTTACATTCCTTCTGGTAAAACATTGAACATCGCGCCTGGAACAGTTCTTAAAGGTAGAGCGAACCAAGTAGTGAATGGAACAGAGGATAAGGCTACTGCTACTGCATTGGTTATCATGAGAGGTGGTAAAATCAATGCTGAGGGTTCTGCTGATTGTCAGGTGGTATTTACAGCTGAAGCTGATCCAATGGATGGTACTTACCCTATTGCTAACAAAGGTATGTGGGGTGGTGTTGTTATGTTAGGAAAAGCTACAAATAACTTAACTCTTGCTGCGAATGGTCCTTTCGTACCTGGTGGTTCTGGTAAATTAGCTGTTGCTGATGGTTTAGGGACTATTGAAGGTTTTGCTACTTCAAACTCGCAAGATCAATACGGTGCTAACTTATCAGCTGGTGAATCATTTGATGATAACGATAACTCTGGTGTATTAAGATATGCTTCTATCAGACATGCAGGAGCAAACTTAGTAGTTGGTGCTGAGATCAATGGTTTAACTATGGGTTCTGTTGGTAGAGGTACTACTATTGATCACATTGAAATCGTTTCTTGTGCAGATGATAACATCGAGTGGTTTGGTGGTACAGTAAACATGAAATACGTAGCTAGTTTCTATGGTAACGATGATATGATTGATTTCGACTGTGGATATACTGGTAAAAACCAATTCTTTTTCGGTTTAAAAACAGATGCAACTGCGAGTGCAGATAATGATAATGGTTTTGAAATGGATTCAGATGATAACAAATCAAACCTTTTCCCAAGATCGAATCCTTCTTTCTACAATGTTACTCTAGTTGGTAATGCTAAGTCTGTTTCAACTGCTGATAACAGTTCATTGGCTGGAATTTGTGCTAAAGAATTAACTGGTGGTGAAATTTACAATTCAATTTTCGCTAACTTCTTCAGAGGGTTTGATTTAACTAAATCTGTTGGTGCAAGAACTGGTGGTTCAGAAGCTTACCATAATTGGTCTACTGCTAATGGAAATGGAACTAACATTTTAAAAGTAAAATGTAATACGTTTGTAGGTTGTACTTCTCCAATTACTGTGGGTAGATCTACTGCGAATGTTGTTTCTGCGGATACGGCTCAGTTCTATACTACTGATAAAAACGTTGCTATTGCTACTAACGCTTTACCTGGTTTTGACTATACTTTTACAATCAACAATACTACTAACACATATTCAAAACAACCTGATTTCGTTCCTAATCCTGCTATCGTTGTAGCTGGTTGTCCTACTCCTCCAGTTGATGGTTTTTATAGAGCTGCAAACTACAGAGGTGCTTTCTCTTCTAACGCTGGTGAAAACTGGTTATCTAACTGGTCTTATGCGCAAGTATTAAACATTACTAAAGGTTTAGTAGCTTGTCCTACTGACGTTAACGGTGATGGTACTACAAACGTTACTGACTTCTTACAGTTGTCTTCTCAATTCGGTTTGAGCTGTAACTAATTAATTCAAATCCCTTAGTTTTTATTAACATATTCAGCTTTTTGCTAAATAGTAATGTTGTAATAAACTAAGGGATTTTTATTTCAAAATCTAAAACAAAATAAAATGAAAAAGAGTACAAAAAGGCTTTTCCTAGGTTTAGGTTTGGCATTGTTAAGCGGAAACGCTGTCGCTCAAAATGGTATCGAGCAAATCATTGTTGAGAAGTACTACATCGCAAATGCTGCCGATGCTGCTGCTTCATTGGGTACCCTACCTGTTGGTTCTGTTACTTACCGTGTGTATGTTGACATGTTACCAGGGTACAAATTCCAAGCACTTTATGGGGATGCGAATCACCCATTAAAGTTTTCTACTACAACTTCTTTCTTCAATAACGAAGACCGCGGTGCAACAACAGCTAACGCTATTGCTAGTGCTCAGTTGAAAAATAACACAGTAGCTTTAGATTCATGGTTTTCAGTAGGTGCTTCTGCAACTGGTCAGTTTGGTGTTTTAAAATCAGATGACAATGGTGCTGCTAACTTATTGACAACAACAAATCCAACCACAGTTTTAAAAAACACTGCTGCGGCTTTAGGTATTCCTTTAGCAACACATGATGGTAACATGGCTGGATCTCCAGAAGCAGTTACTTTCGTAGGTTTCGATCCAACAGGGGGTGTTTTTGATGCAACTTCTCAATTTGGTAACCAATTTATCACTTCTGATGGTGCGATTTCTGCATTAAGTGGTGCTGCTGGGCCAACTGCTGCTAACCGTATATTAATTGGTCAGTTTACTACAGATGGTGTTTTCCGTTTCGAATTAAATATCCAAGTTGGTACGCCAACTCCAGGTGTTTCTCAAAAATTCGTAGCTAAAGATCCTGTTAATGGTGAAATTTCTATTCCTACATTAATTTTAGAGCCTAATGTTCCTCCTACAATTGCTTTAACTAATCCTACAAATAATCAGCAAATAGTAACAGGAACTAGCGTGAACTTAACTGCAAACGCAACTGATTCTGATGGTACTATTTCTAAAGTTAACTTTTATGTTGATGGTGTGAAGGTAGGTGAGAAAACTTCTGCTCCTTATACTTTACCTTACACTGCTGTTGTAGGTAATCACGCAATCACAGCTACTGCAATTGATAATAAAGATGACAGTACTACAACTGCTCCTGTTAATATTGTGGTTGCTAACAACCAAGCTCCAACTATTTCTGTTGTTTCTTCTGCAAATAACGCAATTGTAGGTGATGTTTTAACATTCACTGCTACTGCAAATGATGTAGATGGTTCTGTTGCTTCTGTTGAATTTTTCGTAAATAACGTTTCTATAGGTACGGATAATACAGCTCCTTTTACGCAAACTTGGACTTCTACTACAGGTGCTCATGTAATCAAAGCGATTGCTACTGATGATTTAGGTTTAACTGGTACTTCTTCAAACATCAACGTTTCTATTGCAAACAACAATCCTCCAACTGCTGCAATCACTGCTCCTTTAGCAAATGCTACAATCATCGCTCCGACAGTAGTTAACATCGAAGCTACTGCAACAGATTCAGATGGTTCAGTTTCTCAAGTTGAATTTTTAGTAAATGGTGTTGTTGTTGGTACAGATAACACAGCTCCTTATGCATACGCTTGGACATCTACTCCTGGTGCTAAAACAATCACTGTTCGTTCTACAGATAACAAAGGTGCTACTACTACATCTGCTGCATTGAATTTAAATATTGCTGACCCTAATGCTCTTCCTTATGAAGTGACTACAGTTGATCAAAAATGTATTTTACCAACTTTCAGCTTACCTATTTCTGCTGCTGCAACAAACAATGTTGATAATGTAATCGGTTATGACTTAGTATTAAACTATGACAAAAATAAATTAACTCCAACTGGAAACATTGTGGTTAATGGTGATATGATTAATGCTACTTTGGTAAATACTTCAAATGCAATTGATGCTGTTAATGGTAAAATGAATATTTCTGTTTACTTTACACCACAAGCTCCTGCTGGAACTAAGTTTGCAGGTACTGGTAAACTAATTTCAGTTGAATTCAATAAAACAGTAAACTTTGCTCCTGAAGATACAGCAATCGTATCAGTTTCTTATTTACAAGAAAGTTACATTTCTGGAGTACAAACAAAAGCGGTTTCTGCTGGTAAAGCAATCACTCACAAAGATTTCACTTATCCACTTTCATTAAGATTCTGGGGTGATAATAAAGCAATTAAATACAATTCTTTATTACCAAACAACCATTTGATTACGAATGTATATGGTGCAGATGTAGTTTCTGGTGTTTTAAATGTAAACAATGTTGCTGCTTCAACTGATACAAATGGTGTAGTTGGTTTTGACTTGAGAAATGGTTTAGCTGTTAGCATTAAAAGAGACATTGCTGGTACAACGGATGTATTTGATATCGTGAACGCTGCTGACGTAAGTGTGGTTAACTCAATCTTATTAAATGATGTAAACGTTACTCCTTCTGTTTATCAAATGATTGCAGCTGACGTTAACTTAGATGGTGTTATTTCTGCTGGTGATATCTCTCAAATCAGACAAAGAGGTACGCTTAAAATTGCTGAATTCCGTCAAGCATGGAACTACAACAATGCGGGTGTTTCAAATGGAGAACCTTCAAGAGATTGGATTTTTGTTGATTCAATGAGATTACAAAATGATCCTGCTTATCAAATATCTACTACTTATCCTACAAATGATTTAGCTGGTGGTTTCTCTAAATCTAGAGTTCCAGTTGTTCCTGCTGTATTGAACGCAAGAGTTTCTGACTTTGCTAACTGTCCAGTGATTACAGGTGAAACTTACAAAGGAATTATGTTAGGTGATGTTGATGGTACATATGCTGCTCAACCTAATAGTGGTTTATTAAAATCAAACAATGCTGATCAAAATGCTAAAATCGTTTTCGATTTAACAAAAGCTAAAAAATCAGGTAATGTAGTTGAAGTTCCTGTATCTATCGAATCTGATGACAAATTCAATGCGTTTGACTTTGCTTTAAATTTATCTGATAACAATATGAAATTAGAAGATATTACAGTTGCTTCTAAAGACATCGAGAATTTCTATCATTTCAATGAAGCAGATCAAACAGTTCGTTTTACTTCAAATAATTATGATAATTTCTTAACTTACAATACAGTTGCAACAATCAAACTACGTGTTGATGAGGAAGCTTCTTTGAATACTTTAAAGCCAAGATTAGCAATGCTTAATGGTAAAAAAGTTCAAGTTGAAGTAAGAAAATCTCAAATAGAAACAAACGGTTTTGATCTTAAATTATTCCCTAACCCAGCAAATGACAATGTTTCTGTTAGAACTAACGAAGATGCTGTTTTAGTAATTTCTGATTTAACTGGAAAACAAGTTTCTGATTCTTTTGAATTAAAAGCTAATACTACTAAGAATGTTAATTTAAATGAGTTACCTCAAGGGGTTTACTTATTCAAAGTAACAGGTGAAAACGTTGTTAGAGTGGAGAGAGTGGTTGTAAATAAGTAGTATTTTCTACTTTCTGTTTTTTTTATATCTTGAAGCCACCTTTTAGGTGGCTTCTTGTTTTATATATAATTAAGCCCTTCTTAAAGCTTAGTTATTAAAATCTAAACACTTTCATAACATTTACTTTATCATGTAGTCTCATTGCGGGGCTATTTTTGATTAAAAATTTTTTGTTATGTTTCGAGTAGTAAACTTACTTTTTTTATTCTTTGGATTATTTTATTCCTTAAATACTTTTGCTTTAGTACCTCCTCCTGATGTTTCTAAGGATTCTGTGATACTCGATTTGAAAAATGCCACCGTTTCGTTTAATACTGGTGAAAGATTTATTGACATCCCAGTAATAGTTAAAGCAAAAAATCCGGTTAGTTCTTTTGATATTCGAATGAAGTTTAATCAAGACAAATTGGAATACGTATCTACAATTAAAGTAAATACTCAATTAGAACCCTTTACATTTCTAAATACGAATGATAATTTTTTGAGAAATAATACTGCAGGTCCATTCGTTTCTTTTAATATACCTAATAATACTCCATTAATTTTCTTTCGATTTAAGTTAAAACAAAATTGTGCGCTTGTTAATTCTTCTGATTTCTTTCAAATTACAACCCTTTTGATTGGGTATCCTTCAAAGAATAAGGTAACTGAAATGGAATCAGTACAGACTTTTTCCAATTTATTAGTGAGTGGCTCTAAATGTACCAAGAATGCATTGACCTTCTCTGGACCAAGTACTTCAAGTGGTGTTCCAATTGCTGAATATAAATGGGAATTCGGTAATGGTTCTTTTTCAAATACACAATCTGTTAACACTTCTTTTGTTGATCCAGGTGATTATGAAATCAAATTAGTAGTTAAAACGGTTGATGGTTGTAAAGATTCAACGAATCAATCAATATATGTTAATGAATCTCCCATTGCTAGTTTTGATTACACTACAAATGAATCCCTCGATACGGTTTATTTCAATAATTTGTCGAGTGTTACGAATGATGAAATGAGTTTTGAATGGAACTTTGGAGATAAATCTTCTAGCTTTTCTAAAGATCCAAAACATCATTATGCTTCAGGTGGTGTTTTTCCAGTAGAACTGATAGTACGTACTTTAACTGGTTGTTTTGCCCGTTTTGTTGCTAATGTAGTTCTTGAAAAGCCTATTGCTGATTTTGATTATACAGCTAACGCGTGTGCAAATGCAGATTTGGTTTTTGAGGATAAATCTATTTTCAATTTTGGTCAAATTACTGATTGGAAATGGGATTTTGGTGATAATTCATCTTCTACAACTAAAAACTCAACCCACAAATTTCTTACTTCGGGAAAATATGTTGTGAAATTGATTGTTATATCTGACAAAGGAATTAAGTCTGAAGTTTCAAAAACTGTAGAAATAAATAATAAACCAATTGTTAATTTTGAGGCAAATACTACTTCGGGTTGTTCTCCATTATATGTAAGTTTTAGTAATAATTCAATATACGATTTAGGTTCTCGTTTTATATATGATTTCGGTGATGATCAAATGTCTATACAACCTGATCCAGTTCAGGGATTTATTGAGCCAAAATCTTATACAATTAAAAAGGTGATTATTACTCCTGGTGGTTGTAAAGATTCTTTAATAAGAACTTCTTATATCACTGTTTCACCTAACCCAATCGTATCTTTTTCTAAATCTAATGGATGTTTAAATACTTTGTTAAATTTTGCTGATAGTTCAAAAGTAGATAATGGTTCTATTGTTGCTTGGGATTGGAATTTTGGTGATGGGTTTTCAGTATATACTAAAAATGCACAACATACCTTTAATAAAGCGGGTAAATTCCCGATCAAATTAACAGTTACTTCTAATAAAGGGTGTTCTGAATCTTTTCAAGATTCAATTCATATTAATACCAAACCTAAAGTACAATTTAATGCAGAAAAAACAGATGGTTGTATCCCTCTAACTCCTGTTTTTAAAGATTTCTCTACTACTGTTGTAGGCTCTACTTATAATTGGGATTTTGGTGACAAAACCTATTCATTTGATAAAAATCCTAACAAAATCTATCAAAAAGATGGTAGGTTTTCAGTAAAACTAACAGTGATTGCTCCAGGTGGGTGTTCTGATTCCTTAATCATACCGAATTATATCAATCCGCTCAGTTTAGTGTTAGCAAAATTTACTGAATCTACGCATTGTGCCAATAGAATCATGCAGTTTACGGATAGTTCAACAGTGTCAAATGGTAAAATTGCAACTTGGAATTGGAATTTCGGCAATGGTTCATCTAGTACCCAAACAAATCCATCGTCTGTTTTCCAAAAATCAGGTAACTATACTGTTTCTTTAACTGTTACATCAGATCAAGGTTGTGAAAATGTAACGTCTAAAGAGATTAGCATTGATGACGTTCCGAATGTGGATTTCACAGCGGATAAAACCAATGGTTGTTTCCCTGATGTAATCGTATTTGATAACAAATCAACTTTCATGGAGGGATCTAAATTTGAATGGCATTTTGGTGATGGTTTCAAGCAAACATTTTTTGCTCCAGCGCACAAGTACATGGATATTGATTCTTTTACAGTAAAATGTATTGGGATCTCCCCTCAAGGTTGTAAAGATTCTTTAGTAAGAGATAAATACATTTCAATCCAAATTAGCCCGATTTCAAAATTTGAAATAGAAAATAAGAAAGTATTAATTCCAGGATTTAAAATTAATTTCACAAATCTTTCGACGATTGCTAAAGACTATGTTTGGTCTTTTGGTGATAGTACAATCTCGGGATTTAAAAATCCATCACATCAATTTCTTGATTCTGGATTATTTAAAGTGTGTTTAACAGCCAAAAATTCAGAGTATTGTAAATCGGTTTATTGTGAAAATATTCAAATAAGATACCCTGGTAATATTGCAGTTCCTAATGCTTTTTCTCCAAATAATGATGGAAAAAATGATGTGTTTAGAGTTCTGGGAGGTCCTATTTCTGAAATGAGCTTTAAAATTTACAATGCTTGGGGTAGTTTAGTATTTACAGGTGAAAGTCAAAATGAAGGTTGGGATGGAAACTTTGGTGGTGAAAAACAGCCGATTGGGGAGTATAATTATATTTTGATTGGAAAATTATCTGATGGTTCCGAAATTAATAAGACTGGCGTAATCAACTTAACACGATAAAAAATGAATAAAATAGTAAAGTCCATAATTTTTATTTGGTTTGGTTCTCTAATATATGCCCAAGATGCTCGTTTTTACCAATACGAGATGAACGATCTTTTCTTAAATCCAGCCCTTACGGGTGATCGTTTGTTTGATAATCGCGGACTTCAAATCAACGTAAATTATAGAAGTAATTCATCTAAAAATTTAGTTAATGGTGATGCTAGTGCTCTTGGTCTAGGTATGGATATTCCATTAGGTCATCGTTTCTCTGTTGGTCAATACTTCGGTAACAATAGAGCTGTTGATGGTTCGTTTAATAATTTTAATTATTTCGCATCTGCGTCTTATAAGATTATTAATAGCCAGATGTTTAATGATAATCATTTATTGGCAGTTGGAATGCAGTTAGGTGTCGTTAATAACAGTTTAAATACTAAACGATTGTATTATGAGTCTCAATATTCTCCTTTTAGTTCTTCTGGTTTTGATCAGAATTTAGAATCGGGTGAATCTTTTGCGCAACAAAGTTTTTATAAATTAGACAACAACTTAGGTATTGTATACCGATATAAAATTCCTGATAAAAGATTGGCTTTGACATCTGGTGTATCCTTTTATCATATTTCAAAGAGTAATAAAAACACAGCTCTTGGAGAATTAAATGAACTTAGAACAAATGTTCATTTTCAATTTCATTATGATTTCAATGAAAAAATGGGGATTTCGCCTCACTTATTATATACTAAACAAGGTATTACTCAAGATTTCAATTTAGGATCCTTTTTTCAATACAATATACACCCAGATGTATTTCCTATAATTGGTTTAAATTTAATTGCGAATAAAGCTTCCGTTTATCAATTGGGTTTGAGGTATAAAAACAGTATGTTTAAAATGAGTTATGCTTTTGCAAATAGACGTAACACAGCGTTTGTAAATAATGGTTTGGAATTTGCTTATATTCATACCTTTATTTCAAAAGAGCAAACTTATCATGTTGGTGATTTTGATGATAAAACTAATTCTATAAATAAGGATGAAAAAGAAGTTATTCTATCCAAATCATCAAAAGCGGGAGATAATTACTATTTGCTTAAACTAAAATTGATTGTTGATCGATTAGATGTACTTATTAATTCTAAGGAAATATCAAAACTTGATATTCAAAGTGAATTGAATAAAATCATAGTTGAAATTCAAGAATTATCTAAAATGACTACCACTGAGCGTTATTTAGAACTTGCAAATCAGTACAAACAGTTAATAGCTAATAAGCTAAAAATTTTAGAAACAAAAATTCATCAATAATGCAAAGATTAGCAGTAATTGTAATTTCTTTATTATTGTCTAATGTTTTTTTTGGACAGAATAAGAAGCAGGTTAAAATTGATCTTAATGATTTGATGGTAGAAATCAATAATATTTCAAAAACGAATACTCAATATGTCAAATATGATTCTTTATTGAACATAATTTCATCAATGCAACAAAAACTAGAAAATAAAGATTCCGTAATTTCTACCTTAAAAAATAAAGTTAGTGTTGTTCAATTTAAATCTGATCAGATTAAAGAGACAGAGTATTATGTAATAATAGGAGCTTTTAAAATTCCTGAAAATGCAGTGCAACTTTCAAAAACGAAATCTAAATATCCATTAAAGATATACAATTTCCCAACATCGAAATTGAATTACGTTGGCTATAAAGTTAAGTTGACAGATCCTTTTTTACTGATTTTAAACTATTTTAGACAGAAGATAGTTAAAGACGCTTGGGTGTTGAAAGTTACCAACTAAACCAAATTAAAAAAGGCTGTCTTTTTCGAGACAGCCTTTTTTATGATATAGAAAAAAGTTATTTATTTCGATATTCTATTAATGCTTCGTGATGTTTATGTTTAACATAGCTAATCACATCTTGAGAATAATCATCACAACAGCTGATGTCTTTTAAAACTATTTTCTGGGTATAATTATCATTATTGTCAATAACCCAACCATAATGTTCCACCTTGGCGACGGGTAAATTATGGAAAAAAATCGTGTCATTAGAACTAGTTAATTCTGCCTCATGAGAATTATTTATGGCTAACTTACTTGAGTTACAACTGAAC
>Ga0315905_10000635_pt1 | contig 38091 bp, 19 predicted proteins | sample LakEriMetagenome_5_FD_203522 | JGI IMG/M metagenome (GOLD analysis project Ga0315905, IMG submission 203522) | Freshwater fungal communities from buoy surface, Lake Erie, Ohio, United States - Buoy 4 MA121 | ecosystem: Environmental > Aquatic > Freshwater > Lake | place: USA: Lake Erie, Ohio... | reverse complement strand
CCCCGAAGCGGGGAAAAGAGCCTCCGCCAAGCGACGCGGGAACGCCTTCGAAAGAGCACCCCTTTGTGCCAGGTCAGGTAACTCCCACCACGCCACCACCGGTTTCAGAGACGGACAGCATAGAGCACTCAGAACCTCCTGCGCGTCAGACCGGTAAAGGCGGGCCGCTCCACATCACGCTGCAAAAGCTCATCAAAGCTGCCGCAGAGGCCAAAGGCTTCCGCGCCGTCATGGAATCTCCGACAGGCACTGGAAAGGAATCTGTGGATGTCGCTCTCTTCCGCGAAGATCTTCGCATCGCCTGCGAAATCTCAGTCTCCACCACCATTGAGCACGAACTCGATAACGCCCGGAAGTGCCTGCGTGATGACTTTCAAACTGTCGCACTTATCCTTGCCGATGAGCGTCGAGCCGCTCAGCTCAGCAAGGCAATCCCGGAGGCATTTTCATCTGCGGAGCAGGCGCGCCTGCGCTGTTTCACCGCGGAGGAGTTCATCAGCTATGTGACCTCCCTGCCGGAAGCGCCCCCCGCAAAGCCCGGAGAAAAGACCATCCGCGGATGGAAAGTGAAACGAACCCACGTCAAGCTGACCGACGAAGAGCGTGCCGCAAAAGCCAAAGCTGCCTTCGATTTGCTGGCGCAGGACATGAAACTTCCGCCGGGGGTATGAGCCGCTACTTCGTTTCGGATCCCAGCGATGGCACCGCTCCCACCGCCTTCCGCAGTGTTTCAAGTTCTGTGTGAGTGTAGCGGTCATTCACTGCTTTTGATGCGTGTCCAGTAAGCCGCTGACGGAGTTCCTGCGACACACCGGCATTGGCCATCGCCGAATTGAACGAGTGGCGCAGGGAATGGAAGGAGTGAGATGCCCGGTTCCGGCCTTTATCGCCTGCCTTTTCTGTTATGTTGCGCACGATGCCCGCCTTCTTCATCAGCAGTCGGAATTGCCCGGAGATTCCATTGCGGCTCCCGACTGTTTTTCCGGCAAAACCGGGAAAGACGAACTCGGTTTGAGTCCTTTGACTCTGTTCCTGAGAAAGCCACTTTTCCAGCTCGGGGTGAATCGGGATTTCCACGAACTGCTTTGTTTTTCTCTGCCCAAAGCTAATGCTTTTCCGGGCCATGTCCACGGATGACCATTTCAGGTTTGAGAGATCACCAGCCCGGCCGCCTGTGTAGAAACCGGCCAGAATCAATCCCTTCCACTCCCATCCTGATACAGACAGCAATTGCGCTACTTCTGCCGGAGTAAAAACCCCCTTTTCAATTTTCTCTGCAGTCACCATCTCAACAGCATCGGCGGGGTTGTTCGAAATCAGGCCTTGTCGGCGGGCTAGGTTGAGAGGCGTCCGGAGTATCTTCACCGCCAGATTGGCGGTAGCCGCAGCGCGTCCCTCCCTTAAAAGGCCGTCCCTGAACCGCTGCACATCCGCCGCTGTAATAGATGCGAGTGACATTTTTCTGCGGGCAGCCGGAAGAGATTCGATGAAGAGGTCAACGATCCCCTCATACCGTTCAGCAGTGCCTGCTGAGCGGGACAACGCCTTTTCCTTAACCCAACTTCTCAGCCAGTCCTCTATCGATATCTGTTGCACAGACTCACCGGTAGCGGCCTCAGTGAGTTTCCCGATGATCAATTGCGCCGATGCTTGGGTCAGGGTGCCTTTCAGCGCCATTTCGCCAGCCTCCTCTACGAGCCGCATAATCCTCCGCCTTGCTTCGTTGTCCCCTGGCCTCTGTCGCCGGGCATTTCGCTCCATTTCTGCAGCGACGACAATAGCGTCTGCTTTGTTCCGCATCTTCGTGGAACGATAAAATCGCTTCCCCTCCGAATCAAAAAACGCGGCCCACCAAACGGGTGATCGGGATCTCTTGAAAACGGTTGCCATGACTGTGAATGGAAGAGTGTTTAGGCATACTCTGTCGGGTTGAATGTGTCAACAGTAGTGCCAACATTCGAGGATGTCACAGAAATTTGTCGGTGTCACTATCCACGATAAAATGTCGATTTCTCGATTGGCGGATTGGTATCGGCGGTTCGAATCCGTCTCGAGCCACCACTTTGATGATCAACGGATTGCAAAGCTTGGGGGCCGCCAAGGACGGAAATAAGAACATTTTCATCCAGTTTTGGTGTGTGTGCGGTCATTATAGACTGGATTGAGAATGGATTTCCGGCTGCCTGGCTCTGGTATTCCATGGAAACTCCCGGAGTTGAATGAGAGCAGGCTGCCTGCCACTGAGATGCCAGGATGGGAAAATTGCTGGCCGAGGGGAATAAGCAGTGGCACAAGGAGCTAAGATTTATGGTATCTACCGGTAGCATACCCTTTCGGTTTTCCCTCGTCGCGCGGTTTGCCCTGCTGTGGTCGCTGCTGTTGGGCGGGGTGGTGGCGCTGTGCGGCTGGATGATCTGGCGCGGCGGCCGGGAGTCGCTCATTGAGACATGGCGCGAGAACCTTTGGCATGATGCCGCGGCAGTGGAGTTGAAGTTGCAAAGCGCTGTCACCGCCGTCATGCGGGATGCCGCATATCTTGCGCGCACGCCGACGCTGCGCGAATTTGTCAGGGCAGCGGGCACGCCGAAGGCCGCGCAGTGGCGGCAGCTTGTAGAGCAGGGCTTTTGCGCGCTGCTGGAGGGGAAACCTTCCTACTTTCAGGTGCGCCTCATTGGGGTGGCGGATACTGGGCGTGAACTCATCCGGCTCGATAACACGCAGAACCGCATTGAGATTGTGAGTGGCGACAGCCTCCAGCAGAAGGGGGATCGGGACTATTTCCTGGAGACGATGAAAATGCCTCCGGGTTCGGTGTATGTTTCGGCCATCAATCTGAATCAGGAGTTTGGCAAAGTCACCGAGCCGCACATCCCCACACTCCGGGCGGCCATGCAGGTGCCAGGGCCGGACGGCGCGGTCTTCGGTATTATCATTATCAATGTGGATGTCAGCACGCTGCTGGAGGAAACCGCAGCGCTGCCAGGCAAGGCCGTGCGACTGGAGCTGGCCGCTGCCAATGGAGACTATCTGCTGTACCCTGATCCCGGGCGCACTTTTGGCAGCGACCTCGGAACGCCGTGGCGGTTTCAATCTTCGCGGCCCGCCGGCACCGGCGAAGCCGAAGCGGATCTGGAGCACCTGTCCACTTTTGCCATGGCCCCGGGGCTGGAACAGCGGCTCCAGGCGTTGCTGTCCGTGCCGGCAGAGGAATGGCTGCATCTTTTACAGGAGGCGCGGAACCGTGCGGTGGTGGCTACCGGTATCGCTGCGGCCGGCGGCGTGGCGGTCATCATTTTGCTTTCGCAGTGGCTGGCTCGGCGGCTGCACAAGGTGACTGCGGCGATGGCTGCCTACGAGGCCGGCATGGAGGCTGTCGCGCTTCCCCTGCAGGGCCGGGATGAACTCGGTCGGCTGGCGGAAACCTACCGCCAGATGGCGCTGCGTGTGCGCGACCACGTCACCCGGCTGGAGGCAGCGCGGCAGGAGGCGGAGGAAGCCACGCGGCTGAAGGAGGAGTTCCTCGCGGTGATGAGTCATGAAATCCGCACTCCGATGAATGCCGTCACCGGGCTCATCCGCGTGCTGGAGCGGAATCAGCCTGCACGGCATCAGGAGCCGGTCATTCGCTCACTCCGCACCGCGGCGCGGAATCTGATGGCCCTGCTCAACGATGCGCTCGACTACACCCGCCTCAAGGCCGGCGGGCTTGAGTTCGAGCCGCAGACATTTTCCCTGCGGCAGCACATGGACGATCTGGTGATGACGCACCGTCCTGGGGCCATGCAGAAAGGCCTGCATCTGGGGATGGAGCGGCACCCTAGCGTTCCTGAAATGGTCGCCGGCGATCCCGTCAGGCTCATGCAAATCCTGAACAACCTCGTCACCAATGCGCTGAAGTTCACCGATGCCGGCCATGTCATGATCCGCGTGGATCCTGCGCCTGACGGCTGTGTCACTTTTGCCGTCGAGGATACGGGTGTTGGTATTCCGGAGACGGAGCAGGCGGCCATCTTTGCGCCCTTCAAGCAGGTGCGTCGTCCCGATGGGCGGCAATTTGACGGCAGCGGGCTTGGCCTCAGCATTGCCCGCGAACTTGTCGAGCGTCAGGGGGGAACGCTTTCGTTCCAGAGCCGGCCAGTGCAGGGGACGTGCTTCACGGTCGTATTGCCGCTGCCTGCTGCGGATGCGGCTGCGCCGGGGCAGCCTGTGCCTGCGGCGGTGCCGGACTTTACCGGCCTGCGCATTCTCTATGTCGAGGACGTTGTTTCCAATCAGCAGGTTATGGCTTCGATCCTTGATGAAACCATGGCCGCGCTCACCTTTGCGGGCACGGGAGCGGAAGCCCTCGCCGCCATGCAGCAGGGTGGCTGGCAACTCGTGCTCCTCGATCTCCAGCTGCCCGACGCCAGCGGCATTGACCTCGCTCCAGCCATCCGTGCGATTGATGCCACAGTGCCCATTCTTGCGGTCACGGCGCAGGCGGGTGCTGCGGTCCGTGAAGCCTGCCGTGCTGCCGGCATGTCAGGCGTCGTGCTAAAGCCGATTGAGCCTGGCCTGCTGTTTGATGCCATCTCCACCAGCCGTCAGGTCGCCCCGGAAGTGCCGGACCTCACCGGCCTAATGAGCCTGTTTGGCGATAAGCCACAGAAGTTCTGTGCTATCCTGCACTCTCTTGCGGAGGAATTCTCCGCGCACTCGCAAACCCTTGGCCTGCTCCACCGCAGGGGCGACCGCCCGGGCCTGCTCGCGCTCCGGCACCGGATGCATTCGGCTCTCATGCAGCTAAATCTCACCCGGCTGGCCCGCGATATTGAGGCGCTCACGACGGACGAGGCCAGCGACGCTCTCTGCGCGCGCTGTCAGGCTGCGATGAATGCAGCTGGCGGCGTATTGGCTGCAGCGGGGTCATCACAAGAGGCGGATAGTGCCTGAGCGGCAGTCCGGTTTTCTTATTTCCCGGCGGCCGCAGGAGTGAGCAGCTTTTCTGCTTCCGCCAGCTGTCCGGCATCAAGGTTGGCCTTCACGGCATCGCGCCTTGCCTCGGCGTCCTTGTAGCCGCCGGCGGCGGCGCGGACATAGTTGACGTAGGCAAACACGGGATTGGCTTTGATGCCTTCGCCGCGTTCGAAAAGCGAGCCGAGGAGGAATTGCCCGGCCGGGTGGCCCTGCTTTGCGGCTGCAGCATAGCTGGCACCAGCGCGGTCGAGATCCTTGAGACAGCCGTTGCCGCTTTCATAACAAGTTCCGAGATTAACCAGGGCGGCGGCGAGGTCGTGCTGGGCCGCGAGGGCAAACCAGCCGACAGCCGCGACATTGTCCTGCGCCACTCCCCGGCCGGCCTGGTAGCGCAGCCCCATTTCATTCATCGCCAGCGGCTCTCCCTGTTTGGCGGCGTCGAGGACCAGGGCAGTGGCCCGTGATACATCCCTGATGAGGCCTCCAGCGCCGGTATCATACAGCCGGGCCAGTCCGAGGAGACCGTTGGCTTCCTTCTCTGCTGCTGCCCGCTGATACCAAAAGGCGGCAGTCCGGGCATCGGGCTCCTGGCCTGCGCCGGCGAGAGCGAGGTCGCCCATGAGCACCATGGCCTGAGCGCTTCCGGACTCAGCGGCTTTGCGGATATGGAACAGACCTTTGGCTTCGTCCCGGGGAACACCGCCGAGTGCTGCCAGTTGATAGCGGCCCCATGCACCCATGGCTCCGGCGTGGCCTTTTTCCATCGCCTGACGGTAAAACCCGGCGGCTTGTGTATGGGAATGTTCCATGCCGCGCCCGGTCTCCGTCATTTGCCCTTTGAGGAAGAGTGCGGCGGGATCGCCGGCTGCCGCCGGGGCAGCAATGAGCTGTGCGACTTTCGCGTAGTCGCGGGCTTTGAACGCCGCGACGGCTTCGGCTACCGGATCCGCAGCCGTTAATGAGGTGGCGGACAGGAGTCCGGCCAGAAGAACAGGGCGCAGTGAAGAGAGGCGGATCATCGGGAAGGTGCGTTGAGGGTGAGTTTGGATTCGTTAAAGCTTTCAGTCCAGAGCCGGCCGTCGGGCCAGCGCAGTGTGACTACACCAGTTGTCGGGCCGCTGCCGAGTCCAAAGAACAGGCAGGGAGCGCTCTGTGACAGCCAGCCGCCGCCGGCGCTGTATTCTGCCGTCTGCATGGGCTGGCCGGTGCGCTCCACTTTCACCCGGACGCCGGGTGCCCGGTGCGGCGGGATATTGACGCGGAGGATAAGGTTCCGGCCGGGGGCGGTGTTGGTTAGGGCAGCAAGTCCGCCGCGGTAAACACTCATCACTACATCCGGCCGGCTGTCGAAATTGACATCCGCCACGGTGCAGGCACGGTGTTCAGCGCTGAAGGTTAGCCCGCTCTGGCCGCCGGGCATTGCCGAAAAGTGTCCGGCACCATCATTGAGCAGCAGCACGCACAGTCCGCCATCACGCTGCGCTTCCTCGATCGGTGCATCGCGTGCGTTTTGCGCCAGTACGATGTCCTGGTCGCCGTCGCCGTCAAAATCCGAGACGGCGCAGCCGAAGACCGGCGCCAGCTGTGCGGCGGCGGGCAGCGGCTGGAAGGTAAACGACGGGGCCGATTTGTCTTTGCCTGCGTTATTGAAGAAGACCCCGCTGGCCAGAGTGGCGGCCTCCAGCCGCAGCGCGGCCTCCAGCGACTCGCGCCCGGTGAGGTCTTCCACCGAGGCCGCAGCAAAGGCGGCGTATCCGCTGAACTTGCCATCCAGCCACGGCATGAAGGAGGTGAGCACCGCTGGATTTCGTTGAGGCAGCAGCCGGTTCGATGACTTCTCGGTCATCAGAAAGAGCCGTTGCGAAGCTCCTTCCGGTCGGACGCTGAAGGCGGTAACCGGGGCCCGGTGCACTGAGTTCGTGCCGCCATTTCCGGCGATGAGGTCCATGGCTCCGTCATTGTCCACATCCGCGGCGGTGACCGACTGCCACCATCCGGTGCGCTCAGCGAGTCCGGCTGCCCCGGTGATCTCTTCAAAGCGGTTCGCCGGACGATTCGTCCACACGCGGACTGCACCCCACTCCTGCGCCAGGACGAGATCCGGGCGTGCGTCGTTGTCCAGATCCGTCCAGACAGCGCTGGTGACCATGCCTGGAGCCGGCTGCAATGCGTCGGCAATGCGCGTGAAGACTAGGCGCCCTCCGGCACTGTCATTACGCAGCAGACTGCTAGATGGCGGTGCTGAGTAGTCGGCGGGCACGGCCCGGGCCCCGCAAAAGAGATCGAAATCGCCATCGAGGTCGTAATCGGCGGCGCAGACGATCGAAGATGCCTGACCGTCCTGAGGAACAGTGCCGTCGGCCGCTGCGGCAAGGTTTCCTTTGCCGTCGTTTAGATAAAGCCGGTCCCGCTGGGCCGCGCTCTGTACTGGATGCCCGGTGCTGCCGCCGGCGGCGAAGAGATCGACATCGCCGTCCGCATCGGCATCGAACCAGACTGCTCCGGCATCGGCAGCCGCGGCATCCGCCTGCAGGGCATCGCGCCAGTCCTCGATAAACTTTCCCTGGCCGTCGTTGATGCGGACCTGCCCGGCATAGTTGCTGGATCCGCCGGCGAAGAGGTCATGATCACCATCCCCGTCCAGGTCCGTCCACGCGAGCGGTGGACCGGCGGTGGCACTGGTGAAAGGGAGCAGCGGCTGGGCGGCGAATTCCTGCGGGGTGACATCTGTGTGCCGCACCAGTTCCAGCGCCGGGAGCTTCGTAAAGAACGGATCGCGGCGCGGTTCTTCGACTATCGGCTGTGGCCGGAGCGGATAGCTGAAGGTGTAGGCATTGCCTCCAATGAGTGAGGTGACGCGCTGCTCGGCACCGGTGGGCCAGCGGATGAGCAGTTCCTGAATCACAGCGTCGGTGCCGGTGCAAATGTGTACAGGCCCCTGGGTCTGAGCGAGCCCGCCGCTGCCGGGCATCAGTTGCTGCCAGCGGGTGGCTTTTTCGCTGCGGGCAATGAGGGTGGTGCCCACAGCGTGCGGATTCTCCGGCGGCCCCTCCAGGCGAATGGTGACGGCATTCTGTTTCACCGTGCCATTGCGGAAGATGACGGGGGCTTCCTCGTGCGCCGTCATGATCAGGTCCATGTCACCGTCGTTATCAAAGTCGGCGGCGCCCAGTGATGTGCCTGCGGCGGAGGCGTCGAGTCCCCAGTCGGCTGTACTGTCCGTGAAGCGGAGATCCCCTTCGTTGCGGAAGGCGAGTAGCGGCTCCTTCTGGAGCGCGGAATCGCGATACGGCTCCCAGAGATCCGCTGCGGGAGTTGCCCCGGGACGTGCTGCCGCAGGATCGCCAAAGCGGCGTGACTGTCCATGCAGCAGGATCAGATCCAAAGCGCCGTCGTGGTCCGCGTCGATCCATTGTGCGCCCGCGACCGCACCGGTCCGGGCCACGCTGGAATGCCACGCACATTCGGCAAAGCGGGAGCCGCCGCTGTTCACAAACAGTGTGCTGCGCATCTCCTGCGGCGGCGATGTGGACAGCGCCAGCTGGGCCTCGGTGGTGCCGGTGGTCAATTCTGTCAGGCAGCGGTCCTCCCGTCGCGGGTAGGCGATGCCGCCGGTAAACAAATCGGGATGGGAGTCGGCATCTACATCTCCCGGGGATGCCGTCCGGGAATGCCAGGGGATCACTGGCAGCTGCTCGGCGGTCACTTTGAGAAAGCGGCCGTTCCTCTCATTGCGGTAGAGGACATCAGCTTCATGCCCGCTGTTGCTCACATAAAGGTCCATCCAGCTGTCCCCGTTGGCATCCCACCAGACGGCGCTCTGCCCGTCTCCCCGCCCGCTGATTCCGGCCTGCGAAGTGACATCGCGGTAATACATCGTGCCCGCTGCCGTCCGGCCTTCATTGCGGAAAAGATAGTCCTGCTCGCCTGCGGGCAGCGCCTGCCACGTCTTACCGCCATCGGTTGTGACGGGTTCGTATCCTCGGGCGGCCTCCGGCGGAAGTGCGGCCACTCCATTTTGAATCCGGACGCTTACACGGTCGGGCTGAAGGGACGGATCGGTGTGTTTGCCGGTGACTAGGTACAGGTCTAGATCCCCGTCGCGGTCGTAGTCGCAGAAACAGGGGACCGCAGATGCCGCCGTGATGTTCAGGCCGAAGTCTGCCGCGGCCTCCCGGTAGAATGCCGGACTCCCATCGGCGGCGGGGCCGGTGTTCACAAAGACCTGACAGGGGGCGTCGAAATTGCAGACGAAAATATCGAGGTCGCCGTCAGCATCAATATCCACCATCGAGGATCCTGTGGCCCAGTGGCTGCCGCCATCAATCAGCGGGCCAGCGGTGGCGGTGATGTCTGTGAAGACAAAGGGCTTCGTCTGGCGGTAAAGCCGGTTCGGCCCGGCAGCGCCCGCAATGAACAGGTCGATGAGACCATCCCGGTCAATGTCCCCCAGCGCGATGCTTCCTGAGCCTGCGGTGCCGCGATAGAGAAAGGCTTTCTCATGGCCGGGCTCGATACGCGGGACTTCGGCGAGGCCGGTGGCGTCCGGGCCCAGTCGGTCAAAGCGCTTGCCCGAGACCGCCGGCTGAGCCGGGGCCTGCGGCAAGCCTGCGCCTGCTGCCGGGCGGTGCATCAGGATGACGGTGAACAGGGCGGGGAGAATGACCGGGTGAATCCGCATGGCGGAACAGTGAGTGTTTGGTGCCCGGAACGACAAGAAAAAAGTAGCCGTGGATGCATGCATGGAACCGTTGCGCTTTGGGCGGCCTGTGCTTGTATCGGCCCCCTCATGAAAAAGATCGTCGTCGCATACTCCGGTGGCCTGGACACCTCCGTCCTCCTTTCCTGGCTCAAGAACAAGTACCAATGTGAAATTGTCGCCTACTGCGCCGATGTCGGGCAGGAGGAGGAACTCGATGGACTGGAAAAGAAAGCCACGACCACTGGCGCATCCAAGTGCTACATCGGCGACCTGAAGGAGGAATTCGCCCGCGATTATATCTACCCGATGTTCCAGGCTGGCGCGATTTATGAAGGCCAGTACTTCCTTGGCACCAGCATCGCCCGCCCCTGTATCGCCAAGGGCATGATCGACGTGGTGCTGAAAGAAAAAGCCGACGCCGTGGCTCACGGTGCGACCGGCAAGGGGAACGACCAGGTGCGCTTCGAATTGAGCGCAGCCATGCTGGCTCCCCATGTCAAAGTCATCGCCCCGTGGCGCATGGACGACTTCCGCGCCGAGTTCCCCGGCCGCGCAGAGATGATCGCCTACGCCGAGAAGCACAATATTCCCGTCCAGGCCTCGGCGAAGAAGCCCTACAGCATGGACCGCAATCTCCTTCACATTTCCTATGAGGCCGGCATGCTCGAAGACGTGTGGTACGACAGCGTGGATCCGAAGAAGAACCGCAACTACTTCACCACGCTCTCCGTGCTGCCCGAGGATGCCCCGGACAAGGCGGAGTATGTGCAGCTTCTCTTTGAAAAAGGAAACTGCACCGGCCTCCTGGGCGGTGGTGTGGCTGCGCTCGTGAAGAAGTTTAAGCTCAAGAGCAGCGGAACGAAGGACGGCTACACCCTCCTCACTCCCTACGGTGTGATGAAGGTCCTCAATGCCCTCGGCGGCCGTCACGGCTGCGGCCGCGTGGACATGGTGGAAAACCGCTTCGTCGGCATGAAGAGCCGCGGTGTCTATGAAACCCCCGGCGGTTCCATCCTCTACACCGCCCACCGTCAGATGGAGAGCATCACCATGGACCGCGAAGTGATGCATCTCCGCGACAGCCTCATACCGAAATACGCTGCGCTGGTCTATAACGGCTTCTGGTTCTCCCCGGAGCGCGACGCCATCCAGGCCCTCGTCACCGAAAGCCAGAAATACGTCAGCGGCGAAGTGCGCATAAAGCTCTACAAAGGCAACATCCTCCCCGCCGGGCGGAAGAGCGGCCTCAGTCTTTATGATGAAGCCATCGCTACGATGGAGAAGGACCCCACGCAGAGCTACAACCAAAACGACGCCACCGGCTTCATCGCCCTTAACGCCCTGCGCCTCAAAGCCAGCGCCCGCCGTGGCTCGGCGAAGAAGGGCAGGAAGTAACCGGACGATCCAGCCTAACTCCCTAAGAATCAATAGCTAAACGCCGTCCGGAACACCGGGCGGCGTTTTTTATTGTCCTGAATAGGTGGAGTCGGGTAGGAATGTGGAGTTATTCGGACACCGAATAATCTTTTCTTGTCATTTTGCGCAGCTACTGCTCTCCAATGGATGAGTTGCGACGGTGAATATTCACTCAATTCTGCCCTCTCTGCACCCAAAACCATGAAACCCCAACTCTACCTCCGCGGTCTCAGTCTGGTGGCTGTCGCGCCCGTGTCCTTCATTGCAGCCGGCGTCCCGCACAGCGCCAATGCCCAGCTGATCAACGATTCCAGTCTTGTGCTGCACTACGACGCCAGTGACTTGAATGCCGATGGCTTCAAAGACACAGCTCCATCCGGGCTCGTGCGGGTGGACCAGTGGAAAGACAAATCCGCCAGCGCTTCCCACGCGACCCGTGCATGGGGTGCCGCCGAAGGGCAAAACGTCTTCCTTTTCCCGTCCACCTTCCATGGCCAGCCGACGGTTCACTTTGGCACGGTTCACAATGGGAACACGACGAATATTGATCACCTCGACTCAGGCACGTTCACCGCCGAGCAGATCACCGGTCCGAACCGCGACGAGATTTCCGTCTTCATGGTCCTGCGCCGGCACGCCAACGTGGTGCACTTCCAGTGGCAGACGAGCAATACCAATCGCGTCGGCTTTGAAGGCGGCTCCCGCTGGGATTTTGTGAATGACGCTGCCACAAATGTCGGTGGCAACCTCTCGGCGAATTTCAACCTTCGCGGCGAGCCTTACATTCAATCCAGCATCCGCACCCCGGCCTCCGCAGCAGTGAATCCGCGGACGCAGTTACAGTATTTTAATGGAGCGCTCGACTTCAATACCCGCCAGACCTCGCTCACGCTGACGGCGGGCACGGCTTCGCAGTGGGGGATCGGCACACAGAGCACGTCGGCCGGCAGCGGGAATCCGGCGCATGTGGACTTCGGGGACATCGCGGTGTACAACAGGGCGCTCTCGGATGCAGAGCGGATCCAGGTAGAGAATCATTTCAAGAAGAAGTACTTCCTCGATGCCAACTCGCGGAACAACGGCGTGTATATTAATCGCGCACTCTCCCCAGTGCGTGCGAACCTCGCGGCGATGTGGGGTGTCACTTCTGTGCCTTCCACCACGAACCTGACCGGCACCCTGGTGGGCACGACCACAGCGGCGGAAGTCGTGGACAAGGCGTTTGATGGCTACGATCAAACGAAGTATCTGATGCCTTCATCGCCCGTCACGGCAGCGCCCACAGCCGCGGCTCCTTACTATATTTACATGCGGACAGCGGCCGATGTGGGCCTAAATGTGACAGGCTACGACATCATCTCAGCCAACGACTCCCCGGATCGCGATCTCAAAGACTGGACGCTCCAGGGCAGCAACAATGGCTCGGTGTGGACGGATGTAGATGCGCGGACAGGAGAACTGTTTGCCACACGGTTTCTCAAAAAATCCTACATCTGCGCCTCTCCCGGCACCTACAGCTGGTACCGGCTGAAGATCACCGCTAACAATGGGAACACCTCCACAAATGCCAGTATTCAACTGGCAGAATTGGCACTGATGGCGACGCCGGTGTACTCCAGCACCTTCAACGGGACCACCTCACCCGCTAATCCCACTTTGCTTGAGCGTGCCATGTCCGCCTTCGACGGGCGCACGGATACGAAGTTCAACACGAGCACCATCACAACTCCCACAGCGACCAACCCCTCCGCTTACGTTCAGGCGCAGCTTCCCGCTGCGGAAGTTATCCGGGCCTATGTCGTTGCTTCTGCGAACGATGTGCCGGGCCGGGATCCGCGCACATGGACCATGGAAGGTTCCAATGACGGCACCTCGTGGACAGTGCTGGACACGCAAACCAACATCGCCTGGCAGGCGCGCTACCAGCTCAAAGAGTTCAATATTCCCAACAGCACCGCTTACAGCTTCTACCGGCTCAACATCTCCCAAAACTGGGGGGAGCCTGCAGTGCAACTGAGTGAATTTCAAATATTCAACTACTCCGCCACCACCGACAGCGACGGCGACGGCGCACCGGACGCGAGGGAGTTTCAGGAATTCGGCAATCTCTCTACCCTTCTCGCTGGCGATGACGACCTGGATGGCCTGACAAATGGCTGGGAGTTCACGCACTTCGGTGCTATTTCCTCCCCGGCGGACGGTTCAGTGGACAGTGATCTTGATGGTCGCCTGGACTCCGCAGAACACACCGCAGGCACCAATCCGAAACAGCCGGACACAGACGGCGACGGCAGCAGCGATGGCGAAGAGTTCACCGCGGGCACCAACCCGCTGAGTCGCGACAGCGACAGCGATGGTCTCGCCGACGGCGAAGAAGCCACCGCCGCGACCAATCCGCTCGCAGCTGACAGTGACGGCGACGGCCAGAGCGACAGCCTGGAGGTGGCCATGGGCTTTAACCCCAACAACAACACGACGAAGCCCGCGCACTTCAACGCCATTGCGATCAATTTCGTCGAAAATGGGGTGGACCTGATCCAGCCGGGTGAAGTCACCGGCCCCTACGGCTATTTGGCGCGGAACTGGAACAATGTCGCCGGCCGCAGCAGTGCCGCTCCCTACAACAGTTCGCTGAGCACTGTGACGGATCACCAGGGGAACGCTGTGCCCATGACGGTCAACTGGGTCAGTCCTACGACGTTCCGCTTCAACAATTCCACCTACGTAAACTACAACACGCCGGTGAAGCGCCTGTTGAATGGCTATCTCGACGACAGCACCACGGACAACACCCAGCACGTCACGCTCACCGGCATTCCTTACGCCCGCTATCACGTCATCGTCTTCACTGAGGGCGACAACACGGCCAACGGCAACTCCGGCAGCTACCGCATCGTGGATCCGGCTGCTCCGGCGACCATTATCGCAGCAAAGAAGTACCTGCAAAACACCGGCGGCCTTGATACATCCATCGTCCTCACAGACGGTGCCGCCGCTACAGGGACCGCTGCGCCATTCGGCAATGCACTCATTTTCCGCGACCTCACCGCCAGCGCCATTCGCGTTGTTGGCCTGCGCGATACCACGGCCATGCGCTCGCCCATCGGCGGCATTATGATCGTGCCCTTCGATCCTGTGGTGGACAGCGACAGCGATACGCTTGCGGACGAAAAGGAAATTGTGGCCTATCAAAGTCTCGACAATGGCCCCACCTCCGACACCGATGGCGACGGTCTGGACTTTGCAGGAGAACTCGCCCTCGGCACCAACCCCACGAACCGCGACAGCGACAGCGATGGCATCGCCGATGGCGCGGAAGTCACTAACGGCACGAGTCCCATCCTGGCGGACACTGATGCCGATGGGCTGTCGGATCTTACTGAAGTGCAAATCGGCACCAACGGCAATGCCGCCGACAGCGACAGCGACAGCTTCCCGGACGGCACTGAAATCGCACTCGGCTCGGATCCGGCCCTGATTTCCTCCACACCTGCATCCGAACTGCTGCACTACGACAGCTGGAACAACATCACGCTCGGCGCAGGCAATATCGCCACGCAAAGCAGCACCGGACTATACGCCGCGCCGCGCACCATGCCGGTCTCGAACGGCAATGTGGATATCGAAGAGGGCAGCCTCGCCTACGGCCAGCTTCGCACCGGGGGCAACCGGCTTGCCCATCGCAACCTGACCTTTGGCACCTATGGCACCTCCACGGATGTCCTCATGCCACTCGATGTCTCCCCCACGAGCCGCTGGGCCAACAGCCCGCTGGGAAATCTTGTGTCCACTAACTTCATCGGCGGCGGTGCTGTTTCCGGCACGCTCTACCTGAGCTTCCTCCAGCGCTGCAATCGTGTCACCCGCCTCGCCAATGGCGACCTTGACGGAGGCGATGCCTTCTTCGGCTTCCAGCTTTACCGTGACACCACGGAAGTGCAGGGCTTTGGTGAAGCCACGGGCACAGCCAGCACCGCGGGCACCTTTGAGACTTTTGCCATCGGTGGCGTGGTTCCGTTCACTCCAACTGTCTTTACCGACAACCGCACCCACCTCTGGGTAGTAAAGCTCACCTTCAATGCCAGCGCCAATGACTCGATGCAGGTATGGCTGGATCCGGACCTCACCAAAGCTGAAGCCCAGCAAACTGGTCCTACGCTGGTAAAAACCAACACCGGCGATCTCAGCTTCAACCGCCTCGCCTACCGCGGACGCGCTGGAAAGACAGACCACTTCATTGAACACGATGAGGCCCGTTTCGGCACGACATGGGCCTCGGTGCTTCCGGTGGTTTCCTCTCCGCTCATCATCAGCGAATTCTCCACGACCGGCGGTCTCGAAGATGAGGACGGCAGCAATGAGGACTGGATCGAAATCTACAACGGCAGCGCCACTCCTTACGACCTCACCGGCTGCTACCTCACAGATACGGCATCGAACCCAATGAAATGGCAGTTCCCGGCCCGCACGCTGGCACCGGGTGCCTATCTGGTGGTCTTCGCTTCTGATAAAGACACTATCAAACGCCCCGGCTACACGTCCACGAGCGTTCTGCACACGAACTTTAAGCTCACCTCCGCCGGTGAATACCTCGGCCTCATCGCCCCGGATGGCACCACGGTGATCTCGGAGTTCACGCCCACATTCCCCGCGCAGCAGAACAACTACAGCTACGGTACCACCGCCACCGTCACCGGCTACATGTCGCCCACTCCGGGCACGGCCAACAGCACTGCCTATCCGGTCGCACCTGTGACGCTCGCCATCTCGCAGGACAGCGGAGTCTTCACCGCTCCCTTTACAGTGACCGTGAGCCGTCAGTCGCCCACGCAGCAGGTGCGCTACACACTCAACGGCTCCATTCCGAGTATCAGCAACGGCTTCACCTACACCGGTCCTGTGACCATCAGCGGCACCGCGCAGTTCCGCTGCCGCGTCGCCCAGCCGGGGTATGCCGGACCGATCTCGTCGGAGCAATACTTGTTCGTCACCAGTTCCGCGCAGCCGGACCCCGTCCCGTCCTACAACCTGCCGGTGATCGTCGTGGACACCCACGGACGCGCCATCCAGCAGGGCAACGGCAACACCAATGAGTGGCCTTCCGACTGCTCCTACATCATCTACGGCACCCCCGGTGCCGGCGGCCTGAACATGCAGACGGCCACCCCGTCCGTCTTCTCGCGCGGCCGCATCAGTGTGCGTGGCAAGACATCCTCTGATGAAGTGAAGAAGGGCTACAACATTGAATTCTGGCAGGAGGAGAGCGACGACGACAATGACCGCTCTGTCTTTGGTCTCCCGGCCGATTCCGACTGGGTGCTCTACGCCGGCGACAGCTTTGACAAGAACGGCATGCGAAACGTCCTCATGTATGATCTCAGCCGACAGGTTGGCCGCTACGCGCCGAACACCCGCTACGTGGAACTCTACGTCAACACTGGCGGCGGCAATCTCACCAACCTGCATTACGCTGGCGTCTATGTCTTCATGGAAAAGCCGAACCGCCACCTGGACCGCGTGCCGGTGGAGGAAATCACGCCCACCGACAATACCGAGCCCAATGTCTCCGGCGGCTATATCTTCCAGATCAACAAGCTCTTCACCACCCCCGCCACGGACCTGCGCTTTGGCAGCGGCACCTATGTGCCGGCCACGGGTGCTGACTTCCTTGTGGAGTATCCGGAGGAGAGCGACGCCACCGTTGCCCAGCGCACCTATCTCAACACGATGGTCAACGAGATCGAAGACACCATCAACGCCAACCCTGGCGGTGCGCCCACCTTCACCCACCCCGTCACCGGCAAGCATTACCGTGACTACATTGATGTCCCGAGCTGGGTGGACCATCACCTGCTCAATGTGGCGGCCAACAACGTGGACGGTCTGCGCCTCAGCGGCAAATTCTGGAAACCGCGCGGTGGCAAAGTCTTCGCCGGCCCCATCTGGGACTTCGACCGCTCTATCGAGTCCAATGACGGACGCGACGATAACCCGAGCACCTGGAACGGCACTGGCGACGGCACCAACTTCTTCCTCTACGGATGGTGGCGCGGCAATGTCGGTGCCGGCAATGTCACGCACGGTCTTTTCAAGGATGCCGACTTCGCGCAGGCATGGGTGGACCGCTGGGTCGCCCTGCGCCGCACAGGCCAGCCGCTGAATACGGCCAACTTGAATGCCCTGCTCGACAGCTACGAGCAGCAGCAGTTCCCCACCGGAAGCACAAAGAACCCGGCGCTGCGCAACATCGCCAAATGGCCCACGGTGAACACCCCGCGCGGCGGCACCTTCCAGAATGAGACCACCATCATGCGGAACTGGCTCACGACCCGCTTCACCTGGATTGATGGCCGCATTCTCGCCACTCCCGTCCCTGATGTCGCCGCTGGTCCGGTCGCCGGTCCGGTGACGCTCACTTCCTCCGACCTTGCCGGAGTCGCGAAGATCTACTACACCCTTGATGGCTCAGATCCCCGGGCTCCGGGCGGTGCCGTGGCAGGCACTGCGGTTGAATACACCGGTCCCGTCACGATCCCCGGCCACACCGTGCTCAAGGCCCGTCTATTCAAATCCGACGAGCCAGGCTTCGACTACAGCAACCTCACCACCCGCATGTCGCAGTGGTCCGGTCTGCTCGACACCTACTACTTCGGCGACGCCACTCCGGCCGCGGCGGGGAATCTGGCGGTCAGCGAACTTATGTATCACCCTGCCGATCCTACGCCTGCGGAAATCACCGCCGGATTCACCGACTCGGACCAGTTTGAATACATCGAGCTGCTCAACACCGGCACGTCCACCATTGATCTGTTCGAGAGCTACTTCACCAGCGGCATTGATTACCACTTCCGCAACGGCACCATCACCCAGCTCGCGCCGGGTGAACGGCTGCTCATCGTGAAAGACCTCGCGGCCTTCACCTTCCGCTACGGCACCGGGCCGCTCGCCCGCGTCGCCGGTGTCATTGAAGGCAACGATAACTTCAACAACAATGGTGAAACCGTTACCATTGTGGACCGCCTCGGCGCTGTAATCCTCAGCTTCACCTACGATGATGCGGCCCCGTGGCCAGCCGACGCCGATGACCTGGGCCGTTCTCTGGTGCTCAAGCTGCCGGAGACGAATCCGAACCACAACACCGCCGCCAACTGGCGCTCCTCCGTGGTTGTGGGCGGTGAACCCGCCGGCGTGGATAGTGTCACCTTCAACAGCACCAGCGGCGGCGACGTGGACAAAGACGGCCTCACCTCCCTCGTCGAGCACGCCACCGGCACCAGCGACACCAACCCGTCGTCGGCCTCCCCGCCCGTGGCCAGCCTCACCACGGTTGGCGCGGACAAATTCCAGACACTCACCATTGTCCGGGACCTGCGCGCCGACGGCATCGTCATCGAAGGTCAGCGCAGCACCGACCTCGGCGTCTGGGATGACACCGACATCGTCCATGTGCTCACGGTGAATAACGGCAACGGTACGGAGACGCTCACCTTCCGCAGCGCCATCCCCTACCAGGGACCGCAGCGCGAATACCTGCGAATCCTTGTGACTCTGCCCTGATTCCCGGCTGGCTCCTGTCCATCGCTCATCAGTCTACGTGCCCGGCGTCCTCGTGATGCCGGGCACGCTTCATTTTCAGTTGAAAGCCCCAGGTCAGCAGGGAAGGGAACCACCCCCCGCGATTTCCAGACCGAACGCCAACTTTCTCTCTACCAGCCCATTCTCATGCAGCACCGCAATCTCACCGACGACGTTCGCATTGCCGATATCAGAAGCCTGATTTCGCCGGAGATCGTCATGCATGACATCAGCGTCTCCGAGCACGCATTCCAGCAGATCGCCCATTACCGGAGGCAGGCCGAAGACGTCATCCTGCGCCGCGACGACCGCATCCTCGTTGTCGTAGGGCCCTGCTCCATTCACGACGAAAAGGCCGCTCTGGAATACGCCGCGCTCATCCGGGAGGAAGCCCGGCGGCACGAGAAGGACCTCGCCATCATCATGCGTGTCTATTTCGAAAAGCCCCGCACCACCGTGGGCTGGAAAGGCTACATCAACGACCCCGGCCTCGACGAGACCTACGACATCAACCGCGGCCTGCGGCTCGCCCGCCAGCTCCTCGCGAAACTGACGGACATGGGCCTCGCCTGCGGCACCGAATTTCTCGACACCATCAGCCCGCAGTATGTCGCTGACCTCGTCACCTGGGGCGCCATCGGCGCTCGTACCGTGGAAAGCCAGGTCCACCGTGAACTCGCCAGCGGCCTCAGCATGCCCGTGGGCTTCAAGAACGGCACCGGCGGCGGCATCGGAATCGCCATTGATGCCATCCGTGCCGCACGCGGCTCACACCATTTTCTCAGCGTCACCAAGCAGGGCGTCGCCGCCATCGTGCAAACCACCGGCAATGACAGCTGCCACATCATCCTGCGCGGCGGCAAGTCCGGATCGAACTACGACGCCGCCATCGTCGCGGAAGTCAGTGCCCTCCTCGAAAAGGCCGGACTCGTGCCGACCATCATGATCGACTGCAGCCACGGTAACTCCAACAAGGACCACCGCAATCAGCCGCTCGTCGCCGCCGAAGTTGCCAGCCAGATCCGCGCCGGCAACAAGGCCATCACCGGCGTCATGCTCGAAAGCCACCTTGTGGAAGGCCGCCAGGACGTGAAACCCGGCTGCGATCTCGTCTTCGGCCAAAGTATCACCGATGCCTGCATCGACTGGGACGCCACCCGCGCCGTGCTCGACAACCTCGCCGACGCCGTTCGCGACCGCCGCAAAGCCTGAGCAGCTGGTTCTCAGCTGATCCTCATCCAATTTTCGCGCATGGCTTGGCTGCGCCTGTCCGCGCTTTGCCCGTTGGTGCGCATTATGACGGCCTGCCGCATGAAAACGTCTGTAGCTGCACGTTAAAACCTTGGGCAAAAGCGAAAGCCTTTGCACGAGGCAAAGGGCTTGCGTACGAGGCCATGCCTGGGAATAGCGTGGAGCATGGAATTGCTGAATTATCCCCCGAGTCATGCTGAGATCCGCCGTTTGCCGAACGGGCTGGAGCTGATTTTGAAAACGGACCGGAGTGCGCCACTGGTGAGTGTGCAGGCGTGGGTGCGGACGGGGAGTATTCTTGAAGCCGAGCTGCTGGGGAGTGGGGTGTCGCACTTGGTGGAGCACATGGTTTTCCAGGGAGCAGGGGAGCGGGGGCCGGGGGCGCTGGCGCATGCGGTGCAGGAAACCGGTGGCTATTTGAATGCCTACACGTCGTTCGACCGCACGGTTTACTGGATTGATACGCTGCGTGAAGGGCTGGACGTGGCGCTGGGGGTGCTGTCGGACCTGACAATGGCAGCGCGTTTTCCGGAAGAGGAGTTTGCCAAGGAGAAGGACGTGATCCGCCGCGAGATCGACATGGGGAAGGATGATCCGGGACGGGCGGTGAGTCAGTTGATGTTCAGCACGGTGTACCGGGAGCATCCATTTCGGGAGCCAGTGATCGGGCATCTGGATTTGTTCAATGCGGTGAGCCGGGATGCGGCATTCGGATACTACCGCGAGCGGTATGCGCCGGGCAGGTCTTTTTTGGTGATCGTGGGGGATTTCGATGAGGCGGAAGTGATGGCGCTGGTGGAGGCGAAATTCGGAGGCTGGGCCCCGGGGTTTTCGCCGTCCATCGTGCTGCCGGAGGAGCCGGCCCAGTGCGGGCGGCGGGAGGCGCATGAAGGTTTCTCCACAGAGATGACGAAGATGGAGTTGGCCTGGCGCATTCCCGGCCTGCAGCACGCGGATACGCCGGCGCTGGAGGTGCTCGGCACGCTGATGGGCAGTGGCCGGACGTCGCGTCTGTGGCGGGAGGTGCGGGAGCGGAAGGCGCTGGTGCACAGCATCGGCGCCGGGGCCTACACGCCGGTGCAGGGCGGGATCTTTTATGTGAGTGCCGAGTGCGACCCTGACAAGCGGGCGGCAGCAGAGCAGGCGATGCTGGATCAGGTGGCGGCCATCCAGGATGGCGGCGTTTCGGCGCATGAAGTGCAGCGGGCATGCCGGCTGTTCCTCGCGGATCAGCTCAATGGCCTGACGTCCATGCGCGGCATCGCATCGGACCTTGGAGGGAACTGGCATGCTGCGGGAAATGTGGACTTTACCAACGAGTATCTCGCAGCCGTGAGCGCCGTGACCCCTCAGGAGGTGCAGCGTGTGGCGCAGCAGTACCTGCGGAGCAACGGACTGAGCAGCGTGTCCATCAATCCGCACGGCGCGGTGGAGAAATGCCGCGTGCACATTGCGGCCACAAAGCCTGGGGACATCCAGCGGCATGAATTCCCCTCGGGCCTCACGCTGCTGGTGCGGGAGGACGCGCGGCTGCCCGTGGTGTCGCTGCATGCCTCGCTGCGCGGCGGATTGCTGGCGGAGACGAGGGAGAGCAATGGCACGGGCCGGCTCATGGCGCGCACACTCATCAAGGGCACGCGGCATTACTCTGCGGACAGCATCGCGGACCTCATTGAGGACGGCGGTGGCTCCATCGGTGCGGACAGCGGCGGCAGCAGTTGGTCGGCATCGGTGCAGGTGCTGCGGCCGGAGGTGCGCACGGGGCTGAAGGTGTGGTCGGAGGTGTTGCTGCAGCCGGTATTTCCCGCAGCGGAGGTGGCGCGGGAGGTGGCGCGGCAGACGGCGGCGCTGAAGCAGCAGGAGGATCATCCGTCGTTCATGGCCTTCCGCGAACTGCGCCGCGCGATTTACGGAGAGCATCCGTTCGCCATGAACCGCGATGGCACGCCGGAGTCGCTGCCTGGGCTGACACCGGAGCGGCTCGCGGCCTTCCATGCGGCGCGCACCGTGGCTGGGAATGCGGTGCTCTCGGTCTTCGGCGATGTGAGGATGGCGGAGGTCATCGAGTGGGTGGAGGAAGCCTTCGTCGCTATGCCACAGGGGACGCGGCAGGAAAGCGCCGGGCTGCCCGCCTTGCCGCCGCACAGCGGTCGCGTGCTGGATGTGGCCATGGACAAGAAGCAGGCCTTTGTGGTGGCGGGTTATCCCACGGTGCCGGTCACGCATCCCGACCGCGTGCTGCTGGACCTCGTGGATGAAGCCTGCTCGGATATGGCGAGCCGGTTCTTTGAAGCCATCCGGGAAAAGCACGGCCTCGCCTACAGTGTGGGGGCCTCACAGATTCTCGGCATGTGCCCCGGGGTGTTCACCTTCTATCTGAGCACGGCCCCGGAGAAGGTGGAATTCGCCCAGGCGGAGCTGCTGAATGAAATCCGCCTCCTCGCCGCGGAGGGCCTCACGGTTGCCGAGATCGACCGTGCCCGCCGCACATGGATCGGCAAGCAGGCCATGCAGCGCCAAAACAACGCCGGCATGGCTCAGGTGGCTGCGCTGGATGAACTCTACGGCATGGGCTACAACCACAGCGAGCAGGTGCTCGACCGCGTGCGCAGTCTAACCGTGGAGGAAATTCGCGACGCCTGTGCCCGCTATCTCAGCGCCGAGCCGGTCATCGTCCGCGCCGGGGCTCTGGCGGGTTAAGCCGCTGAATGGCCCGCCCGCAGCGCTGCGACCTCCGCAGCGATGATGCCGAGCGCTTCGCGGACGGTGTCGGCCGGGCCGCTGTAGTTTAGACGCACGCACTCGTGACGGTGTGGCCAGTCGTGTTCGAGGCCGAAGAAGAAGTGCTCGCCGGGAACGACGAGGACCTTGCGGGACTTGAGGCGTTCGTAGAGTTCCAGTGTCGTGATGGGCAGGCCTTCGAGGCGCAGCCAGAGGAAGAACGATCCCTCGCTGCGGTGCACCGACCAGCCTTCCTGGCCGGCGAAGGCGACTCGCAGCCAGCCGAGCGCCATGCGGCTGCGCTCTTCATAAAACGGGCGGATGACTTCTCGCGAAAGGCGCAGGAGTTCACCCGACTGCAGCAGCGGGAGCACGAGTTGCTGGCCGGTATTGGTATTGGCCAGGCCGGTGACAGAAGTCATGGCGGCGATGGCTTCGGTAATTTTCGGGTGAGCGATGACGATGCCCGTGCGGGTGCCGGGCAGGCCGAGTTTGCTGAGGCTGAGCGTGAGGATGATATGTTCGGCCCATACCGGGCTGGCTTCTGTGAAGATGGCACCGGGGAAGGGCAGGCCGTAGGCGTTGTCGATGATGAGAGGAATGCCGTGCTCTTTGGCGAGCAGCGAGAGGCGGGCGATCTCGTCGTCGGTGAGGACATTGCCGGTGGGATTGGTGGGGCGCGAGACGCAGATGGCGCCGGTGTCACCGGCTTCCATGGCCTGCTCCACGGCCGCGAAATCCACGCGGTATTTGAATTCGTGGTCCGGGAGGTTTTCGATCATGGCCGGGCACCCGATGAAGAGGTCCGGACCGACGCCCTGATTGGCATAGCCGATGTATTCCGGCACGAGAGGCAGGAGAATGCGGCGGCGGGTTCCATCGGGCATGGTGCCGGCGAGGAGATTGAAGAGATAAAAGAAGGCCGTCTGCCCGCCGGCGGTGACGGCGAGGTTTTCCGCGGTGAGCCGCCAGCCGAGGGCGTCCCGCAGGCAGTTGGCGAGGGCATTGAGGAAATGCGGATTGCCACGGGGCGGGTCATAGTTGCCCAGCATGCGCTCCAGAGCATCGCCATCGGCCATGAGTTCCGTCATGCGGTGCCGCCAGACGGCATCCACGGCGGGAATGTGCGCGGGATTGCCGCCGCCGAGCATGCGCATTCCTGGGTCGGTGGTCATGGCCCGGCCGAGGTCGTCCATGAGGTCGAGAATGCCGCTGCGGGCGGAGAGTCGGGAACCGGTGGTGGAGAACATGCGGGAGGGGAGCGGCGGAAGAATGCAGTGTCAAAGGGGTTACGTGTCGGCGGTTCCGGTGAACGAAACCGGCGCGGCGGGCGTAGATGCACTCGAACAATCCATTCCCCCGCGACGATGATCACCCGACGCCGACTTCTCCGTGACCTTGGTCTTTCCGCCGCTGCACTGCCGTTTGTAGGCGGGATGCCATCGCTGCGTGCCCAGACGAATGCCGCGCCAAAGCAGCGCATCGTATTTTTCTTCACGCCGAATGGCCAGGTGCCGCAACTGTTTTGGCCGGATGAACAGGGCGAGAATTTTACCCTGAAGCGCATTCTCGCGCCGCTGGAGCCATTCAAGAAGCAGCTCCTCACGCTGAAGGGGATCTCCAACAAAGTGCGCGGCGACGGCGACGGCCACATGCGAGGCATGAGCTGTCTGCTCACGGGCAAGGAACTGTTCCCCGGCAACATCCAGGGCGGCTCGGATTCACCGGCTGGATGGTGCAGCGGTATCTCCATCGACCAGGAGCTGAAAAACTTCATCCAGGCAAATGCGGCGACGAAAACCCGGCTGGGCTCGCTGGATATGGGCGTGGCCGTGCCCAACCGTGCCGACCCGTGGACTCGCTGGTCCTATGCAGGGCCGAATCAGCCGGTGACGCCGGTGGATGATCCCTATCAGATGTTCGAGAAGCTCTACGGCAGCCTCAAGGACCGCGAAAACCTCGCGAGCATCCTCGATGAAGTGTCGGGCGAACTGGGCAAAGTGGCCGGTGCGGTGAGTACAGAAGACCGGGCGATGCTCGACAAGCATGTGACCTTCGTGCGGGAAATGGAGAAGGAACTGCAGGAGTCGCGCGAGCAGCAACTCACCGCGCCGCAGGTGAAACTGGAGCCGGGCGTGTCGAATGACAATGACAGCATTCCAAAGCTCATGCAGATGCAGATGGATCTGCTGCACAACGCCTTCATGAACGATATGGCGCGCGTGGCCACGCTGCAGTTTACCAATTCCGTAGGCGGCGCGAAAATGCGCTGGCTCGGAGTGGAGGAGGGCCACCACGCGCTGTCCCACGACCCCGACCTCAATGCCGAAAGTCAGGAGAAGCTGGCGAAGATCAACACATGGCTGTGCGAACAATTTGCCTCGCTGGCCAAACGCCTCGCGGACACACCGGAGCCCGGCGGCAGCGGGTCCATGCTTGACCACACCACCCTCGTCTGGACGAATGAACTCGGAAAAGGCAACTCGCACAGCCATGACGACATCCCGTTCGTGCTCGTGGGCGGCGGGCTGGGATTCAAGACCGGTCGCGCGTTGCAGTATCAGGAAGCCGCACACAACCGGCTCTGGCTTTCCCTCGCGCACGCCTTCGGCCACCGCATTGCCACTTTTGGCAATCCCGCGCTCTGCGAAAGCGGGCCGCTGGCCCTGAGTTAGGCCGTTATTCGACCCACGGACGGGCCTGCTTGATGACTAGCTGGCCGGTGGAACTGATCTTCCATTCGATCTCCATGGCGAACTTGCTGTAGTCCCCGCCGTAGAGGCTGTAAAAGCGGCTGCGGATCTGGCTCATGCGGTCCGCTAACTGCTCGGCCTGTGCGGTGGTCAGGACGGTCTGCCCCTCGGGCACGAGATTGGAGAACGTGACGTATTGAATCGTGTAACGGGTGCTGCCCATGAGCTGGGCGATGAGGAATTCCTCGGGCACATCGTTCGGGCCGGGGTTGGTCACGAGATTCTCTCCCACCTGGGCATTGATGTAATAGCCGGTCCAGTTGGGGTCGATGATGTTTTTGGTGACGCCGACGCCGTTGGCCTGCTCGTCTTCCATGTTGAGTGAAACAAACACGCCCATCGCGGCCCTGAAGTGATCCACGCGATAGAACTCCCGCTCATCAAAGGCGCGCAGCGTCCACATGCTGGCCCAGACCTGCTTGATGGAATTGCTCAGGTGGCCCTCATGCGGATAGTGCGTGTAGCTGTCGTAAAGTCCCGCGCCGCTGAAGCCTTCGAGGTCTTCGTTGTTTGTGCTGGAGCGGCAGCGGATGTGCGCGGCGGGGGCGAATTTCCCCTGCAGCACGGTGAAGGCATCGGTCATCCACGGCGGCATGGCGCCGTAGCGCAGGAGTTCGCGCATCCACTTGAGATAGCTCTCCCGCCAGGCGGCATCGGTGCGGAAGAAGGGATCGGCCAGCATATTCTGCACGGAGTCATAGAATCCGTTATACTTCATGAACTCGTCATAGAAGTAGAACGGGACGCCGTGGCCGTCGGGCACCATAGCGGCTGGGAGGAACTTGCGCATCTCCGCGATGTTCGCCGTCTTGGCACCGTAGGCGGAGGCGCTCGCGAAACCGAGCAAGGACAGCGGCAGGATGCTCTGCTTTGTCAGGTCGCGCGCCGGTATTTGTGGCACGGAGGGACGCAGGCTTTCCAGATGCGTGTCCACCTCCTCCTGCGTGGCCTCGCGGATGTCGAACCCGTCGGGCAGCGGCTCAAAACGCACGTTCTTGCCGAGCAGAGCCGTGATGCGGGGATCGGTGGTGGCGTTCTTGATGAATGCGTTGGGCGTATCGTTTTGTTTCGCCTTGAGATTGATGTGTGAGAGCGGCGTCTGTGCGGCTTCGGTGATGATGCCGGCGGTGCGGGTGATCTCGTTGGGCAGCGTGCGGAAGATGACCACATCGCGTGCCGAGAGCGTGGTGCTGGTGTCGTGAATGACGAGCCGGCCGTAGCCGACGCCGGGATTGAGCAGCGTGTAGCTCGTCTGGCCGAAGAGTTCCTCCGTGGTGATGAGGTGCAGACGGTCGCGCTGCGCGGCTTCGAACTGAGTGCGCTCGGTCTTGAAAAGTGTGCGCTGCGTCTGGCTGGCGGGGTGATAGGCGAGGCGCATCTCCAGCCACGGCAGCGCGCGGCTGATGAGGTCGTAGGCCTTTTGCACAAAGGGATGGCTCACCGGGTCCGATGGCCAGAACTCCATGGTGATGACGCCGGGGGCTCCGCCCGCGGGTGGTTGCCACGTTTCATGCACCACGAGGCTGCCGGCGATCTGCTTGCGCGCGGTGTTGGTGAAGTAGGTCTCGTTGTTGAAGGTGGTGAGACTGCCCGTGTAGCCCAGTACATCGCGGGCGAAGTAGTAGTGATAGGGGTGGCGGTTGACGTTCAGAAAGTGCAGCCCCGGCTGAGCGGTATCGGCGCGGGTGATGAGAAATTTCACCTCCCGTACATTCGCCGCGCCGGGGAAATTGTCGCGGTGTGAGAGCGCGTCGAATATCTCCCGCGAGGGGACGAACACCGCGCCATCGTCCTGCGGCACGAGGCGCGCCGGATTCAGCGGATTGCCCCGCTTCATTTGCAGCTCCTCCGCATCGGTGAACCCGTCTCCGTCCGTATCCAGCGCCCCCAGCAGCGGCACCTGCTCCACAGAAAAGAACGCCCGCTCCCGCAGCAGAATGCTGTCCGCCAGCGTCACTGGGCCGGCTTGCCCAGGCACGATAGCGGCCGGGAAATCCATCGCCTCCGGCGACGGGCCGCGCAGGAGCCGGTAGTAATAGTCCGCTTGTCCCGGCACCGTCACCGTGAGCCGTCCGCTGCGGCCCAGCTGCGCAGAGGCTCCCTCCGGTGTCTCCGGCTGCGGCACAGCCATCGCAGCACTCGCCACCATAGCGGCCGCGCACAGCAGATTCCTGATTCGGGGACGGAACATGCCCCGAGAATAGCGCACCCGGCCCGCTTTGCGAAGCACAAGTTTTCCTGGTCTGTGTGCTGCAGAGCGGGGGAGTAAGCCAATGGCGCTCCCGGTCAGATGACCCGTGCCCAGAGCACTTTGAGGTAGCGGCTTTCGAGGCAGTTGGACATGACGGGGTGGTCCGGGGAGGGGCCGGTTTTGTCGAAGAACTGGAGGCGGCGGCCGTTGCGGTGGGCGCCTTTGATGACGAGGCGCTCGAATTCGGCTTCATCGATGAGGCCGGAGCAGGAGCAGCTGACGAAGAGGCCGCCGGGTTTGACGAGTTGGATGGCGAGGCCGTTGAGGTCTTCGTATTTCTTGCGGCCGTCGTCCTCCTCGATGTCGCGGGAGTGGACGAGTTTGGGCGGGTCGAGGATGACGGTGTCCCACTGGGTGCCGTTGCGGATCATGGTGCGGGCGTAGGTGAATGCGTCGGTGTGGACCCAGTCGATGCCGCGGCACTGGTTGAGGTTGGCGTTGTGTTTGGCCTGCTCGATGGCTTTTTCGTCGAGATCGACGGCGGTGACATCGGCGGCCTGGCCGGTGATTTTGGCGGAGAGGGAGAAGCCGCCGGTGTAGCAGCAGAGGTCGAGCACGCGGTGGCCGCGGACGAGGCTGGCGAGGCGGCGGCGGTTGTCGCGCTGGTCGCAGAAGAAGCCGGTCTTGTGGCCTTCGGCGAAGTTGACTTCGTAGCGGATGCCGTTTTCGCGGACGCGGACGGTGCGGGGGGCTTTGGGGTCGTCGGCGGGGGGGCGGATGCCTTCGATGCGGGCGATCTCGGGATCGACGCGGATGAGTTGGCGCTGGGTGCCGAGGAGTTCGTGCAGGCGGGGCAGCCAGGCATCGAGACGCTGCCATACTCCGAGGCTGTGGACTTCCACACTGAGGACGTCGGCGTAGCGGTCGATGGTGAGGCCGCTGAGGTAGTCGCCATCAGAACTGATGACGCGGTAGGCTTCGGTGGTGGCGTCGAGGTTCAGCAGGGAGGTGCGGAGGGATGCGGCGCGGTCGATGGCGGTGAGGAAGTGGTCTTCGCTGATGGTGTTGGGACCGTGATAGACCATGCGGAGGGGGACGCGGGCCCTCGCATTGTAGAAGCCGGCGCCAAAGAGGCTGCCGTTGCGGTCATAGACATGGACGAGGGCGCCGGGACGGATGTTTTCCGACGTGGCGGCGAGCATGCGCGGATAGACGGCGGGGGCGTAGGTGAAGTATTTCATCTGCACCCAGGGCTCCAGCCACGACGAGTCTGGGGCCACGGCGGCGATGGTGTCGTCGCTCTGGCGGGGCTCGCGGTAGCCGGGTTCGCTGGAACGGGGCTCGCTATAGCGGGACTGCGGACGTGGGCTGGGGGTGGAGCCGTCTTTGCGCTGAAATCTCATGGTCTCCGGTAGGCACGCGGGCGGAGGGATTCAAGTCTGGAGGGCGGGAAATGCGTGAACCGGATGCGCTCAAGTGGTGTAGCCGTGGCAGGAAAAGTCCTGCTGAGGATGTTGTGGAGGCTGAAGATTTCTGAAAAAGAAAGCGGCGGGTGATATTCCTCCTTGCGCGGGTATGGGATGCCGCCTTTCTGCTCGCCCATGAAGTTCATTTTCTTCACGGGCGGCGTGGTCAGTTCACTTGGTAAAGGTCTCACGGCAGCATCTTTGGGCACTCTTTTGGAGCACCGGGGGCTGCGTGTGATTTTGCAGAAGTTTGACCCCTATTTAAATGTGGATCCGGGCACGATGAGCCCGTTTCAGCACGGGGAGGTGTATGTGCTGGACGATGGTGCGGAGACGGACCTCGACCTGGGGCACTACGAGCGTTTCACTAACGGCAAGCTCTCCCGCCTGAACAACCTGACGAGCGGTCAGGTTTACAGCAATGTGCTCGCGAAGGAGCGCCGGGGCGATTACCTCGGCAAGACGGTGCAGGTCATTCCGCACGTGACCGATGAGATCAAGCACCGCATCCGGGAAGTCGCGGACAAGACGGCGGCGGATGTCATCATTACGGAAATCGGCGGGACGACCGGGGACATCGAGGGGCTGCCGTTCCTGGAGGCGATGCGTCAGTTCATGCACGAAGTGGGGCCGCAGAACGTGCTGTTCGTGCACGTGACGCTGGTGCCTTACATCAAGGCTGCCGGGGAGCTGAAAACGAAGCCGACGCAGCAGAGTGTGGCGAAACTGCGGGAGATCGGTATCTCGCCGGGCGTGGTGGTGTGCCGCACGGAGTGGCCGCTGGAGCAGGATGTGCGGGAGAAGATCGCGCTGTTCTCCAACGTGCCGGTAAAGGCGGTGATCGAAGCGCGGGACGTGAAAAATTCCATCTATGAACTGCCGCTGATGCTGCACCGCGAGAAATTTGACTCACTGGTGTGCGATGCACTGGGCCTGCAAACGCCGGAGCCGGACCTGACAAAGTGGAAGGCGTTTGTGGACCGCGTGGTGAATCCCACTCACAAGGTGAAGATCGCTGTGGTGGGCAAGTACATCGACCTGCAGGATGCCTATAAGAGCGTCTATGAAGCGCTGACCCACGCCGGTGCGGCGAACGACAGCGAGGTCTCGCTAGTGCGGGTGGACGCCGAGGACCTGGAGCACGAGAAGCCGGGCGATCTGCTCGGCGATGTACAGGGCGTGCTCATCCCTGGGGGCTTTGGCGACCGCGGGGTGGAAGGAAAGATCATCGCTGCCCGCTATGCCCGGGAGAACAACATCCCGTATCTCGGTCTGTGCCTGGGAATGCAGATCGCGACCATTGAGTTCGCCCGGAACGTCTGTGGTCTTGAAGGGGCGAACAGCACGGAATTCACGAACAAGTCACCGCATCCGGTCATCTGCCTGATGGAGGAGCAGGAGGAAGTGGTGGATATGGGGGCCACGATGCGTCTCGGGACGTGGGCCACGAAGATTCAGCAGGGGAGCCTCGCGCACCGGTTGTATGGCAACACGGAAATCAGCGAACGCCACCGTCACCGGTATGAGTTCAACAATCGCTACCGTGAGCAAATGGAGCAGGTGGGACTGGTCATTTCCGGAACGAGCCCGGATGGCACCCTGGTGGAGATGGTCGAGGTGAAGGGGCATCCCTTCTACATCGCCTCCCAGTTCCACCCGGAGTTCCTCTCCAAGCCGAATGCGCCACACCCGCTGTTCGCGGGATTCATCCAGGCGGCGCTGAAGACCCCGCGGCGCTAAGCCGCGGCGCAGTGAGGTTACAGGCGCACAGCGGATGCTGATTCCCGGCCACCCGGCGGTCAGGAGCCGCCGTAGTGAAGTTCCACGATGCGGTCGGCGGAGGACTTGGTGAAGTCCTCTTCCTCCATGCGGAAGGGGACTTGCATCCACTGCAGACCGCCTTCCTCGCTGGTGAAGAACTGCTGCCGGATGGATGGCTTCATTTTGGCGACGGAGTCGGCGGGCAAACCAATGCGCAGTGTTCCACTGGTGGAAAGGGCGACACTCGCCTCTGTGGTGGCCGCCTCTTTCACACTGGAGGCGAGCACCTGCTTTCGCTCGTGGCGGAAGTTGAAGCCGATCTTCATCCGCGTGCCGCATTCCAGCAGGATATCGCTGCCCTCAATGAGCAGGCCACCGGTTTCCTCCGAGCCCTGGCTCTTGAAGTTTAGCGTGCCCGCTGTGATTTGCGGCTGGGCCAGTTGAGCCTCTCCGGTGGCGAGTTCCAGCGCTCTGAAGACCGGAATACCGCTGAGCACGCCGGAATCCACGGTAAACCGGGAGTCCAGGATGACGCCGCTGGTGCGGTTGGTGGAGCCACTGATGGCTACTTTCCCGCGGACCACGGCCTTCACCATGCGGCGGAAGTATTCCGGCATCAGTGGTTCAAAGGCCAGGTTCTCGACGTTGAGGGTGAGATCGACCTCCGGAACTTCGCCGAGACCAATCCGGCCGGTAAGCGTGCCGCTACCCCCACCCAGCACGGTGAAGTCGCCCTGGGAAATGACGGCTGCGTCCGGCGTCAGGCTTACCAGCGCTTTGGAAATATTCAATCCTTCAATCCAGCCCTGCTGAAAGGTCCCTTTGGCCAGCGCCATATCCCAGCCGCTGCCGCTGCGCTTGAGCGTCATGCTGCTGTCCCGCACGGCACCGGAATTGGCGGGACTTCCGCCCCACAACAGGGTCAACTTGTTGCAATCGTAGCTGTCGATGGTTAGTTGGGAAAAGTCGGGACTGATCCCCCATCCCGCAGTGAGAAATGCGGGGTCCTGATCTGTCAGACCGGCGGTTTTACCCGAGGAGCCGGCGCGCAGGGCGAGTTCCGCACTGAAGCAGCTTACATTTTTGAGGTGCCAGTCTTTCCGGAAGACATGCGGAACGCGGATCCATGTGGTGAGGTTGGCGATTTCCATCTCGGAGAAGATGTTCGCCGGTGCCCCCTTGGCTTTGATGTGCTCCATCCGCAGTTCCCCGTTCCAGTCCCAGCGTGTGCGGCGGATCACGACGGACTCGGCTCCGAGGTAGCGCTTCGTTTCAGCGGCCAGTTGAGCGGTGAAGGGGCCGCTCTTGGCATGCATACGCATCCACCCCATATAAAGGAGCACGGGAATGCTGACGAAAAGGAACAGGCGACAGAACCATCCCCAGGCACGGGCCAGTCCGGTCACTCCATAGCCGGGACGCATCAACCCCTGACTGGCCCGCTGAAGGAATGACCGCTGGGCGGCCCATTCGTTCATGACTTCGTTGTAGCTTTTGCCTTTCAGATTTTTGCTCATAGCGGAGAAACTGCATCGCCGGACACATGATGCTGCCTGGCGGCAAGGGTGCGCATAGCGTGACAGCCCGGGAAATGCCAGCGGAATCCGCCAGCGCACCGGAAACGCGGGCTGATTACTGTGGAACTCGTATGGTGGCCTGCTTCTTCAGCCACTCCTCGCGCTTCCGGACCAGTTCCTCGTATTGCTTGCGCAGCGCCTCGTTGTCGGGTTGCTCCTTGTTCAGGAAAGTGTTATTCTTCCCATAGCGCTTCCACGGACCGTCGGGTACTTCGCTTTCATCGCAAAAACGCCAGTCGCATAGCGCGCCGCTGGAAATACCGAGGAAATCCCGCACCGCGGGTGAGACATCCAGACCGGCGCCGTTGTTCTCTTTGTTCGCTGGCGGCTTACCTTCGAAGACATACTTGTGATCACTCGTGGTGAACGGCCCGCAGTCTTCCCACTGGGCGAAGCAGGTTTTGTTGCCGAAACGGACCGCCACCCACACGCTCTGGCAGACGCTCTTCGCTCCGGCAGCCTTGCGCTCTTTATACCAGGGAATCAGTTTGGCGATTTCCGGGTTGGTGATGTCGTTGAAGGGTAGGGCGATGTAGAACGGATTGAGCCCTGGGGTGAAATTCTTCGGCCGGAAATCCCAAGTACGGTTGTCCTTGTTCGGGTCATCGAAGCCCCCGTAGTTCAACTGCCAGTTCATATCCCACGAACTCGCGTGATTTGGCGTGGGATTGTTTTCCGTTGGTGTTTCGCCGATCCAGAAAATGGTCGCGGCAATATTCCGCCGCCACGGATACTTCGGAGCCACCTCGCGCGGCCGGGTGGGTGCATAAACCCGGGGCAGGGGGGCGGTCGGGCCAATGGCACCCGTGGCACCCTTGCTTGTGGCCGCGGGTTTGGCCGTGCTGCTGGCCGGTTTAGTGGGTGCTTTGCTATCGGAGGACTTCGCCGTAATGGCGGCCGGTTTGCCTGATGCCTTCGCGGGTGTCTGCGCCTCGGTGGTGACTGCGCTGCCCCAGAAGGCGATCGATGTCATCAATATAGATACAGTGAGCTTCACTTGCATGGACAAGTTGGAACGGAATTCAGTGTGGGGGAATGAAAACCTCAGAAGGAGCGGGGAGCCTAATGATCGGGGTGAACGGCCGCAAGAGAAAGTTCCACAGGTGCCCGGGGGCGCATTGGAATCCTGTGATGCCCCTGGATTTCTCATCACCTAACTGGAGTTCACAGACCGGACTCAGGTCGTGAGATTTGAGATTTCAGGGAGTTCCTTAATAAATGTTGATTATCTATAACCTCCAGATTAGTCTTGCGGCGTGAAATTTCCTGCTGGCCCCACTGTTTTTGTAGTCAGTCTGCTGCTGATCGGACGCGGCGCGGGTTCTGTCGCGGGAACGGCGACTTCGTTCAAAAAGCCCTCCGGTCCGGTCGCCGCGAACCCTGCGCCGGTGAAGTCCACGGCATCAACCGGCAAGAAGCCCGGCCCTAAGCCGGTGGCCAAAGCTCCAGTGCAGACGAAGAAGCTGCCGGCCGTGACCAGGCCGGTGAAGCATCCGGTGCCAGCCCAGCGTCAGACGGCGACACTCGTGCGGAATGCGCCGCGTACAGCCCCCATGGCGAGTCCCCGGACGAGCCCGGCGGTCGCCACCAAGCGCAGCAAGCCCCCCGATCTCAAAGTCCCCGTCATTGAGCGCAACACCAGCGAGTTCATCGACATCAACTTCCCCGATCCTGCCAGCCGGGGCCGGACTTCACCTGTCGCCACGCCGTCTTCTGTGAAAAAGGCCGCAGATCCCGGCAAAGCGAAGGGGCGAGGCAAGCCGGCAGTAGCCGTCCGGCGCTGAGCCGCGGCGAATCCCCGCTTGCCTGTGTCCATCCCCGGAGTTGCCAGTCTAAGTCATGGACCCCATCGCCCGCGCCCGCACTGTCATCGAACTGGAAATCGCCGAGATTCAGCGGCTCCATGCCCGCATTGGTGAATCCTTCGCGCAGGCCATCGGAGCCCTCCAGCTCAGCGTCGATGCCGGGCACAAAATCATCATCTGCGGCGTCGGCAAATCCGGCAATGTCGCCACCAAGATCGCGGCCACGCTCACTTCCACCGGCGCTCCCGCTGTCGTGTTGAATACTCAGGACGCGCTTCACGGCGACCTCGGCCTCGTCACCGACGGCGACACGGTCCTCGCCATGAGCGCCAGCGGCGAGACGGATGAAATGCTCAATCTCCTCCCGCACCTCAAGCGCCGCCAGGTCATGCTCATTGCCATGACCGGCGGCACCGCCAGTACGCTCGCGCGCAATGCCGATATCGTGCTGGATGTGAACGTGGAGCGCGAAGCCTGCCCGCTCAATCTCGCGCCCACCAGCAGCAGCACTGTCATGCTCGTTCTCGGCGATGCCCTCGCCATGGTGCTGCTGGAAGCCCGCGGGTTTGCCGCCGGCGACTTCGCCGAACTCCACCCCGGCGGCTCACTGGGCCGCGCGCTGCTCACGAAGGTCACTGATGTCATGCGTCACAACGACCGCCTGCCGCTCGTGCCGATGGAGGCCACCGTCATGGATGCCGTCCGCACCATGACCCGCTGCCGCAGCGGCTGCGTCATCGTCACCGAGCCGGCCGGGAAAATGGCCGGCATCTTCACCCAGGGCGACTTCACCCGCGCGTTCGAAAGCCACCCTGACCTCGGTAATGCCCCCGTTAGTCAGTTCATGATCCGCCGGCCCGTCACGATTCAGTCCGACCGCCTCGCTGCTGAGATCCTCAACATCCTCGAACGCCATCCCGTGGACGAACTCGTCGTGCTCGACCCCGACGGCGTGCCCGTCGGCATTGTCGATACTCAGGACCTCACCCGCTTCCGCATTTTATAATCCTCCAGCCCTCCCCCGATCATGCGCCGCCGTCAGTTCCTTCAGTTTAGCACTCTCGCCGCCACCGGCACGATGGCTTCCTGTGTGAGTCCCGCGCCGCAAGCCGCCCCGCGCTTCGCTCCTAATTCCCAGGGACCCTTCGCCCTCGGTATCGACGTCCTCGCGGCCAACAACTTCTCCGCGCTGCGCGGCAAACGCGTCGGCCTCATCACGAATCAGACCAGTGCCAACGGCCGCGGCGTTCCCACCCGCGTCGTTCTCCATCGCGCCCTCGGCCCCACCCTCACCACGCTTTACACCCCCGAGCACGGTCTCGACGGCAAGGAGCCGGCCGGGTTCAAGGTCAGCAGCCGCCGCGACCCGGTCACCGGCCTCATTGCGCACAGCCTCTACGGCGCCACCAGGAAGCCCACGCCTGCCATGCTCGCGAATGTGGACGCCGTTTGCTTCGACCTTCAGGACATCGGCAGCCGCAGCTACACTTACATTTCCACCATGGCCCTCGCAATGGAAGCCTGCGCTCAGGCCGGAAAGGAATTCATCGTCCTCGACCGCCCCAATCCCATCGGCGGCATTCGCGTGCAGGGACCGCCGCTGGATCCCCGCTGGAAGTCTTTCGTCGGTCAAATCCCCGTGCCCTACCTCCACGGCATGACGGCTGGGGAACTCGCCCGCATGGGCAATGCCCGCGGCTGGTGGTCTGCACGGCCCCGCCTCACCGTCATCCCCATGTGCGGCTACAACCGGGCTATGACCTGGCGCGAAACCGGCCTGCGCTGGATCCCCACGTCGCCGAATATCCCGCGTGCTGATTCATCGCTCTACTATGCCGCCACCGGCATTCTCGGCGGTTTGGACGGCGTCGATATCGGCATCGGCACCCCGCGGCCCTTTGAATATGCCGGCGGCCGCGCCATCAATCCGCAGCAGTTCGCCGCCGACCTCAGCCGCATGGGTATTGCCGGCGTTCGTTTCAGTCCCTATCATTCCACGCGCAAGCCCGGCTTTGCCGGCGCAGCTCTGAGCATCGACCCGCACGGCTCTACCGACCTCATCGCCCTCGCCGTGATCCTCACCAGTGAAGTCGTGCGCCGCACCGGCGGAGCGCCCCTGCGCGCCAGCAAAGGCGACACCGTAACCCTCTTTCATAAAGTCTGGGGCAGCGACAGCCTCTGGCGCGACCTCAACGCCGGTCGCCCGGCCCGCGACATCATCGGCAGATTCCAGGGCTACGCCCGCTCCTTTGCCGCCGCGCGTCAGCCGTTCCTCATGTATTAAGCCGTCATGCAGCGCCCGGGATTTGCCGGCGGCCACTGCAGTGCTTGTCATCAGCAGAAACTGTCATTCATTTCACCATGTCCGGATCGTCCTTGCGCAATTCCCCCCGGGCCACCGGCTGGCTGGCCGCGTGGCTGTGGCTCCTCTCCGTGCTGACTGCCGCCGCCTTTCCTGAGATCGGCATCCGGCAGACGGGCGGCAGCGAAGTGGTGGACGCAGGCACAATCATTCTGGGGAATGTGCCGGTGGGAACGTCCGTGACGCGCAGCTACACCATTCGCAATACCGGGCAGAGCACCCTCGTCATTTCCTCCGTTGGATGGACAGGGGCAGGGAAGGCGGATTTCTCTGGTACGCTCAGTGCGCCGCTCACCGTCGTGCCCGGTGCCACTACCTCCTTCTCCGTGACCTTCGCGCCAGCCAAGGCCGGGGCCAGCGTCGCCGCGCTGCGCATGGAGACGAACGACTGGGACGAAGGCACCTTCGACATGAACTTCACCGGCATCGGTGCCGTACCCGAGGTCGCTGTGACACAAGGGGGCGCGGGCAATCTGGTCTCTGGCGTCTCCACGGTGAACTTCGGCACCATTCGCCCGGGCGGGCAGGTCTCGCGCAGCTTCACCATTCGCAATGAGGGCAAGGCCCCGCTCGCGGGATTGAGCCTGACGAAGTTCGGCGGCACGGACTTCACGATGGGAGCCCTGCCCGCCGCGACGCTCGCGGGGGAAAGCAGCATGGTCTTCTCCGTTACGTGGACGCCGTTCGGGGCCGGGACCTCTCAGGCGTCGCTGCGCCTGGCGAGCAACGACACCGACGAGAATCCCTTCATCATCAATCTCACGGGCACCGCCGTACAGTCATGGCTGGAGCTGGAACTGCCGGGCGGCGAGGTCATTCAGGACGACTTTGGTACCGTCAGCTTTGGCGATGTGCTCATCCAGACGCCTGTCACCCGCAGTCTGGTGGTGCGGAATGCGTCCGCCGTGCCGCTCACGGGCATCGCCCTCAGCATCGACGGCCCGCAGGCTTCGCTGGTCACGGTAACACCCCTGAGCGGCAGTTTTCTGACCGCTGGCACCTACAAGCTCCAAATTACGCACAAGGGATCGTTGCGCCGTGCCCAGCAGACCAGTTCTTCACCGCTGCGCTATCAGTTGCTGACCGGTGAGTATCAAAAATTCTCTCTGGCAGTGGCGGGCAACGTGGCCAGAGACGGAGAGCGTCTAGCCGTCACCTCAGTATCGAGAGCCATCACGGGAACGAATGCCCTCGTGCCCATCAGCTGGTCGGCAGTAAAAGGCCTGCGCTATCGAATCCAGCGCTCGCTGGATTTGCAATCGTGGACGGACCTTGCCGGGGACATTACTGCGACAACTGAAGCAGCCACGACCACAGTGACAGAGGGACTAGGCGTCACCAAAGTGTTTTACCGGGTTAAGGAGGTGAGTCCGTGAGATGGCTTGCCACTGCCGCACTGATTTTTCAGGCAACCCCTGCGGTAGCTGCGATTGTGCATGTGCAGATACCGGTGGCGGAGCAGCAGTTTTTTTCACTCGGGAATGCTCAGACCAGAGATTTTGATTTTGATCAGGATGGTCGGGTGGACATCCAATTTGCAGGCGGTTTTTCCGGT
>Ga0315905_10000634_pt1 | contig 38176 bp, 38 predicted proteins | sample LakEriMetagenome_5_FD_203522 | JGI IMG/M metagenome (GOLD analysis project Ga0315905, IMG submission 203522) | Freshwater fungal communities from buoy surface, Lake Erie, Ohio, United States - Buoy 4 MA121 | ecosystem: Environmental > Aquatic > Freshwater > Lake | place: USA: Lake Erie, Ohio... | reverse complement strand
CCCGGAAGTTAAGCCTCTCAGCGTCGATGGTACTGCAAGGGTGACCTTGTGGGAGAGTAGAACGTCGCCGGACTTCTTTTATAAAAAGGGGCGCTTTAACGAGCGCCCCTTTTTTATTTCTCACAAAAAATGTCATACTTTTAAAAAGTAAGTTGCACCATTATAAAAGTTGCAGAGCGTGAAGGAGAAAGAAACGATGGAAGATAGAGATAAGCGCCCATCACGTCCTCCTGCTCGCAAACCATCTGGCCCTAACTCCCAACGTCGCCGTGAAGATCTTCCGGCTCGTGGTGGTTCAACAAGCCGTGCAGGTGCACCACGTCAAACACGCGATGGCTCAGATCCACGCGGGGCAAGACCTGCGCCCATGGATCGCGATCAATCACGTTTGCGTCCACGAATTTTTGAACCAGATATTCCTGAAGATGTTACTGGCGAAGAGCTAGAGAAATCTGTTCGCGCAGAACTTTTATCGTTGTCTCCAGAAAATGCAAAAGTTGTTTCACGACATCTTGTCTGCATTAATTTGTATCAAGATACCGATCCGCAATTAGCACATAAGCATGGAATTGCTGCGGCCCACCATGCAGGTCGTTTAGCTGTTGTTCGCGAATCTGCAGGATATGCCGCTTACAGAGCTGGCCATTATGAAATTGCATTAAAGGAATTGCGTGCAGCAAACAGAATTTCGGGAGATGTTTCATCTTTGCCAGTGATGGCAGATTGCGAACGTGGTCTTGGAAACCCGCTAAAAGCATTGAATTTGGCTGGTTCTCCAGAGGTTAAACGTCTTGCAAAACCTGAAGAGATTGAAATGCGAATTGTCGCAGCAGGTGCCCGTCGCGATCTTGGCGAGTTCGATGCTGCCGTTGTTACATTGACTTGCAAAGAACTCAACAATGAAACTGATGAGTGGGCGCTGCGTTTGCGTTATGCCTACGCCGATGCATTACATGCTGCTGGGCGCATTGATGAAGCACGCGAATGGTTTGGTAAGTGTGCCGATTTAGATGCTGATGAATTCACTGATGCAGCAGAAAGAGCCGGTCAGTAGTTACCCACAATTAGATTCACCGTCATGGAATTGGTCATACCCACGAAATAGCGTCCCACTCTCATTGATGAGAAGGGGTATGTGATGGTTGCAAAGACAGTTATTAAGAAAAGAAAAGCTCAGCAAGAGGAAGTAGCCGAGGATTTCTCGCTCAACGACTTAGTTCTTCGTGGCAGAGTTTCGCAGGAGGCGGTTGAAAAAGAGTTGCCTAGCGGCGACAAAGTTGTTGAGTTTCGACTCATCGTTACCCGCGACAAACAGTCTGGTGTTGATACCTTGGACATTGGGGCATGGAGTTCGAAAGCTCGACGAACAGCGTTAACACTCACTCCTGATCAATGGGTAGAGGTATCAGGCTCAATTCATCGACGTTTTTGGAGCGGGCCCACCGGTCTTGCTAGTCGTTGGCAGGTTGAAGCGGTCGAGATAACTCGAATTTAGGTAGGCTTATGGCATGAGCAAGAACAGCGATATTAAAGCCACGATCAAATCAATATTCGAGAATGTCCAACTTGGAAACAAGTCAGGCACCGAGGTTGCACAGTCAGTCAATGTGTGGCTGAAAGAGGGCGGAGAAGCTCTCAAGATAAAGATCGAGGATGAGGTCGAGCGCTCAGTTTCTAAAATGGGTTTTGTAAAGCGCGGAGAGTTTGAAGCGTTGAAGCAAGAGGTTGCAGCCCTTAAAAAGGGCGGGGCAGGAAGTTCAGCAAAGAAAACTGCGTCTAAGAAATCTGCTGTTAAGAAGCCTGCAGTCAAGAAGAGCGCGAAGAAAACTGTTAAGAAAGTTGCCAAAAAAAGTGCGTCAAAGAAAGTGAGTAAGTAAATGGATCATTCACTTAACAATGACTCAAATGCAACCAATCAAAGCTTTAACGGTGAAGCATTTGTGGAAGATCTGCGTGCGGAACTTCAAGAGATCGACGCTATGCAGGTTGGCGATCATGCAGAGCGTTTCGAAGCGCTCCACCAGAAACTCAACCAAGCTCTTTCATCGATTGATGGAATGTAATTAAGTCACTTCGATGAAAACACGATTGGATGCTGAACTGGTTCGAAGAGAGCTCGCACGTTCTCGTGAACAGGCAGCCGATCTGATTGAGAAAAGATCTGTTCTAGTCAATGGAATTCCCGCCACCAAGCCGGCGACGCAAGTTGATGCTGAAACTTCAATTACTATCTCTGGAGATCGCGATGATTTCGTCTCTCGCGGTGGCCACAAATTAGAAGGCGCTTTAACGGTTTTTACTGGCGTACATGTTGAAGGCAAGCGCTGCTTGGACGCTGGTGCATCCACTGGTGGTTTCACCGATGTATTACTTCGCCGAAATGCGGGTCATGTTGTGGCAGTAGATGTCGGTTATGGTCAACTGGCATGGGAGTTGCGCCAGGACGAACGGGTAACTGTTTTAGATCGCACCAATATTCGTCACCTCACCGGAGACATGGTGGGCGAACCAATCGATTTAGTTGTAGCGGATTTGTCCTTTATTTCGCTGACTTTAGTTCTGCCCGCGTTAGCAGCGGTCTCAAAGTCAGATGCTGATTTTGTAGTGATGGTGAAACCCCAATTCGAAGTTGGCCGTGAGAAATTGGGAGCTGGAGGAGTGGTGAGAGATCCAGCCTTGCGAAAAGCTGCGGTTATCGAGGTAGCAGAATCTGCTTACGATGTTGGCTTAGGAACAATGGGAATTGCAGCAAGTCCGCTTCCTGGGCCTGCTGGAAATGTTGAATACTTCCTGTGGCTACGACGGGGCGCTGCAGAAATTGATCATGCCATGCTTGATGAGGCGATAGCGATTGGACCACAGTGAAGCGTAATCTTTTAATTGTTTGCAATCCAGGTCGAGTCGATGCTGTTGTTGCAGCTGTAGAGCTACAGCAAAATCTTGCATCTACTTTTGGTATCTACACAATTTCTGATGTTAATATTCCAGGTGTCATCCGTTCGACAATTGCTGAGCTTCCTGAGATCGAAGCTGCAGTTGTTTTAGGGGGAGATGGAACAATGCTGCGAGCAGCAGAAGTGGCACACGAACGCGATATTCCATTGCTGGGCGTGAACTTGGGCCATGTTGGTTTCTTATCCGAAGTTGAACGATCAAAGATCTCAGATGTTATTCAGGCGATTATCAATAAATCGTATGTGATCGACCCTCGAATTACTGTGGGTTACAGCGTTGAAAGAGATGGCACAGTTGTAGCCAGTGGTTGGGCGCTCAACGAAGTAACTGTCGAGCGAGAAAAAGCTACGATGGTTGAACTTTTCTTAGAGATCGATAATCGTCCGATATCCAGATGGGGTTGCGACGGACTTATCTGTTCAACTCCGACGGGGTCGACTGCGTATGCATTCTCGGCAGGTGGCCCAGTTGTATGGCCTCAAGTAGATGCACTTGTCGTTCTTCCAATTTCAGCGCATGCCTTGTTCTCGCGTCCACTTGTTATTTCACCTCAATCTGTCATTGCTGTCGGGATTGAATCAACTGAGGCATTTCTGTCCGCCGATGCTTTGCGAAAGTTTCCATTGATCGCAGGGGATCGAGTCGTTGTAACCAAGCATTCACGGGTGATTCAGTTGGCTCACTTAAAGAACACACTCTTTAGTGATCGATTGGTGGCAAAGTTCAAACTACCTGTTGAGGGCTGGCGTGGTGAGTGAACGTACATTTCTTGAAGAAATCACTATTCGATCGATTGGTGTAATAGATAGTTCCACCCTGGAAATCTCAAAGGGATTAACTGTTTTATCTGGTGAAACTGGCGCTGGAAAAACCATGATTTTAACCGCCTTAAACCTCATTTTGGGTGGCAAGGCCGATAGTTCATTGGTTCGCAAGGGTTCCGAGCGTTTAGTTGCTAGTGGCAGATTCTCAATTCCTAAAGCGCAAGAGTTTCTTTTTGAAGACGCACTGATTGAAGATGGAGAGCTGATAGTTGTACGGACCGTTGCTGCAGATGGAAAAAGTAAAGCAACGACTAACGGGGTCAGTGCAACGGCGTCTGCTTTGGCCGCTTTCGGTGAGAATTTAGTAGAAGTTCATGGACAAGCCGCCAATCACACCATCACTAAATCCTCTAGACAGCGCGAGTTGGTTGATCGCTTTGGTGCAATTGATTTAAGCCACTATCAATCAGCGCTATCCAGTTATCACGATATGAAAGATCGGATTGCAGCCCTCAAGAAAAGCATTGCCGCTAAAGACAAAGAGTTGGCAGAGCTACGAGAATTTGCGCGAGAGTTTTCAGCACTTAATCCGATGCCTGGAGAATTAGGCGAGATCGAAGTCGAGATTGCACGGCTGTCTAGCGTTGAAGAGTTGCGAACCGCAACAGCAATGGCGACCTCTGCGATCGAAGAAGAGGAAGCGGGATCGCTTACATCGCTAGGAACTGCTCGTCGATCATTAGAGAACGCTCGCGCAAAGGATCGACTTCTTGAAGAGATTTACCAGCAATTGAGTGAAAGTTTTTTCTTGTTGGCCGATGTCCAAAGTGCTTTGAATAGCTACCTTTCACGCCTAGAGGCTGATCCTGTTCGATTAGATTTCCTTCAGCAACGCAAGTCTGGGTTCGTTGCGTTGGTAAAGAAGTTTGGCTCAGGCAACTCGGTAGATGTCGAGATTGAAGTGCTGCAACTTCGCTTTAAGAATTCATCGGAGGCGATTGCAGATCTTGAGGGTGGTGACGCTCGTTTGCAGGAATTAGAAAAAGAGCTAACCGTAGTTAAAAAGACATTACTGGCGGAGGCGAGGAAGATTTCTGAATTGCGGACCACGGCTGCACAGAAGTTGTCTACCTTGGTTACGCAGGAGATCCAACAGCTTTCTATGCCGCATGCAACCTTTGTTGCAAAAGTCGAATCCTGCGATTATTCAGCACCTAAGGAATCGGATTTCACTTCGCAAGGATGCGATGAGATTTCGATGTTCATTCAGGGTCACAAAGATGCTCCACTCGTTCCATTAGCTAAGGGTGCCTCAGGCGGAGAAATGTCTCGCGTGATGTTGGCACTAGAAGTGGTAATTGCATCAACACATCCGATAGGAACATATGTTTTTGATGAAGTCGATGCTGGTGTTGGTGGAAAAGCGGCGATTGAGGTTGGACGACGGTTACATCAATTGGCTCAACATGCCCAAGTAATTGTTGTAACGCATTTACCTCAGGTTGCGGCCTGGGCTGATTCTCATTTTGTTGTCACAAAGAACAATGATGGAACTGTCAGCCAGAGTGATGTGCGTCAGGTCTCGGGCGAAGAGCGAATTGAAGAGGTAGCTCGCATGTTGGCAGGGCTTGAAAACTCGGTCAGCGCACGAGAACACGCCACTGAATTGCTATCGCTGAAGGTGTAAGAGCCACCCGTAAATAAATGATAGGTTTGTCTTCCATGGGCCAAGCACATGTGACGAAACACCTTTTTGTAACCGGCGGAGTCGCCTCAAGTTTGGGCAAAGGACTCACAGCCTCAAGTCTCGGACGATTGCTGGTAGCCCGTGGCATCCGAGTAACGATGCAAAAGCTCGATCCTTACCTCAATGTCGATCCTGGCACCATGAATCCTTTTCAGCATGGTGAAGTATTCGTCACTGATGATGGATCCGAGACCGATTTAGATATTGGCCACTATGAGCGCTTTCTGGATCGCAATCTTCATGGCTCAGCAAACGTCACGACAGGTCAAGTTTATTCGCGAGTAATTGCACGTGAGCGCCGCGGTGAATACTTAGGTGAAACTGTTCAGGTTATTCCGCACATCACCAATGAAATCAAAGAACGCATTATAGCGATGGCTGGACCAGAGATAGATTTAGTGATTACTGAAGTAGGTGGAACTGTGGGAGACATTGAATCTCAACCGTTCCTAGAAGCTATTCGACAGATTCGTCAAACAGTTGGACGAGACAATGTTTTCTACCTTCACGTTTCTTTAGTTCCATACATTGGTCCATCGGGAGAACTAAAGACCAAGCCAACTCAGCACTCGGTTGCTGCTTTGCGAAGCATCGGTATTGCACCGGATGCGATTGTTCTGCGTTCTGATCGCGAAATTCCTGAGAGTGTGAAGAAGAAGATTTCATTAATGTGTGACGTTGATTCAGAGGCGGTAGTGGCTGCAGTTGATGCACCGTCGATTTATGACATTCCGAAAGTGCTTCATAGCGAAGGCTTGGATTCATACGTTGTTAAGCGTTTAGGTTTTGATTGCCATGATGTTGTATGGGGTGAATGGGATGCTCTTCTTGAAAAAGTTCATCATCCAAAGCATCACATCAAGGTAGGGCTAGTAGGAAAATACATCGATTTGCCTGATGCTTACTTGTCGGTTTCCGAGGCGCTTCGAGCTGGCGGCTTTGCTAATGAAGCCAAAGTCGAAATTGTATGGATTGCAAGTGATGAATGCGAAACTCCAGAGTTAGCTAAAAAGCATTTAGAAAGTGTTGATGCAATCTGCGTTCCAGGTGGATTTGGTATCCGTGGAATTGAAGGAAAAGTTGGAGCGCTTAAATTTGCTCGCGAAAACAAAATTCCTACTTTGGGTTTGTGTTTGGGCTTGCAGTGCATGGTGATCGAAGCTGCGCGAAATCTTGCGGGAATCAAAGATGCAATTTCAGCAGAGTTTTCAGATTCTGGAACTCCAGTGATTGCAACCATGGTTGACCAAAAGGATGTCGTGTCAGGTAAAGCCGATATGGGCGGAACGATGCGCTTAGGTTTGTATAAGGCCGATCTCTTGGCTGGATCTGTCGTTGCTAACACCTATGGATCAACTGAGGTCTCTGAACGTCACCGTCATCGTTATGAAGTCAACAATCTGTATCGCGATCAAATTTCATCAGCTGGTTTAGTTTTCTCAGGTATGTTCAAGGAGCAAGATCTTGTGGAGTTTGTGGAACTGCCTTCACAGGAGCATCCTTACTACGTAGGCACGCAAGCTCATCCTGAGCTTCGGTCACGTCCAACGAGACCTCATCCTCTCTTTATTGGTCTGATTGCTGCAGCGATAAAAGCGAAAGGCTAATCATGATCGTAGGAGTTCCCAAGGAGATCAAGGTTCACGAATCACGAGTTGCGATAACTCCCGAAGGTGTTTCAGAGTTTGTTCATGCGGGCCACACCGTAATCATCGAAAACAATGCTGGTGCTGGTTCCTCGATTAGCAATGAAGAATTTGTTGCAGCCGGGGCTTCAATTGTTGCCACCGCCGATGAGGTTTGGCAGAAATCAGATTTAGTCTTAAAGGTAAAAGAGCCGATCGAACCTGAATATCCAATGATGCGTAAGGGTCAGACGCTCTTCACTTACCTTCACTTGGCGGCTTCGAAAGCCTGCACTGATGCTTTAGTTAGATCGGGAACAACTGCAATTGCATATGAGACAGTTGAAGTGAATGGAACATTGCCATTGCTTGCACCAATGAGCGAGGTTGCAGGTCGACTTGCAACCCAGGTTGGCGCAACAGCGTTACAAAAGCCACATGGTGGTCGTGGAGTTTTACTTGGTGGCGTTCCAGGTGTTGCACCCGGTCGGGTAGTTGTTATCGGCGGGGGAGTCGCGGGTTTAAATGCTGCAGTCATTGCACTGGGAATGGGCGCAGATGTCACGGTATTTGATCGCTCAATAAATCGCTTGCAGTACATCGACACAATCTATGGTGGTCGAATCAAGACCCTTTTAGCTTCTATGCACGCAATTGAACGTGAAGTTAAGTCGGCTGATCTTGTGATCGGTGCAGTACTGGTTCACGGAGCTAAAGCGCCAAAGTTGGTTTCTAATGCTTTAGTTGCTCAGATGAAGCACGGTTCAGTTTTAGTGGATATCGCAATAGACCAGGGCGGTTGTTTTGAAGATTCAAAACCAACAACGCATGCAGAACCCACATATACGGTTCATAACTCTGTATTTTATTGTGTAGCAAATATGCCAGGCGCAGTTCCAGTTGCCTCAACCTATGCACTTACTAATGCAACACTTCCTTTTGCGCTTGCATTAGCAAATCATGGCTGGGAATCAGCTTGTGCCAAAGACAAGGATCTTGCTAAAGGTTTAAATGTGCATGATGGGAAGATCTACTACTCCGCTGTCGCAGAAGCGCATGGTTACGCAAGCACCGAACTTTGATATCGCTGCCAGTTCATTTCTCAATCATCTTCAGATTGAGAGGGGACTTGCTGCAAACTCGATTTCTGCATATCGACGCGACCTTGAGAAATTCAAGACGTTTCTCAATGGTCAGGGCCTCAGTGATGTTACTCCGGAAGTAATCACCGCTTTTGAAGCTTCATTGCGCCAAGCAAAGCTTTCAATTTCTACGGTTAATCGTGTTGATTCAACTTTACGTTCTTTCTTCAAACATTTACAACAAGAGTACGACATGGCTGATCCAACTTTAGAGATCGCATCGAGCAAGAGTGCTCGTCGATTGCCAAAGGCATTAACCTACGAACAAATAATGTCGATGATAAATGCCGCATTCAATGAGAGTGAGCCAATTACCTTACGTGATCAGGCACTTCTGGAATTGCTATATAGCAGTGGTGCTCGCGTCAGTGAATTAATCGGAGTTAACTTAAGTGACCTCAGCACCGTATCAACCGCAGACGGTGAAATCACAACACTAAAGCTTCGAGGTAAGGGTTCCAAAGAGCGGATTGTTCCTTTAGGTTCTTATGCCGTTAAAGCGATTGATAACTATTTTGTTCGGGTACGTCCTGGATTGTTAGCCAAAAATCCCAAGAACAATCCTGCGCTTTTTCTGAATTCAAGAGGCAGCAGGCTATCTAGACAATCGGCTTGGCAAATGGTTTTAAACGCAGCAGCTGCTGCTGGAATTACAGAACATGTATCGCCCCACGTGTTCAGGCATTCATATGCAACACATTTATTAGATGGTGGCGCAGATATACGCGTGGTGCAAGAACTTCTTGGCCATGCATCGGTAACAACAACTCAGATTTACACCTTGATCACTATTGATAAGGTGCGTGAAAGTTATTCGATGGCGCATCCACGCGCCAAGTAATTTGTTACTGGCCGCGAAGTCTGCGTGCCAAGATGCTTTGATCGCCCTTAGCTTCTAAATCTGCAATGATCACAGCGATTGATTCGCGAACGATTCGGCCGCGATCAACAGCTAATCCAAGATCCCCGCGCAGTTGTAAGCGCGCTTGATCTAGATCAAAAAGTTCATCCGGAGATAAGTACACAGTGATTTTCTCATCGTGACGCTCACGCCCAGAAGGGGAACGATCAACCGTCGTGACGCGACGACGTGCGATTGTGCGGACACCTTTCTTTGATGAGGCTGCTTTAGGTGTCGCAATTGCTGGTGGAACTAATGGTGCTGACACCTCTTGAGAACTCTGTGCAGGAACTGCGCTGAGTGCTGGTGCTGTTGAACGGAAAAGTTCATCTGCTCCTGGAAGGTTTGCTCTACGTGTCATCGTGCGCCTCCTCTGGCGATTAGTTCTCGGGCAAGGCGGCGATATGAAGCGGCACCACCTGAAGTTGTTGCATAAGTAGTAATTGGTTCGCCCACAACGGTTGTCTCTGGGAAACGAATTGTTTTAGCAATGATTGTTTCAAAGACATCCTCTGGGAATTGTTCCAAGATTCGTTCTAGAACTTGTCTGTTATGAGATGTTTTCTTGTCGTACATAGTTGCCAAAATTCCAATTAGACGAAGTTCGGGATTAAGGAAAGTCTTTACCTTGTCCAGATTTCCCTTAAGTTCGATAAAACCATGTAGAGCAAAGTATTCGCACTGCATTGGAACAATAACTTCTTGAGAAGCAACTAGTGCATTAATTGTTAACTGACCCATAGTTGGCTGACAGTCGATCAAAATCACATCGTAATAATCACGAAGCGGAGCTAGCGCTCTTTTCAGGTATTGCTGTCCGCCAATTTCAGCACCCAGTGTTGTTTCAGCTGTTCCTAGATCACGGTTTGCAGGCAAGAAATCCAAACCAGGAACAGAAGATTTCAAAACAATTTCATCGACATTTGCAGTCGGCGTCATCAAGGCGTAGTAAACGGTTTGCTCTAGTGGAAGTGAGTGCGCATTAACTCCAAGTCCGAGTGACAAACCACCTTGTGGATCAAAATCGACGAGCAATACACGGCGGCCCATTTCGGCAAGGGCTGCACCTAAGTTAATCGTGCTCGTTGTTTTTCCGACGCCACCCTTTTGATTAAAAATTGAGATGACCTTCGCGCTGCCATGTTCAGCAAGGGCAGCAGGTGTAGGAAAGTTCTTGGCGGTCTTGCCCAGCAGGGTTGCAGTCGTTGCAACATCCTCTGCAATTGTCGATTTAGCGTTCAATCTTCAAACCTCTTTCCTGATATAGCAAAGAGCCTAGGCGCTCCACCGAAAACAGGCAAGCGTGAAGTAGTGTGCCCCCATGGTTTCAACAGGGGAGTTAGCTACAAGCGTTGACGAGGATGTCAACTCATCCGCTGGCGGCTTCTCAGTTCACCTCTCAAACTTTGATGGCCCTTTTGATCTGCTGCTACAACTGATTTCTCGGCACAAGATGGATGTCACAGAGGTAGCTCTGAGCATCGTCACCGATGAATTTATCTCCTTTATTCGCGCTCTAGAAGCCTCAGGAGAGGGTTGGGACCTTGATCAGGCCACAGAGTTTCTGGTGGTGGCTGCGACCCTGCTAGACCTAAAGGCTGCTCGTCTACTGCCGAGCGGTGAGGTTGAGGATGAAGAGGATCTAGCCCTTCTTGAAGCGCGAGATCTGCTCTTTGCGCGCCTGTTGCAGTACCGAGCTTTCAAGGAAATCGCTGCGACCTTTAGCGAGCGCATAGCCGCAGCGGATAAATCCTTCGCTCGAGTTGTAGCTCTAGATCCTGCCCTAGCCAGCCTCTTGCCTGAGGTGTTGATCGGTGTAGGTGCTCAGCGCTTTGCCGCTATCGCAGAACGAGTTCTGACTCCGAAAGTCGCACCCGTCGTAGCCGTCGAGCATCTTCATATGGCCCTAGTGAGCGTGGCTGAAGAGTCCAAGCGCGTGGTCGATGCCCTGCGACAGGCCACCTCAATGAGCTTTAGAAACCTGATTTCAGATGCCGACAGCACCCTCGTGGTAGTTGCTCGTTTCTTAGCCTTGTTAGACCTGTATCGGCAAGGTGTTTTACGGTTCGATCAGGTTGTGGCGCTAGGTGAACTGCAGATCAGATGGACCGGCAGCCTTGAAGGCGAGGTCGAAATCACCGATGAGTTTGATATACCCGTAGTTTTAGAGATGGAAGACTCGACAGAAAGTGGCGAAAATGTCTAATGTAGAAGTTGAACGTTCCATTGAAGCGATCCTCATGGTCGTGGATGAGCCTGTCACCGAGATAGTCCTGGCTCAAGTTCTGGAGCGTCCAGTCGAAGAGATCGAAGCTGCCTTGTTGGTATTAGAAGGCTCATATGAGGAGCGTGGCTTCAGCCTGCGCAAGATAAACGGGGGATGGCGCTTTTACAGTCATCCAAGTTATTCGGCCGTAGTTGAAAAGTTCGTTCTTGATGGACAGCAATCCCGTTTGACTCAAGCGGCGTTGGAAACCTTGTCGGTGATTGCTTACCGCCAGCCGGTCTCCCGAGCTCGAGTCTCTGCGATCCGCGGGGTCAATGTCGAAGCGGTTATGAAGACTCTGATTACTCGAGGCTTGGTTGAAGAATCCGGGCTTGAGCATGAAACTGGGGCGATTTTATATAAGACCACCAGCTACTTCCTGGAGCGCCTTGGGTTGAATTCACTGGAAGATCTACCAGCCCTTGCTCCATATCTGCCGGACCTTGATGGTCTGGATGAAATCCTCGATTCGCTAACTGACTAGCTTTTCGGCTACCCTTACCCCCTGACTGTCGGGAGGATAGCCATGGCCCAAATGAGGCTTAACAAGATCATCGCAGATGCCGGTATTACAAGTCGTCGCGGTGCAGATGAATTAATCGAATCAGGTCGCGTAAGCGTCAATGGACTCACCGTTCGTGAAATGGGCAGCAAATTTGACCCTGATAAAGTTCAAGTCATGGTTGATGGTGAGACAATCAAGCGTACTTTGACTAAGTCTTATTTAGCACTTCATAAACCAAAAGGTGTTTTGTCTACCATGTTCGACCCCGAAGGTCGCCCATCGTTGGATGACTTTATCGACCTTCGTAAGGAGCGCTTATTCCATGTGGGTCGCCTGGACAAGGATTCTGAAGGCTTAATTCTGCTAACAAATGACGGAGATTTAACCTTCCGCGCAACGCACCCTTCCTTCGGCCTGGAAAAGACGTACATCATCGAATTTGATGGCCCGCTGCCAACAGGGGTGGACAAGATTCTTCTGAAGGGGGTCGAGCTAGAAGATGGAATGGGTCGAGTTCTGACCTTCAAGCAACTGTCTCCACAATGGATTGAGGTCTCAATTCATGAAGGCCGATATCACATCATCCGTCGGTTGATGGAGGCGGTCGATGTACATGTCCTTCGGTTGATCCGAACTAAGTTCGGTCCGATCTCATTGGGAGACACCCCCGAGGGACGTTGGCGCGACCTCAACAACACAGAGTTAATGAATCTACGAAAGGCTTTAGATATTTAGCAACTTTAATACAAATCGATAATGCAATTTATATCTATTTATAGTTTTATCGATAGATCAGAGCGGAAATAACTATTTATCGATATTCATAGGCTCAGATCATGCTCTAGGGATAGATTTATCGATAATTGCGCAAAACAGAGGGGGTAAGGTTTCCTGGCGGGTGTTCAGAGTAAATGTAGTAAACAGGTTTAAGCAGTAAAAGGTTTTATCGATAAAGAAGGAATCAAATAATCACCAATTTCGGTTAGGAAAGGTACCCTTATCTCATGAGTTTGCGAGCTATACGAGGAGCCGTACAGGTTCCAGCCAACACCGCCGCTGACATTGCCGCGGGCGTACAGGAGTTGGTTTCTGCGATCCTGGAGGCAAACCAACTTACCCCAGCCGATGTGATCTCTGTTTTCTTCACTTCAACAGTAGATCTAAACGCCGCCTTTCCGGCCGCAGCCTGTCGAGAGATGGGCTTTGCCAATGTCCCGTTGATCGGCTCAGTCGAGGTCGATGTACCAGGTGCTTTAGACCGGACTATTCGCGCAATGTTCCATGTTGAAACCGCTCGAACACCGGAGCAAATCAGCCACATTTACTTGCACGGGGCAGCTGCATTACGTAGAGATATTGCTCAGTAATGTCGCACAAAAAGCTCACAAGCGCTCGAATCGTGGGTTCAGGTTTGATTGGAACTTCAATCGGCCTGGGTCTGGTCCAGCGCGGAGTTCAGGTTCAGATGGTGGATTCGGATGTTAAGTCCCAATCCTTAGCTAATGATCTAGTCGGGGGAGTCAGTATCTCTAACCCGGATCTGGTTGTTCTGGCGATGCCTACTTCACAACTTTCAGCGGTCATAAGCGAAGAGAATCAACTAAACCCACAGTCGACGTTTATAGATGTGTGTAGCGTAAAGAATGAAGTTGTACTTCACGTACAGACAATTTCTGGGCTGTCTAAGCGATTTTTGCCCACCCACCCGATGGCAGGGCGGGAAATCGGCGGAGCGAGCTCGGCACGGGCGGATTTGTTCCAGGGTCGTACTTGGATACTTACGCCTAGCGCCGATTTAGATTCTGCATCCCATCAGCTAGTTCTGGAGCTTATTGAACATCTTGGGGCGACCCCGATTGAACTATCTGCGCTGGATCATGACCGAGCTGTGGCTCGAATATCACATCTGCCCCAGATCGCATCCTCGTTAATCGCCAAGCAGCTGACCGGTACGCCGCCTGAATGGATGGAGCTAGCAGGGCAGGGGCTGCGAGACACCACGCGGATTGCGGGCTCAGATGAGTCATTATGGAAAGAGATTATTTACTCCAATCGCGGCGAACTGCAGCAATTGCTAATAAATCTACAAAACGATGTTCAATCAATGATCGATTCACTGGAAGATCCACAGCAAATTGCACAACTGATTGCCCAAGGTCGCGCTGGTAAAGCTTTAATCCCAGGAAAACATGGCGGAAAAGCTCGTGAATATTTCTATCTTCCAATAGTTATTGATGACAAGCCAGGCCAACTAGGAGCAATCTTTAATGAATGCGCCGCGATGGATGTCAACGTAGAAGATTTGAATATCGAACACTCTCCTGGTCAATTGAGCGCATTAATTACTTTAGCTTTGTCTGAAAGTGATGCAGAGAAACTTTCTACCCATTTAACCTCGATCGGATGGAATGTTCATCCGATTCGTAAATAGAAGTAGGCTCATCACATGGGCATAGTCGTAGCAATAGATGGCCCGAGTGGCGCAGGTAAATCAAGTACCGCCAAAGCAATTGCAACCCGTGCTGGTTGGAATTATTTAGATACTGGTGCGCTCTATCGCGCAGTTACTTGGCTTGCCCTTGAACACAAATGCGAAGAGCCGTTTTCAATCCTGCAAGCAATCAAAGATCATCCAATCAAATTTAATGCCGATCCATCTGATCCATATATTTTCGCTGGCGAAACACAAATCACGCATTCGATCCGAGGAACATCAGTTACCGACAATGTTTCTCGAATTAGCGCGATGCCCGAAATTCGTCGTGAGTTATTAAATCTTCAACACCGAATTATTGATGCCGCAGAACGTGGAATCGTTGTAGAGGGTCGCGATATTGGTACGGTTGTCGCACCTGAAGCCGGACTCAAGATTTATTTGACTGCGGATTTAGATGCGCGTGCAGTACGCCGCGAGATTGAAACCGAAGACAAAAATGTTGATGTAAAACAATCCCTAGATAGCCGTGATGCCGTTGATTCTACGCGAGCTGTTTCACCTCTAGTTATGGCTGCTGATGCGGTCGAAGTTGATTCGACGTACTTAGATCTTGATGAAACGATCGAACGTATTTGGGAATTGCTGAAGAAGCGTAACTTGTTGGGTTTACCAATTGTTGCGATCTTGGGACGACCAAATGTTGGAAAATCAACTTTGATAAATCGTTTCTTAGGAAGACGAGAGGCAATTGTTGAAGATACGCCAGGTGTTACACGTGATCGCGTTCAGTATGAATGCGAATGGGGCGGTCGCCGCTTCATCATCATGGACACTGGTGGTTGGGAAGCAAAGCCAGACGGAATCGCTGTTCAGGTTAGCGCGGGTTCAGAATTAGCGATGCAAGAGGCAGATGTTCTGTGCTTTGTGGTTGACGCGCAAGTTGGCGCGCTAGATGAAGATGATGCATTAGTTCAGCATTTGCGTAAAGCAAAAAAGCCAACAATTCTGATCGGAAACAAAGTTGATGGAGAGCGCGAAGAGGCTGAGGCACACGGGCTGTGGAGTTTAGGTCTTGGTGAACCACGTTTTGTTTCAGCGCTGCACGGACGTGGCAGTGGAGATTTACTAGATCACATCGTTCATGTTTTACCTGAAGTTGGTCGCGCACAAAATCAAGATGGCTACCGCAAAGTTGCTTTGATCGGTCGACCAAATGTTGGTAAATCATCTTTGTTTAATGCGATCGCTGGTGAATCTTTGTCTATCGTTGATGATGCAGCTGGCACAACGCGAGATCCAGTGGATTCACTTCTTTCCTTCGGTGGATCAACTTGGAGATTTATCGACACCGCCGGATTAAAAAAACGAGCAAATCAGGATTCAGGAACCGATTACTACGCATCACTGCGTACCGCTACTGCGCTGGAACGTTGCGAAGTTGCAGTTGTTGTACTTGATGCCTCAGAGCCAATTACAGAGCAAGATTTGCGTGTCATCACAATGGTCGAAGAAGCTGGAAAAGCTATGGTGATTGTCATGAACAAGTGGGACTTGGTCGATGATGACCGCCGTAATCAATTGGATCGTGAAATCGATCGTCACCTGGATCAGGTCGAATGGGCCCAGCGCGTGAATATTGCGGCCAAGACCGGCTGGCACCGAGATCGTTTAGCACCGGCGCTTCGCACCGCACTTGATAGCTGGGAGCGACGAGTTCCGACCGCAAAACTCAATTCATTCTTAGGCGCATTGATTGGCGCAACGCCGCCACCTGTTCGCGGCGGAAAGCAGCCAAAGGTTTACTACGCGACTCAAGCCGGAATCGCCCCACCAAAATTTGTGGTCTTTTCAAGTGGCTGGATTGAGGCTTCCTACCGTCGTTTCATTGAGCGTCGCTTGCGCGAAGAGTTCAAATTCCCGGGCACCCCAGTTCAGGTAGCGGTTCGTGTGAAGGAACGCGATAAGGAATGAACAGGTCATTAATCAGTGTTCCCAACGCGCTGACTTTTCTGCGGTTTCTAGGCATTCCGCTATTTATCTATCTCACCCTGTCCTTAGAGGCAGATGGCTGGGCAATCGTGGTGCTGGCTGTGGGAGGTGCGACTGATTACTTTGATGGAAAAATCGCCCGCGCCTGGAATCAGACTTCACGTTTTGGCGAATTAGCAGATCCTGCAATAGATCGCCTCTATATTTTTGCGACATTGGTTGTATTTCTAATCCGCGACATTGTTCCGGTTTGGATGATCGCTCTCATCATTGGACGCGATCTTGTCCTTGCAGTGATTACCCTGATGATGAATAGAAAAGGGCTCCCACCATTTACCGTCACTTATCTTGGTAAGGCAGCAACCTTTAATCTCTTGTATGCATTTCCGTTTCTGCTGTTGGCACAGTCGGACGGGGCGTGGGGGAGTATCGCCTTTGTTGCGGGGTGGAGTTTTGCTATCTGGGGAATTGCCCTCTACATTTCGACAGGTATTAGTTACGCCCGCGAAGGTCTTTCGCAGATGAGAGGAAACCGTGTCATCAATTCCTAATGAGCTGTCCTACACCAAGGAACATGAGTGGGTTTCTGCCGAAAATCTGGTGTACACAATGGGTATTACTGATTATGCCCAAGCCGCTCTCGGCGACATTGTGTATGTACAGCTTCCTGCAATTGGTGAAACTGTTACTTCAGGAAAAGTTTGTGGCGAAGTTGAGTCAACTAAGAGTGTTTCTGAAATTTATGCACCCGTAACTGGAACTGTTGTTGCGATTAACGACTCACTATCTAATTCGCCAGAAACAATCAACTCAGACCCTTACGGTGCTGGTTGGCTAGCAAAGATCGAGGTCGCGGCCGCGCCTTCAGACCTACTGACAGCGGCCCAGTACGGGGAAATTACCGCTTGACCTTCTCCATCTAACTCTCTAGTGTCACCCTTAAGTTGACGTTAAGGAGGTAGGGCAGTGGCTGCAGAGCAACCGCAGAACGAACTTACTTCCACCATCCACTTGGGTCTTCGTGAAATAACAGATCCTTCAAAAAATCATTTAGATGAACAGCTGGCCTTACTTTCCCCTGAGGACCGTGCAGTCATCTCTGAGATTCAGAGCTCGGAGGGTGAAAAAGCGATGATTCTCATTGCTCGTGGACCCAACAAAGGCTCTCGATTCTTAGTAACCAGTGAAGGTGTATCAGTTGGAAGATCGGCGTCTAGTTCGATTTTCCTAGATGACATTACGGTTTCACGTACGCATGCAACGATTTCAAAAGACGGCAACAGCTTTGTATTAAAGGATGCAGGTTCTCTTAACGGTACTTACATCAACAATATTTCTGTCACAGAACATGTACTTGTTTCTGGTGATGAGTTTCAAATAGGTAAGTTCCATTTGCTTTTCGTCGGTTCCAACTAGGGGAGTAGTCATGGCAGTTCCAGCACGCGCATATTTGAGCATCGGTGAAGTCCTTAACCGGTTGCGTGGAGATTTTGCAGACATCACAATTTCTAAGATTCGTTTCCTCGAATCTGAAGGGTTGATTGAACCGCAGCGAACGCCATCGGGATACCGAAAGTTCACTAGCTCTGATTTAGAACGGTTGCGTTATGTGCTTTTGGCACAACGCGATCAGTACCTTCCATTGAAGGTAATCAAAGACAACCTCGATGCTATAGATCGTGGACTTCAACCGGCTGCAGTTGGTGGCGTGCCATCACCTCGCACATCTATTGGACTTGCAACTATTGATGGCGAGATGGCACCAAGCGCGTTCGGCGAGATCAATGAGATGCGCCTTTCTCGTGAAGAGCTTTTGAAAAACAGTGGCCTTGCAGAAGACCAACTTGTTGAACTTGAAGGCTACGGATTAATTGCACCTCGCGGACGACACTACGATGGCGATGCACTTGCGATTGCAAAAGCTGTTACCGAAATGGGCGGCTTTGGAATCGAACCTCGCCATCTGCGCTCATTTAAATCAGCAGCTGATCGCGAGATTGGTTTGATCGAACAAGTCATCACTCCATTGACTCGTCAAAAGAGCGCTGAATCAAAGGCTCGCGCCGAAGAGGTTCAAAAGGAGATTGCATCTCTTTCAATTCGTTTACACGCCGCACTTGTCCGCGGTGGCCTGAACCGTCTTCGCTCATAATCCTTGAGCTATAGAGACATTTCATGTTGATCCCTATGGAGGTCATCGGCGTTCGCGTCGAGATGCCGTCCAATCAGCCGATAGTCCTGCTGAAAGAAATCGATGGCTCTCGGTTCTTGCCTATCTGGGTGGGCGCGGTTGAAGCCACCGCCATCGCATTTGCCCAGCAAGGGGTTGAACCACCTAGACCGTTGACTCACGATTTGATGAAGAATTTGATCGAGCTCTTTGATGTCACTCTGATTGCCGTACATGTCACCGAGATAAAGGACGGAACCTTTTATTCGACCCTGAACCTTCGGGATTCAAAGGGGGAGCCTTTGAGCATCAGCGCCAGACCCTCTGATGCCATCGCGCTGGCTGTTAGAACCCACAGCAATATTTTGGCGACCGAGGATTTGCTCAACGAGGTTGGGATTGAAATCCCGCAAGGTGAGGGAGAGAACCAAGAGGTCGAGAAGTTCCGCGAGTTCTTAGACCAGATCAACCCTGAAGACTTCGCCAGCTAACGGGTAAAACCCTCAACCTCAAGTAGAGGTTTGCTTCGTGTCGGTCATTGTTTACGCCTGTTGCGAGCCGTACATTTATCTCACTCCCCAAGAGAAATGAGCTTTCCCCGTGTCCCCAGAAGAGATGGAAATCGGTTACAGAGGCGCTACAGCCTGCTCTGCCGCTGGAATTAGCTACCGTCAATTAGATTATTGGGCACGCACAGGATTGGTTGAACCAAGCATTAGAACCGCTAGTGGTTCTGGAACTCAACGTCTATATGGCTTCCGCGATATCTTGGTGTTAAAGGTTGTAAAGCGTTTATTGGATGCTGGAGTTTCTTTACAGAACATTCGCACCGCGGTTGATCATCTTCGAAACAGGGGAGTAACCGAGCTTGAGCGCATCACTTTGATGAGCGATGGCGCATCGATTTATGAGTGCGCAAGTCCAGATGAAATCATCGACTTATTGCAAGGTGGCCAGGGCGTATTCGGAATCGCTGTGGGCAAAGTGTGGCATGAAGTTGAAGGCTCGCTTTCTGTCCTTCAGGGTGAAGTAAACGGTCACCCAACTGGTGTTGAAAATAGTGATGAGCTTTCACTGCGTAGAAAGAGCAAAGGCGCTTAATTCGGTTTATTCTTCATCCCTGCCCTCGCACATTTGGCGAGAGGCCTTGTATGGGATGAGGAATCGTAGTGAGCCGTTCTTTTGAGGATCGTCATATTGGTCCCACCTCAGTTGACGAAGCTGCAATGCTCAAGCACCTTGGTTATTCCGATCTTGCGACTTTCATCAAAGATGTAGTCCCGTCAAACATTGCAATTAACGGTGTTATTGAAGGTGCGCTAGATGACGGCAAAAGTGAAGTAGAAGTAATTGCTGAACTGCGCGAGATTGCTTCGCAGAATAAAGTTTTTCGTTCACTGATCGGCACTGGATATTACGGAACGATTGTTCCGCCGGTAATCAAGCGAAATGTTCTAGAAAATCCATCCTGGTACACCGCTTACACACCGTATCAACCAGAAATTTCTCAGGGTCGATTAGAAGCGTTGTTTGCTTTTCAGACCATGATTTGCGAACTGACGGCTTTAGATATCTCTAATGCATCAATGCTGGATGAGAGTACCGCGGCAGCAGAAGCTATGACACTTGCTAGGCGTGCTTCGAAGTTAAGCGATGACGCTGTTTTCTTGATCGAAGAGCATGTGCACCCACAAACTAAGGCTGTAGTCATTACCCGTGCAAAGCCACTGGGAATCACGGTTGTGGAAGTGGATTCAGGCCATGTGGTGCGTGACGGCTATGACGGCGAATTCTTTGGTGCGCTTTTGCAGTACCCAGATACCACCGGCACAGTAATTGATTATGCATCGTTTGCAGAGTACGCACATTCAAAAAATGCATTTGTAATTGCGGCTACAGATTTGCTTGCATTGACAATCCTGACAGCACCAGGGGAGTGGGGGGCAGACATTGCTGTAGGTACCGCCCAACGCTTCGGAGTTCCGATGGGTTTTGGTGGACCACATGCCGGTTTCTTGGCGGTACGAACTGGTTTAGAGCGATCAATGCCAGGCCGACTTGTAGGGCAAAGTATTGATGCAATCGGAAAACCTGCTTTTCGTTTAGCGTTGCAAACTCGCGAACAACATATTCGTCGCGACAAGGCAACGTCAAATATTTGTACCGCTCAAGTTTTGTTAGCGAACATGAGTGCTTTTTATGCGATGTATCACGGACCGTCTGGTTTGCGTGAAATTGCAGAACGAGTTCATGGTTTCGCCGCGAGATTGCATGCAGCCAACGGTAATCGCCAAGATGTGGTTTTTGACACCGTTCACATTGTTGTAAAAGACGCACAAGCCATTCACGAGAAGGCCGCGGCGAAGAACATTAACTTTGCTCGAGTCAGCGATGCGGAAGTTCGTGTTTCTTTTGATGAAGAAACAACTGAGGAATTGTTTGCACAAGTTCTGGAAATCTTTGGACTCACAGATACTGCGGGGGAGAAGATCCCAGCAAAATTCTTGCGCACCAGTAAGTATCTGACTCATCCGGTGTTTAATTCCAATCACAGTGAAACCGGAATGATGCGTTATCTGCGAAATTTGGCTGATAAGGATCTTGCACTCGATAGAACGATGATTCCTTTGGGGTCGTGCACAATGAAACTAAATTCTGTTACTGAAATGGAAGCGGTCACTTGGCCAGAGTTTTCCTCCCTTCATCCATTTGCACCAGCCGATCAGAGCATCGGTACTAGGAAGTTAATTGACCAACTTTCTAAATGGTTAGTCGCCATAACTGGTTATGACGCAGTTTCGCTGCAACCAAATGCTGGTAGCCAAGGCGAATTTGCCGGCCTATTGGCTATCCGTAATTATCATGACTCACGCGGGGATCAGGCACGAAATATCTGCTTGATTCCATCTAGTGCGCACGGAACTAATGCTGCATCAGCTGTTATGGCTGGTATGAAAGTCGTCGTGATCGACTGCGATGAAAGCGGAAATGTTTCCGTTGCCGATATCAAGGCCAAGATCGCCGAACACGGCAATGCTTTGGCGGCTTTAATGATTACTTACCCATCAACTCATGGTGTATTCGAGACTGCTGTGTCTGAAATTTGCGAATTAATCCATAACGCAGGTGGTCAGGTATACGTTGATGGCGCGAATTTAAATGCTTTAGTCGGAGTTTCTCAACCCGGAAAATTCGGTGCAGATGTTTCACACCTTAATTTGCACAAAACATTTGCTATTCCACACGGTGGAGGAGGCCCTGGCGTAGGACCAGTAATTGTTCGTGCACACCTTTCACCGTTTTTGCCTAACCACCCAATGGATCAATCAGCTGGGCCGATTACTGGACCTGGACCGATCTCTGGTGCACCATTTGGATCAGCCAGCATTTTGCCTATTTCGTGGGCGTACATTCGTTTGCTTGGGGGATCAGGGCTAACTCATGCGACGCAGGTAGCGATTTTGTCTGCTAATTACATTGCGGCACAGTTGCAAGATTCGTATCCAATTCTCTACACAGGTGCCAATGGTCGAATTGCACATGAATGTATTTTGGATATTCGCGGATTGACCAAAGATTGCGGCGTTTCAGTTGATGACATCGCAAAGCGATTAATGGATTATGGTTTTCACGCACCGACCATGTCCTTTCCTGTTGCTGGAACTTTGATGATCGAACCGACAGAATCGGAAGACATCCGCGAGATTCATCGCTTCATCGATGCCATGATTTCGATTCGAGCAGAAATTCAAGAGGTCATTGACGGGAAGATCAGCATCGAGGATTCAGCGCTGCGCCATGCACCCCACACAGCCCTTTCTGTTGTAAACAGTGGTTGGGATAGGGGCTACACCCGCGAGAAAGGCGGCTATCCGGTCGCACTAGAGGGCTTTATTGCTGGGGAATCAATTGGATCCAAGATGAAGTACTGGCCACCCGTATCGCGCATTGATGGTGCACACGGTGACCGTAATTTGGTCTGTGCCTGCACACCGTTGGATGACTATCGTTAACAAGCTTTGGCGCTAGGAGGGGCTAGTGGGTTTGAACTCACGCTTCCTTTTCTTACTTTACATAATGTTACTTATCGGCGTAATATGTAGGCTCGACGGGCGACTACCAGCAGCACAAAAAGCGTCCCAATCAACGCCCAATCGCCCGCTCTATCCCTTGGAGTTTGGCCCCTGAATAGCTCAACTTCGGCGCGAATTGTGTCGGCAGTTCCCATAGACGTTTGTTGAAGAACTTTTCCTTGGTGGTTGATAACCGCTGAATAACCAGTTGTAGAAACCGACACAATATTTCGACCATGCTCAATGGCTCTAACCCTAGTTATCGACAATTGTTGTGCACTTTCTGCAGACATTCCAAAGGTTGCACTGTTGGTCTGGACCGCCAAAATATTGGAAGAACGTGCAGCCTCATGCAGCAGCTGATCATCGACTAGTTCGAAGCAAATAATGGGCGCAATTACCGCATCTTTTATCGTAAAAAGCACCTGAGATTGCCCAGGTTCGAAGTCGGTTACCCGGTCTGTATACGGTGAAATCAACGAAGCCAATGAACGTAACGGGATGTATTCACCAAAAGGGGTTAAATGTTGCTTAATGTAGATCGGAGGTAATTCTCCACCCCACAAAATCGATGCATTCAAAAACTTATTTCCCTTGCCAAGAACTGCGCCAATAATCAGTGGCTTATCAATCGAATTAAGTGCTTGCTTAACATCTTCGTTTGTAAACGGATCAACATCTACTGAATTTTCTGGCCAAAGAATAAAGTCGACTTCCGAATCCTTAGCTAATTCAACCTGGGTTGTTTCAAAGTGATTGTAGAAAACAGCTTTTGCTCTTGAATTAAAATCTAAACCCAGCTGGGGAACATTGCCTTGGATCATCAATACATTAGTAGCTGCAGAAACTGACAAGTTAATTGGAATGAATAGAAGCAGAAATGGCAGCAAAGTTATAAATGAGAATTCGCGCCTTAGGCCCTGGTAGAGAATCAGTCCCAATAGAATAGCTAATGCAGAAAGTGCAGACGCGCCACCGATAGCTGCAATCTTGGCAAACGGCGCATCAGATTGCGTGTATGCGATGCGAACCCAGCCAAATCCCCCGAATGGAAATCTATTTCTGACCTCTTCCAAAATAATGAAAATCAGTGGGTATGAGCTCATCCCCCAACGATTAACTAGGGCGAGTGGAAGATAGAAAAGAGACATCCCAACTGCCAAAATGATCCATGGCACCGAGCCAACAAAGGTGCTACTCCAATGCAAAACAATCAGATTCAACGTTGATGCGAAGATAAATGTTGACAGAACTTTTCTATTGGTAAGTGACAACGCATACATATGAACTGCAATTGCGATGGGAGCAACCCACCACTTCCCCACTGGTTCGTAGGCAGCCGACAAGAGGGCGCCAGATAATGCTGATAGAAGTAGCGCTACCAACCCAATGCACTGATCAAACGATCAACACTAGCCCCCAAGGCATAGCGCTCCTTGAATTGATAAATTTCAGACAGATCCGAAGGTGCTTTAGGAAGTGACAAGTCAACCTTTGGTAAAGGTACATCTCGCGCAACACGAACAAGCTTGGGCGCAATTTTCAAATAGTCGGCTCCAGCAATTATCTTCTTCGCCAACGCCGGTGGTAGACAATCATGAGCCGCCATAGCGCCAGCCAAGGCTTCCTCTGCAGTAGCAAAATTGTTTGCGATAACGGCGGCCCCCTTTTCACCAATGCCTTTAACGCCAGGCAAACCATCGGAAGGATCACCGCGGAACATCGCAAATAGGTCGTATCTGTCACCTGGAATCGAATACTTATCGGCAACGTATTTAAGGTCCACTAGATCATGTTGAGAAATACCTTTAGCCAAATACACGACTTTGATATCTCGTGCATCATCAACCATTTGGAAGAGATCACGATCTCCAGTAACAATTCGAATTGGACCCTTTTCGATTTCAGCATACGTTGCCATCACATCATCTGCTTCGTAATCATCAACCCCAACAACTGGGATCCCGAATAAATCAAGTAAATCCAAAAGAATAGGAATCTGTGGAGTCAGAGTTTCAGGCTCTTCCTCTTCTTCTCCCCCTTCTTCCTCTAAGCGGTTGGCTTTGTATTCAGGGAAAATATCTACTCTCCAACTTGGTCGCCAATCGCCGTCTAGACACGCCACCAAACGGTCAGGCTTGTAAACATTCATTAAGCGCGCAGTCATATCTACGTAGCCACGGATCGCATTAACCGATGTGCCATCAGGAGCGAGCAAAGTGTCGGGCATTCCGTAGTAAGCGCGATACCAAAGCGAGGCGCTATCAAGAAGCATTAATGTCATATATCCCCCATCAGGTAAGAAACCACGCCGCGATCTATTCGCTTAACGGCTTCCTTACAGACGGGACGAAGTTTTTCGCTAGCTCCAGCAATCTGATTGAGTAAATCCACCAGCTGCTTAGTAGATCGAACAAAGTCGCCAACTGACATGTCACTGCCCTTTAAAACGCTGTTCAATGAATTCCCGCTGGCCCATTTGTAGGAAATGAAGCAAAAGCCAGCATCGGGCTCTCTTTGCGTTTTGACACCAAAGTCATTCTCGATTGCTTCTAGTTGAGCCCATAGCGAGATGATCTCGGTCAGTGTGGATGTAACTTTCTGACTGGGAAGCTTAGGCGCAAGGTTTTCTTGTGAACGGGATTCAAAAATCATGCAAGAAGCAACCGAAAGCAGTTCAGTTGCATTTAGATCATCCAGTAATCCACGCCTGATGGATTCGGTAAGCAACAAATCTGATTCAGCATAGATTTTGGTCAGAATTTTTCCTTGAACCGTTGGTTTCTCACCATCGATGTACTGCAGGTGGTCAAGAACTTGGCAAATTTGATCGAAGGTCTTAGCAATAACGTGGGTCCGATTCTCAACCCGAGCTATCAACCCATCGTTTTCACGAGTAAGACGTCCTGCACGTTCGGCAAGGCGAGCATGATCTTCTCGCTCTGCACAACCATGAGATGAATGAGCTTTCAGACTTCTTCGCAGTTCAGCAAGTTCACCTTCCATGTGACTGCGCTGTCTATTATCAAATGTCTTTCGCTGATCACGTCGACTGAGTAAAACTTCGACTTCCTTGATCGACCGACGCAAACGAGCATATTCAGAAAAATCACCCAGATGACATTGGGCATCTTTCATCAACTCTTGAATTAACGCTTCATTCTTTCGAATCTGTCGGGTAAGGCCTACAACTGCTCGGTCGGCTTGAAACTGGGCAAAGGATGATTCAAGTGATCTGCGTGCAGTTTCACGACCAAAACGCGAAATCAAATTGATCGCCATGTTATATGTTGGAGAAAAAGATGAACGCAAAGGGTATGTTCGAGTCGAAGCTAGGCCAGCTGCTGATGCCGAATCAACAGTTGGTGACCATTGAATAACGGCATTTCCCTCAATATCAATTCCTCTACGGCCCGCACGACCGGTTAACTGCGTGTACTCCCCCGGTGTAATTGGTACATGGGCTTCACCATTGAACTTAATGAGCTTTTCTAAAACAACAGTCCTAGCAGGCATGTTGATTCCAAGTGCAAGAGTTTCAGTTGCAAATACTGCCTTCACCAACCCGCGTTGAAAGAGGTCTTCTACTGCACCCTTAAAGCTGGGTAACAAGCCGGCGTGGTGGGCGGCGATGCCACGTTCCAGCGCGGTCAGCCATTCTCGAAAACCGAGAACCTCAAGATCTTCTTCAGCAATATTTTGGGTGTATCTCAGTGCGGTTTGGCGGATTTCAGTACGTTCCTCGGGTGAAGTTAATCGTAAGCCCGCATGTAAACACTGTTTGACTGCTGCGTCACATCCGACTCTTGAGAAGATAAAAGTAATGGCAGGCAAAAGGCTTTCGCGCTGTAACTTTTCAATGATGTCAGCTCTGCTCATCCGATCAGAAGGTTCGTCGTATCTGCCGCGCCGATTGCGACCTAAAGAAGATCTACGTATTGCCTCGCGTTCGCGTTGAAGGATTTCCGGATTGATTTTTCCTGGTTGATCAAACAGGTCCATCAGTCGATTACCGATCAACACATGCTGAAACAACGGAATCGGTCGGATTTCGCTCACAATTACTTCAGTTTCGCCTCGTACTTCTCCTAACCACTCACCGAATTCTTCAGCATTTGAAACAGTTGCAGATAGTGATATCACTTGGACGCTCTCCATCAAGTGGATTAAAACTTCTTCCCACACCGCGCCGCGAAATTTGTCAGCCAAATAGTGCACTTCATCCATCACAACACACCCCAAGTTGGTAAGTGTGTTGGAACCGGCGTAGAGCATGTTTCGTAGAACTTCAGTTGTCATGACCAAAATGTCTGCTTCGCCATTAATGCTTGTGTCACCGGTTAAAAGACCGACACGATCTTCGCCAAATTTGGCAACAAATTCTGAATATTTTTGATTGGACAATGCTTTAATCGGCGTTGTATAAAAACATTTCTTTCCCGCCTGCAAAGCGAAAAACGCCGCAAATTCACCGACGACTGTTTTGCCTGCCCCGGTTGGCGCAGCTACCAACACGCCTTTTCCATCTTCGACGGCGTGACAAGCAGTTATCTGAAATGGATCGAACTCGAAGTCAAAGGTAAGTAAGAACTCTGTGGTCACCGGGTGTTGACCTCTTAACTTAGCTGCTGCGTAACGCTCTGCCGGTGTCGTCATGCGACCCACGTTTTCAATGCACCTGGAATACATTCAGCGGAAATCGGTAATTGTCCGATTCTTTCGCCATCAGAGTAGGCAACTGCTTTAGCTTCAATTTTGACGCTGCGGCTCCTGACGATTTCAACTGCCGGATGGGAAACATGAGTTCCGGCAAATACACGAGGGAAAACTTTCATTAATTCAATTGTTGAAACTGGATGCAAAACCATGACATCAAAGAGACCATCGACAATATTTGCATTTGGACAGACCAGCATCCCACCGCCGTAGGAGCGACCATTTGCAACTGCAATGAGCATGGCTTCCGTGGAAATCGTCCGGTCATCAAGGGTAATTTCGTAATGACGCGGTTTGAATCTGGGCAGCTCCATCGCAATCGCCGCGTTATATTTCATGGGTCCTTTAGGCCAGGACATCGTGTTGGCTTTTTCATTGACTACTGAGTCAAAACCAGTGGACAAGATCGCACCAAACCATTCACCATCGACTAATCCCATATCAACTGAGGTTGGTGTCGTAGTCGTGACTGCTTCTAGCTGAGATTCGAAAGAATCCAGTTTCCATCCCAAAGTTCGTACAAAATCATTTCCTGTACCTGCTGGAACTATCGCCAGCGGGATCTGGAGTGGAACGAGACGCTGGATGATGTTATGAAGAAGACCATCTCCCCCGACCGCGATTACTCCGTTGGTGTCAGGAAATTTATCAAGAAAGGATGCAAGGTGATCACCTAAGGCAACCGATGAATTGCCGGTAACTATTGTGTACGGGATACCTCTTTGCGAAAGCCAACCAGCTACATATGTTCCGACCGTGGTCCCTTTTCCCTGACCTGCTACAGGGTTGATCACCAAAGCCCACATGGGAAGACCCTATCGGCTATTCCTTAATCGATGTTGGTGCAGCAATCCCAGAACCGCCAGTTTCGACAGATTCTGCTTTCTTGTCTCGTTGCCGATCGACTACTACCGCTATAGCCCCAGCCATAAAGTAGAAAAGAATGAGTGGGCCAGATAAGAGAACCATGCTTAAGGGATCAGCGGTCGGAGAAAGGGCTGCAACGAAGAAGAAAATAGTAAAGATCCAAATTCTCCATGGCCGTAAGATAGTTTTTCCCCGCAAGAATCCAATTAAATTAAAAGTCAAAAGGAAAATCGGAAGTTCGAAAGCTAACCCGACAAATAAAATGAGTCTCAACACAAAATCAAGATAGTCATCGAATCTTACTAAGTTGCTAATGGAATCTGGCGTGAAACCGAACAGCGCCTTGATTGCTACTGGAAGAATCAAATAGCCAAGAGTCGCACCCATCGCAAAGAATGGGGTCGCCGCAGAAACAAACATGACACTGGTGCGTTTTTCTTTTCGGTGCAATGCCGGAGCGATGAAAGCCCACAATTGATACAACCAAAATGGAGCTGACACGATAATTCCTGTAAGGAGTGCAACTTTGATTTGTAGATCGAGAGGACCGAGCACGCCGCTAATGTAGAGAGCACCACAACTAGCCGCTCCAGAATTCTGGGCAGCCTTTAAATCACAGACTGGTGCCGCGAGGGTCACAATGATTGAATCGTAGAAATACCACCCTCCGCTAAATGCAACCAATACAGCAATCGCGGAACGAAGGACTCGTTTACGTAATTCGCGTAAGTGGTCTAGAAGGGGCATCCGTGCTTCATTAACAGATGCCATTTATCTACTTCTCGGTTTTGCCGTCTTCTTCGATCACGGTGTCGTCATTCTTCATTTCCTTCATTTCGCTCTTGAAAATGCGCATAGAGCGACCAAGTGAGCGAGCTGAATCCGGTAGACGCTTGGCACCGAACAAGACAAGTACAACTATGAGAAGGATGACGATCTCTCTTGGACCCAAATTCATAACGTTAACTCCTTGGCTAATATTTGAGCCTAGGTTACATCAGATCCTATTGATTGGGTAGGCGATCTCAGCCTGCTTTGTAACGATCCAGCATCGATTGAGCCAAGGCTGCGATTGATTTTCTTACCTCTGAGGGTGACTGTAAGGCGAGAGCGTTTCCAGAGGCCATTACTGATCGCTCGATCCATTGAATTGAGTACGTTTGGAAATCAAACTCAGAATTAATGGGAAGTTCACTTTGTTTGAACCGTTCAGCAATATCTCGGGTTGGAGTGAAAACTTTGATCGCACATGAATAACTTGATTGCTGAACTGAACCCTTTGGAGCAGCTTGTGGGGACTTTGTGACCGAAGCCTTTTGAATTCGGTCTATTCTAAATTGCCGAAAATCAGATGCTGTGTAGCAATAAGAACTTAAGTAATTCTGGCCATCACTTTCGACTATTTCGATCGGCAGAATAATTCTGCTACCGATCTCATCGCGATATAAAGAATGATATGTGATGTCAAGAGCTGATCTCGACTTTAAAGCTTCAGTAATAGCAGAAGAAACTTCCTGATTGATTATTGATGTTGCAGATAATGCTGCAGGGAGTTTAATCAATTCAGCAAGGCGCATTGACAATAAATCGATTCTTTCAAAAAGATCGTTTCGATCAATTGAAATAGCCGAACGCAGTAGGTCCAATCCGAGAATGAGGGCGACGCCTTCATCAAAGGTAATCGAACGGGGTTTGGAAAGAGTTTCTGCATTATGAATCGTCACAAAACCAGATTCAAAATCTAAATCCATCAACTCCAATGGTGTGTATCCAGGAAGTCCGCACATCCACAAAGTCGTGAGGTCACTTGTCATCTGAGCCGTGGAAACATTGAACACACCAGCTAGCTCATTCAATGAGATCCCTTGGTGAGAATTTATATAAGGAACAAGGTCTAGCAAACGAGCCGTACGTTCAAGAGGTGCTGAAAATTTCTTAGCCATGATTTTTCACCAGGGCTTCGAGGTGTTCGATGACGAGATCTTTCAGGACGGCTGGCTCCTGCACGAAGGCATCAGGGCCGTGCCATAAAACAAGCGAACATAAGGAGTTTAGATTCATGATTGGGATCTTGATTTGTTCCCACTCCCCCATGGATTTAGTTGAGATGGCTAAAGCGCGCAGTGAAGTAGCTTTTCCTACTCGCACATCAATCAAAGCAAACTCATTGTGTCCTGATTCTGAGAAAGTCTTGCTCGGATCAAATCCAGCTGGAGTTTCAAAGTCCACAGGTCCATCACTTGATTGGACCGCCCCGGAAATTCGATCTACGCGAAAGGTTCTTATCTCCTGGATCTCTTGATCTACACCCGACAAGTACCAAAAACCATTACGAGTTGATAGCGCAATAGGAACCACATTTCTAATATGGATGCTCATACTCGCATCAACATAAGCGAAAGTTAGAAGTTGTGCTTGGGCTATAGCCCTGGTGATCAATGATAGGTCTTGCCCACCGTCATTGAGTTTATGAACATTTCCAGGAATAGATAACTCATCACTTGGAATACCGATAGAACGCAGTTTCAGAAGGGCTTTTTGTGCGACATCTCCAAAAGATGCCTCTTGCCAGGCCTCTGCAGCTAAAGAAAGAAGTGAAACTTCCGTAGATGAGATGTCACCAAGTTCGAATTGATACTTTTCTTGCTTAATTTTGTAGCCCGCTTCATCATTAAATAGAGGATCGAAACTGCCAACTTCGATTTCGATTCCAAGTGAACGTAGATCATCTTTATCCCGTTCAAACATTCGCTCTTTAGTTTCCGGCGATCCTTCGTATCCTTCGACCGAACTGAATATTTCTGATTTCGTGAGATATCTCTTTGTGGCAAGCAGGGCGATAGTTAGATTGATTAATCGCTCAATCTTCCGAGACACCGTATGCACCCTTCGCTGGACGTCGTCGACGTGCTAGAACCTCAACCCCAGGAGCCATTCTGCGGCTTTGGATGAGAAATCCGGTGTGTCCAATCATTCTCTGTTGAGGACGAACAGCCAAGCCCTCATGATGCCATCCGCGAACCAGAGTTTCTGAACTTTCAGGTTCTGTAAAACGACCATCTTCCTTCAACGCCTCTGCGGTTGCAGACAACTGAGTGGTTGTCGCAACGTATGCGAGAAATACCCCACCTGGTCGCAAAGCGCGAGCAGAGATATCAATGCATTCCCAGGGAGCAAGCATGTCCAACACAACTCGGTCATATTCGGAATTAAAACTTTGATCTTGCAAATCGCCTACGGTCAATGTCCAATTTGTGGGCGCTGCTTCAAAGTAGTTATCTACATTTGAACGCGCATTGTCGGCAAAGTCTTGCCGGCGTTCAACCGAATGCACAGTGCCCGCCGGGCCTGTTGATCGCAGTAGAGAAATTGTTAGGGCACCGCTTCCTACACCAGCTTCAAGAACTCGAGCTCCTGGATAAATATCAGCGATGCCAATAATCATTGCGGCATCTTTTGGATAAACAATGGTGGCACCGCGTGGCATCGTTAGTACGTAATCAGCTAATAAAGGTTTGAAGGCGGTGAATTTCAGTCCGGCGGTTGTGCTCACGACCGACCCTTCCGGCATACCGATCAGTTCGTCGTGAGTGATCCAACCTTTATGTGTGTGCCACTCTTTTCCAGGCGTGATCGTAAAGCTGTAGAGCTTTCCCTTTGGATCGGTTAATTGAATTCGATCGCCGGCTCCGAAATACCCAAGATTAGACACGGGAGCATCTTAGGCGAAAATGTTGTTCAAAGTACGAGTATCTTCGGTCAGGTGAATGATGCAAACAATCTTCGACTATCGCCCAGCGCGGTGAGTGAGTACGAGAACTGTCCGCAGCTCTACAAGTACCGCAAGATAGATAAGTTGCCCGAGCCTCCTTCATTGGATGCTGAGCGCGGCACCTTGGTGCACACTGTTTTGCAGGATCTTTTTGAATATCCAAGTGCGGAGCGAACACCACAGACCGCAATAGATCTGTTGCCAAGTAGATGGAGCGCGCAATTAGCGGCCAAGCCCGACCTAATGGAGATGGTTTCCAATGAGAAGGAATGGCTGGATCGAGCATCTTCTTTGCTCACAACATATTTCACACTGGAAAATCCATCCACTTTCGAAGCCACACATCGTGAAATGCATTTAGAAAATGATTTTGATACCAATGTTTATCTGCATGGTTATGTCGATCGTTTAGACATTGCACCTACTGGTGAGGTGCGCATCGTTGATTACAAAACTGGAAAATCTCCAAAACCAGGTTGGGAAGAGAAAGCGCTATTTCAATTAAGAGTCTATGCGCTCCTGTATTGGAAAAATACGGGCGTACTCCCCCACTTGCTTCAGCTGATTTACCTAGGTGATGGTCGAGTTGTGAAGAGCAACCCAACCCAGGTAGATGTTGAATCAGTGGAAAAGGTGTTACGACGCGTCGCAAAGGAAATTTTTATCTCGATGGAAAAAGAGTACTGGCCACCTAAGCCTTCTAAGTTATGCGATTGGTGTTACTTCAAGAAGATTTGCCCAGCGCACAACGATTAGATTGTCGTAGAAAAATCCTTGAACAAGAGTTGTAGCTTGTCGATGTTCAATTGTTCAAGTGAAGCGATAACTCTGACTTTGGTTGATTCCTCAATCGTTACTAGATGTGGAACTGCGATCAAAAAAGCTCCACTTGAGGTTGCCGCGTTCATTCCGGTCAATGAATCTTCAAAGACAAGACAGTTTTGAATATTTGATTGAGTCATGGAAGCAGCCTTGAGATAGCAATCTGGTTTAGGTTTTGTGTTTACTACATCGTCTGAACTGATAGAAAAGGGAAATAAGTCATGTCCCAAGTTGTCCAGTACGGCATCAACAATAATTCGAGGGCTAGCTGAAACTAAGCCAGTTTTGATGCCATTTGCTTGAAGCTCGCGCACGAGTTCTAACGCACCTGGCATGGTCGGAGTTTTACCTCGCATTTTTAAGGCTTGCGTTTGTATAAGTTGTTGTGTGAAGTATTCAGGAGTTTTCACTCCGCCACATTTATCGTGCATGTACGTACCCACTCGGGATAAGGGCCCACCAAGGCATTCCACTTGATCTTCTTCAGTCCAGTTGTACCCGAAAGGCCGGGTAGCTTCGATTTCCGATTGAAACCACTCAGGCTCTGAATCGACCATGAGACCATCCATGTCGAAGAAAACTGCATCAAAGAAAGTTGAATTCGGGCCCATTAGTTTGCGTTGAAATACTTAGCTTCAGGGTGATGGACAATGATCGCAGAAGTAGATTGCTCGGGATGCAATTGGAACTCTTCTGAAAGTTCTACACCTATGCGACCTGGTTCAAGTAGTTCGCACAGTTGTACTTGTTGTTCCAGATCAGGACAAGCTGGATATCCAAATGAGTAACGAGAGCCTCGATAGCCCTGATCCAAAATCCCTTGCAAATCATGTGAATCTTCACTCTTTACAGATAACTCTTCACGAATACGTGCATGCCAATGTTCGGCAAGGCTTTCAGTCAACTGAACCGAGAGACCATGGAGTTCTAGGTATTCGCGATAGTTGTTAGCAGCAAAAAGCTTTGCGGCAGCATCACTGACAGTTGAGCCCATCGTTACAACATGGTACGCAACAACATCGGTTTTGCCTGAATCCTTCGCGGCAAAGAAATCACTAATGCATAGGCGTCGGTCACGTGTTTGTCGTGGAAAGGTGAAGCGAGTTCGCTCTTTACCCTTGTTCTCACCTTCGTGGTGAAGAATCACTAAGTCATTGCCTTCGCTGTAGCAAGGGAAATAACCATAAACCACCGCCGCGTTTAACCACCCGCTTGATTGGACTTCGTTGAGCAATGAGCGCAAGCGAGGTCTTCCCTCGGCTTCGACCATATTTTCATATTCGCCGCGATTTCCTTTAAGCCCCCATTGACCCACGAATAAAGCTCGCTCATCCAACATTCCTGCATAATCACTGAGTTGAATTCCCTTGACTACACGTGAACCAAAAAATGGTGGAGTTGGAATATCAACATCAATTGCAACATCGCTACGTCGGGTATCGATTGGGAGCTCTTCATTTTTGACACGAGTGTTTGCCACCTTGCGTTCACGAAGGGCCGGCAACGCCGCACCAGGTTCACCGCGTTTAACCGCCATGATCGAATCCATCAGTCGCAAACCTTCGAAAGCATCGCGTGCATAGCGAACTTCACCCGGAAACAGCGCAGCTAAATCTTGTTCCACATATGCACGAGTAAGCGCTGCACCACCTAGAACAATGGGCCACTTTTGGTCCAGACCACGCGCCGTAATTTCTTGCAGGTTTTCTTTCATAATGACCGTTGATTTAACCAGCAGACCACTCATGCCGATAGCATCTGCATTAGATTCAAGAGCTCCATCAATGATCTGATTAATTGTTTGCTTAATTCCAATGTTCACGACGCGATAGCCGTTGTTGGTCAAAATAATGTCAACCAGGTTCTTTCCAATGTCGTGCACGTCACCCTTTACCGTTGCAAGCAGCATGGTTCCACGACCTTCATCGCCGGTCTTTTCCATGAAAGGCTCAAGTTGGGCAACAGCGGTTTTCATAACTTCAGCGCTTTGCAAGACAAAGGGAAGCTGCATTTCACCTTTGCCGAATAACTCTCCCACGATCTTCATGCCTTCTAGAAGATGCGTATTGATGATTTCAAGCGGTGGAGTTCCAAGTGACATCGCCTGCTTGAGATCGTCCTCTAAACCAACTTTTTCACCATCGATAATGCGACGTTGGAGTCGTTCATACAGAGGTAACGCCGCTAGGGCTTCGGCACGTGCGTTCTTGCTCGTAGCTAGTTCAACCCCATCAAACATTTGCAAGAACTCTTGGAGCGGATCGTAGGTGCACTCATCACCATCGTAAGTTCTGCGATCATAAATAAGATCGAGTGCAACCTTCTTCTGACGCTCATCAATACGAACCATTGGTGTGATCTTTGATGGATGGACGATTGCAGAATCTAGTCCAGCCTGTACGCATTCATGTAGAAATACCGAGTTGAGAACAACTCGCGCTGCAGGATTAAGTCCGAAGGAAACATTACTTACGCCAAGGGTGGTTTGAACCTCTGGGAATTCTGCCTTAAGTTGTCGAATTGCGTTAATGGTTTCAATTCCATCTTTGCGAGTTTCTTCTTGGCCAGTGGCAATTGGGAAAGTCAGACAGTCGATCAAGATGTCGCCAACGTTCATGTCCCAGTTATCGCGGAGATCAACAATTAAACGCCGTGCGATTCTTAACTTCCATTCAGCATCACGTGCCTGACCCTCTTCATCGATTGTCAAAGCAACAACACTTGCTCCATGTTCTTTAACAAGTGGCATGATCTTGGCAAAACGAGATGTTGGGCCGTCTCCATCTTCATAATTAACAGAGTTAACAACGCAGCGACCACCTAGGTGCTCTAAGCCAGCCTTCAATACTGCAGGTTCGGTTGAGTCAAGAACGATAGGAAGTGTGCTGGCAGTTGCAAAGCGTGAAGCTAGTTGACTCATGTCCGCTGCGCCGTCACGTCCAACATAATCAACTGAAAGATCCAACATATGCGCACCGTCTCGAATTTGATCTCGCGCGATCTCGACACACTTTTCCCAATCTTCAGCCAGCAACGCATCTCTAAAAGCGCGTGAACCATTTGCATTTGTTCGTTCACCGATAGCTAAGTACGTTCTGTCCTGTCTGAATGGAACGTACTGATACAAAGATGAGGCACCAGGATCTAATTCCGGTGTTCTGGCCGCTATAGCTTTACCGCTTACTTTTTTAACAACGGCAGCCAAGTGCGCTGGTGTAGTACCGCAGCAACCGCCGACTAAGGAAATTCCATAATCATCAACGAAACCCTCTAGAGCGACAGCCAATTCATCGGGTCCAAGTGGGTAGGAAGCACCATTAGCCCCGAGCACCGGCAAGCCCGCATTTGGCATAACCGAGATTGCAACCTTTGCATTCTTGCTGAGGTAACGAAGATGTTCTGACATTTCAGTCGGACCCGTTGCACAATTCAGACCGATTAAATCAATTCCCATTGGTTCTAAGGTGTTCAGCGCCGCGCCAATTTCAGATCCAAGAAGCATGGTTCCAGTAGTTTCTACGGTTACCTGTGCAATTAAAACTACATCGCGCTCAGATTCATTTATTGCTTGCCTGCAACCATTGACCGCTGCTTTCACCTGCAAAAGATCCTGTGAAGTTTCAACCAACAAAGCATCACAACCCGAATCTGCTAAACCCTTTGCCGCCGTGTAGTAAGCGATCTTCAAATTTTCATAGGTTGTATGACCCAAACTTGGCAATTTTGTTCCGGGTCCAAGCGAACCCAGCACGAAACGAGGCTTTTGTTCGGTTGAAAAAGAATCAGCCGCTTCGCGCGCGATTTTTCCACCAGCAAATGCCAGCTCGTAAATACGATCTTCAATTCCATAATCGGCCAAGTTTGACCAATTAGCGCCAAAAGTATTTGTCTCAATCGCATCCACGCCAGCGCTCAAGTATTCGTTATGAACCCCACGCACAATGTCTGGACGACTGACATTCAAAATCTCATTGCAACCCTCATGATTTTGGAAATCTTCAAGTGTTGGATTGGCGGCCTGGAGCATCGTTCCCATAGCACCGTCTGCGACTACTACCCGCGTAGCCAAGGCTTGACGAAGCAATCCTGGACGCTTAGTAGGTGTACTCATTTGCCCAAGGTTACCTTAAGGTTGCTTTCATGGAGATTCATCAGATTCCTTTGCTCCGAGACCCCATCATGATCATGGCGTTTTCCGGGTGGAATGATGCAGCAGAGGCGGCATCTGGTGCGGTTGAGCACTTGTTATCAGGTTGGCGCGATAAAAATGATGATGTTCTTCCAGAACTTATCGCCGAGGTCGAGTCTGAGGATTTCTATGATTTTCAAGTAAATCGACCAGTTGTATCAATTGATGACTCTGAAATTCGAAGTATTACCTGGCCATCTACTCAAGTTTTCGGAATGGCTATTCCATCGATGAAACGCGATTTAGTGATTGTTACTGGGGTTGAACCATCGATGAAATGGAAAAGTTTCACATCAGATCTACTCGACCTAGCTGATGATTTAGAAGTTTCCTTGATCGTTTCACTTGGTTCGCTGCTCGCCGACACACCACACACGCGTCCCATCTCGGTGACGGGAACTGGTGCACATCCCTCTATCGCAAATCGTTTAGGCGTTTCAGTTTCTAAGTATGAAGGACCGACTGGAATTCTTGGGATCATTCAGGATGGATGCATGAGAAGAGGAATCGATGCGATTTCGTTGTGGGCGGCGATCCCACACTATGCATCAAATGCACCTTCCCCCAAAGCAACTCTTGCTCTGATAAATACTTTAGAAGAGTTTCTCAACATCAAGATTCCGTTATCTGATCTACCCGATCGAGCCGATTCTTGGGAGCGTGAGGTCAACGACCTTGCCGCTGATGATTCCGAAATCGCCGATTATGTGAAAGCTTTAGAGGAAAGCAAGGACGCGGCTGAACTTCCCGAAGTTTCAGGTGACACGATTGCAAAGGAATTTGAACGATATTTACGCCGACAGCAAGGAGATTAGAGCGCAATTCCTAAAAGCGCGTCTATTGCAAGTTTCAAATCCGTAGTATTTCCGCCTTGGGAGCTACCTAATGTTTCATCGCTCCAAGCATTTAGTTGTGACAGGACCAAAGGTGTATCCAGATCATCGCTCAGCGCCAAAACAATAGAAGAAATTAATCCTTCGGTAGGTGCACAAACATCCATCGCAAGTGCAGTTCTAAGCCGAGCAATCGATTGCTGGGCTTGGGATAGATTTGTTTCGCTCCACATTCGATCTGTGGTGTAGTGATCAGACATCAGCGCCCATCGAATCGCCATCGGGTCTACTCCTGATGCAACAAGGCGAGAGACAAAAACCAAGTTGCCCTTGCTCTTGCTCATCTTTTCGCCATCAAGACCGATCATCCCGGTGTGCACATATGAATAAGCCAACTCTTTCC
>Ga0315905_10000633_pt1 | contig 38243 bp, 33 predicted proteins | sample LakEriMetagenome_5_FD_203522 | JGI IMG/M metagenome (GOLD analysis project Ga0315905, IMG submission 203522) | Freshwater fungal communities from buoy surface, Lake Erie, Ohio, United States - Buoy 4 MA121 | ecosystem: Environmental > Aquatic > Freshwater > Lake | place: USA: Lake Erie, Ohio... | reverse complement strand
AATTAACGCAATTAAAAACTAATGTCATGAACATCTATGAAAAATTATCATTGGGTATCGGAGTCGCTGTATTTCTGATATGTTTCTTCGCCATACTTTTCAACAATGAGATGTGGGCGATTATTGGAACTATTTCTTTAATATCTTTGTGGCTCATAAATAAAATTCAAAACATAATTAACAGATTATTATGAAAACAAAAATCGAAAAACTAATTGCACTTGCGACAAAGTGCAGAGACCTTGCATCTGAATTTTCAGTGTACGGTGAGTACGTTAAGTACATCAAAGGAATTTCTGTTTATCTTGGAGACAGCAAATTAGGTTATTCATCCGTGACCTTTACCCTTGGCAATGACCTTGACCTGCTACATGAGTTCAAGGTGACCATATCGAGTATCAGCGGTGTAAATGTATCTATGCCGTTCAACGAGGATATTGAGAAGTACCTTGACGAATTAACCATGGAGATGACGAGTCAATATTCATCTTGGCTTGAGACTGCTGATGACTTAATTAATCAGAAACGGGTGGAGTGGGCCAAGCAGAAAAGAAACCAAATCGAGACATTGGAAAAAGAAATCAAAAGACTGGAGGGCGAACTATGAAACATTTCATTAAAGACATAACAGACCAAGTTGTATTGGATGTTAAACCATACGGAAGGATGATGTCATTCTCTCAAATTGCGGTAATAAATTCATCAAGGTTTTCTTGGATGGAGTTGTTCATGTGGATACCGAGGAGATTGAATTAATGGTGGCCACATACACAGATGATATGGAATCTGAATCTGATGGCTACGATTGGAACGACTTTGATGCATCTGAGATTAGATACATGGAGAAGAATTTAACTTATTAGTTCGTGGTTAGAAAGGAAGGGGATAGGCTATGTGCTTATTCCCCTTTTTTTTACCTTATATTTGCTTAATGAAATAGTTATGTCTTATATAACTAATTTAAAAACACACACACATGGAAAAGATATTCTCAACCAATAAAAATAGACCGATGTACATCAACCTTTATTTCATTTTGAATCTGGGTATCGCAATAAAAATAGCACTTGCATGGATCAGAAGCGGATCACCTGCTTCCGCAGGTGATAGTAAAAAGGGGGAAGGGGAAGGGGCCAAAATAAAAAAATAAGACAACGTCATGAATATACCTAAACACATTTTAGACTATCTTATTTATTCTTGTAGGGAGAATATAGATGTTCTAAACATATCATACATAACATCCAAGAAAGGGCTGCCTGTAAGATATATGCACGACCTTGTGATAAGAAAAAGACAATTGAAGAATCCAGAAAAGGTCATGTCTCTCATTGAAGGAATATTGGAATATTGTGATGAGGTTGATATAATCCGCTCAAAAGTAGAAAAGGTAAGGGATGAAATCAATTCACAGAATAAGGGCTAACTGGACTCTCTACTTTGCGGAGAGAGACATCGTGCCAAAGAAGGTGCTGAGTGTATTCAGACCCAATCTAAGTAAAGAGGACAGGGGTAGAATGCTATCTCTGTTTTATGGGAAACCAAAGTTCACTTCCTCGGACATTGAGGAATGGGCAAACATAAAAAAAGCTATTGAAAGAACAGATGGAAGGAACAATGGGAAAATCTTCTCGTAGAGCCAGAACGTATAAAACGAGGGCTGAGAAATTCATGTACTTGGACACCCTTCATAAAAGGGTAAATGCCATACGAACAAAGACTGGGCTGAAGCATGACAAGAAAGCCTATCTGTCCTTTGACCTTGCTTTCTACAAAATGGACGTGGATGATCGCAGAAAGCTGTTAAAAGAAATATTCAGTGAGGATGGTCGGGAGATAAAAATAGAACACGAACCACACATTGAATTGTTAGAAACTTTTATTCAAAAAATAATTAGTTTTTGAAAAAGTTTTTGTATTTTAGCTTCGTCTTACAGACCCACAAATAAGTAAATTCTATACACATGAGTAATATAACAAAACAGGCAGTGATGCCTTTCATCGAACCTCGGAGAGAAGAGATGATAAAGCTAATGGGAGGCGAGGAAACGCTAATGCGTGAAATGTCCTTTGCCGTTCAAGCCGCTAACAACAATTCTGTTTTAGCCAATTCTGAGCCACAAAGTATTGCAATGGCCGTGTACAATTGTGCATTGACCAAGCTGTCTTTGAACCCTGTAATGAACTTGGCTTATCTAGTTCCATTTAGAGGGCAGGCGAAGCTTATGCCGTCTTATCAAGGAATGGTTAAGTTGATTGCTGACTCTGGAATTATCAAGTCAGTATCTTCTGGAGTAGTTTACAAAGGCGATATCTTCGACTTGGTACAAGGAACATCTCCAAGCATACACCATGTTCCGATGGGGGAAACTTTCGAAGTATCAGATATCAGAGCCGTATATGCAATCTTCACCTTACATAATGGTGAGAGTTTATTCGAGGTAATGTGGAAGCCTCAGATTGATGCTATTATGATGCGTTCTGAGACAGGTAAGAAAGGTTTTGGTCCTTGGTCTACGGACTATGCGGAGATGGCTCGTAAAACCGTTGTAAAGAGAGGATGGAAGTCCATACCAAAGTCTTCATTCGCACTTGACTCAATTGAAAAGGTCAACCATGCAATTAACATCGACAACGAAGAGTATAAGACAGTCGAATATGTTAAGATGAGCGAGCAGCAAATTGAAAGGCTTCTTGAAAAGACCACCAATGTTGTTGAACTTGAGGCTGCATTATCTGATGACTCAGTAATGATTGACCCAGAACAGAAAAAAGAAATAATCGAAAAGGCGAGAGCCAAAAATAAAAAAGGAGGAGACAATGAATAACCTACTGAATGAAATATTAAAAGAACAAGCACAGGCCGCTGATCAGCGGTCTAAGGCTTGGTTCAGTGCCAGACTCGGTAAATTTACATCGAGTGAGATATACAAGCTGATGACCCAGCCCCAATCAAAAGACGCTAGGGAACGGGGCGAGTTATCAGAAACCACTAAATCCTATATCAAATCCAAAGTCGCAGAGGAATTGACAGGGATTGAACACACTACAGAGACAGCAGCTACAACTTGGGGTATTGATCATGAGGCAGAAGCCATATCATTGTACTCATCGCTTGTTGAATCTACTGTGGAGTCTGTTGGTTTCATAGCTTACGGAGACCATGCAGGAGGCTCACCCGATGGATTATGCTCAACCTACGGAGTTATTGAGGTTAAATGCCCATATAACGCTGAGAACCATGTTGAGAATCTTCTAATCGAGAACGAGGCTGAACTGCTCAAGGCTCACAAGAATTACTGGTGGCAGCTACAGATGAACATGCTTATCACGAATAACAAAGAGGGTATGTTTATCTCCTACGATCCGAGAATGGATGGTAAAGCTAAAATGGCTTTGATCCCTGTAACTCTACAGTCAAATACCGAGGATGTTATTAACAATGTACTCGAAAAAGCTATCGCCTACAAAAGATTCTTGCTTGACCGAATTAAAAACAGATAAGCTATGTTGACAGATAAGAAAAAACATCAGATAATTGCTAGTGTGTTACACGCAAATTGTTTCGTAATTTTATCGGACGAGATGGGACCTCCATTCTGGGAGAAGGAAATCAAGATGATCGGTAAGAGATATGTTGATGCCGTTGAGAAGAAATACAAACTACTCGCCTCTGTATTGTTTCAAATAGAGGGAGGAGACATGTACCAGAAAGCTCAATCAGATTGTGAGGAACTCATCAAGCAAATATGCCATTTGGATTGGCATAAGTACCATAAAGTTATAGAATATATAAAACAATTAGATGATGAAAATGATTCAGAAAATACTAAAGAGTCTTAGTGAAAACTTGATTTTGATAATACTCTTAATCTCAATTTTCTTTTTAACACTATTCCTTTTCTCAATATTTAAACCTAATAAAATTGACAAGAAAGAGGATCCTGTAGAGAACAGATTAAAAGAAATAATGAAACAGAGAGAAGAAGATATCAAACATTATGAATATCAAATAGATTCTTTAAAAAGTCTGATCGGTGAAAAAAAAGTAGAATACATCTACATTCAAAAACAAAAAAATAACACTCTTAAAAATTACAACTATGAAAAATCAATTGTTAATCGTGCTACTACTAGTGAGCAATTCAGTATTCTCTCAACTAACCTTAAGCAACTCGACAGCATGGACAGGGCTGGATACTTTGAAAAACCTTAACGGTCAAGAGGTAAAATTAATCAACAAGGTGATAGTTTCAGAAAGATACTACAGAAACATGTTTGATTTAAACACAAAAGAAATAAACAATCTAAAGATGCAGATTGATTTTCTGAATCAACAAAATAACTGCTATGTCAAAATAGTTGATGACCAGAAGAAATTAGTTGATGATATGAATGCTGTCAATGAAAAATTTAAAAATGATCTTTCAGAAACAGAGGATTTATTTTTATTCCAATACAACACAAGAATGTTTTGGAAGGGTGTAACAATTGTCGGAATCCCTGTATCATTTACAGCAGGTATTTTGTTAGCAAACAAATTCATTAAATAAAAAAAACATATGGAACCACTATTTGATCGAGTAAAGTTCACAGTTCTTTCAAGGAAAGATGTGAAATCTGAAATCTTACACACTGAATTTAATGCAAAAGAAGTGTGGGATGAAGGTCTGGTAACGTCTATAGGGCCAGAAGTTAATGATGTCAAAGTTGGAGACAGAATTAAGTTTACAATCAAAAAGGCCAACTTCATAAAAGAAAATGATATCGATGTAGGTATTGTGCCTGTTGACGATATCCTATTAATTATTCATGAGGACGTACAGAAAGGTTAAATATTGGAACGGGATCCTAGTTGAATCTAGGGCCTGTTTCAGAGACGTAGGTGATCGTGAAATCATACATTTTGACAATGCCAAGATTGGTTTTTTCCACTGTTGGGGGATATCTAGCGGAGAAACCACTGGCATTGTTGAAAGTATGGACGGTGATATTGAATTAGTTGACCCTGCTTTTATTAAATTTGTACACACAGATACAACCACTGAGTCTTTAAATGAAGCTCTTAAGTTTATTTACGATGAAGAAACAAGACAAAGAGTTATAGATGTGATATACAATATGAAATGAGAGTAGACGTTAAACCATTGTCAATAAATCAAGCATTCCAAGGTAGGAGATTTAAGTCTAAGGAGTATAAAGCCTATGAAAAGGAATGCCTGTTGAGGCTACGTCCATTTAAATTTCCTCAAGGCCCTGTTTCTATGACTCTGATTGTTGGGTATTCAAACAAGGCAAATGATATTGATAATGCTGTCAAACCTATTCTTGACATACTCCAAAAGAAGTATAAGTTCAATGACAAAGATGTTTATGAACTTCATATATTTAAGGTTATGGTTAAGAAAGGCCAGGAGTTCTGGCAATATGATGTAAGACCTTTATAAAAAAGTATTTAGTTAAACAAGGAGAGGCGGTTACTTCAAACGTGGAGTGCCGCCTTTTCCGTTTCTAGCTCTGTTTTTAGATTGAACCTCCGAAACAATTTTACCTAATCTTGTATGGCTCTTATCCTTGCCATCCTTATTACCGTATGTTCCAGATTTACGGTTTTCTTTGTTCAACTCTGAACGATACTTACGTCTCTCGTTAGTAGAATGATACTCTTTGTTATAGGCATTCTTTTTATCTCGTGCAGATTTATTACTTTGAAAGTATTTTGCCGATTCAGACTTACCTTTTTTAGATCCTGCTAATGAATTTCTCATGTAACAAATATACACCTAAATTTGTTACAATGAATATACATGAAATACAACAAATACTTTGGGTAGAGACAGAGTTAGGTGATGGAATTGCTTTATTCCTTATGGACTACGGAATGCAGAATAATACTGTATGGGTAGTAGCTCTTGAGGAAACTGGAGAGATAAAACACTTTGACTCCAATCAAATTAAATTGTGCAGAAATCACACTATAGGCCTTCGGACAGATACGCCTGTTTAAGTAGATCGTACATCTTAAAAACATAAACCCATCTGTTATCTTTTTGGAATAACTTGTCCCTTGACATAGTGTGCCAATCAGTATGGTATTGTGCGTTAACAAAAATAATATTTTCTGGATTCAATCTATACTTAGGGAAAGCTCCTTTGCCCAATATATGAAAACATATATGATGAGAGAACTCTAACTCTACTCCAGTTACAAAACATCTGTGAGGCCTTGACTCCCACAACTCTTTAAATAACTTCATCTCGCCTGTAGACTTTCTCTTCTTTTTAAACTCTGTTCTTTTCATTGGAGTTTTCTTAAGGAGAGACTTCTTTTCTTTTTTATCTTCTCTGTAATTTTTACAAAAAGATCTGTTAAAGTCTGTACAAAAGCATTCTTCAGATTGGCATCTAATCATTGTGTGTATTTTAAAAAACAAATAGGGGGCTATGACACCCCCTATCTGCAAACTAATCAATAACCAATAATAAACAGTAAAAACAAAATAACTTTGCGAATATATAAAACTTTAAAATATAAGTCAAGTGTTTTGTAAAATAATTTGTATTATCTCGTCTGAGTTTATACACAATACATTGTTAATAGTACACTCATTTCCTATAAAAGCATATACGCCTCCACTCATAAACACATGAACACACATATCATCAACCCTTTCATAAGATTCATATTGATATTCAGAACCTCTATAAGTAATAATGCCTCTATTAATTTCTATGTAATCCATTACGCTTTATTGATTTGAACATGAATAAATGAGCTTCTTGTAGTATCCGCAATTGAACCATTTTGAACTGCAACGATTATATATTGGTCAACTGTCCAATCTATATTATTTGTACTTACGGCTATTGTAAGCGATGTATTATCGTCTGCATTTACGTTAGCATTACCTGCCATTGTTTCGGTATTGGTAGTGGTTTTAACCGCTAGAGTTCTATTGTATTGAAAATATACTCCAGGTGCTGCTGCTGCTGCTGAGGTAGCAATAAGCGACCCCCCAATAGCTGCTGATGTATTTACATACATTCTTGTAACAAGAGTACCTGCTGTACCTGATTTTCTTACACGAGTTTTAACAATAATAATATCACCAACTGCAACGGTATTTGCAGGTATTAAAACAGATGAAGTTAATGTGCTTGTAGTTGTACCAGTTACACCTGTACCATCGGCTACAGTTTGTTTATTTATTGTAGCTCCGCTAGTGGCAATAGTAAAGTTGGGGTATGTCCCAGATGTAGATATACCTACACCTCCTGTTAAAGAAACAGTTTGGTCTGGGGCTGAGTTAGTGACAATAGGTACTGTTGTTGTTCCCCCTATTGATATTCCTGTGCCTGCTGATAAGGAAGTTACTTTATTATTAAATGTACTCCAATCGGTAGAGCTTAATTTACCTGTATTTACAGAAGATGCAATCGGAACATTAAAAGTATGTGTTGTTCCTGCTGAACTTATTGCAAAGTCTGTTCCGCTTGTTCCAGTTGCAAAAGTTTGAACAGCACCTGTTAAACCATTTAAAGCAGTCATTCCTGTTCCTGCCATTATCCCTGATTGTTGGGTAGCTGTTAATATAACAGATGCCGTAGATGGTGGGGGAGATCCCGCAGGGTAATATTCCATTGATACATGAACATGGTCTGTCGTACTCCAAATTAATTCATAATAGTCTCCTCCAACTACATCTAATAAATAATTCCAAGATACTATATTGTGACCATTTGTAGCCCCATGTTTATTAGGTACAGATATAAACCCAGAAGATCCAGGAACGTCAACTCCATTTAATCTAAGCCAAATAGTGACATCTTGTAAAGAAGTATCTGAATTTTGAAACTGAGATGAGAATTGAAGATTATAGATACCTGTATTTGCAAATGTAATTCGAGTTAAATTAGTTCCATTGGTAACAACGGTTACTCCATTTGACAAATCAACTGTATTAAAAATCATAGCTACACCAACATTCGATGCAGGTGCTAATTGAGTGTTATTATCTTGGAATGCTCCATAATAACCTGTTGGAGTTGGAGCTGTATTACTACCCCATTTAAGACCTGTAGCTGTTGTGCTATCCGCTATGAGAACTTGAGTATCTAAACCTACAGGAAGCCTAGCATCCACCGTAGAATTTCTAGTATATAAGTCCCCCTTTGTAGTAAGAGGTGAAACACTACCAGCCATCAACGCTTGATAAGTCGACCCATCCCAAACATAGGCTTCGGGAACAGACATATCAATATATATAACTCCACTCTGGCCCGTTGGAGGAAAAGAAGCAAAGTTTGGATACTCTGCTACCACACCTCCTACAAAAGATGGCTGCGGAGAAAAACCTGTAAGACACTGATCAGTTATAAAATCTAATACGCTGTATATTCGAGATATGTAATCATCGTTGGAAGTTGTTGGGTCGATCTCTGAATATGTTTGAGTAGTTGATGTCCCTACAATTTCAATGAGATTATAAACTGTAAATCCAAATGGATCCACACAATCCTGGCAAAATGTCAATGCTAATGGCTTACCATTCTCCCGATATATGTTAACCGACTTTAACGCACTAAATATGGCAATCAAATTACTTTGATTATAAATTTTAAGGATGCCAGATGACAGCCTTTCTATTTTAGTTACGTTATATAGGTTTGGTTTATTCATCAATCATTACTAACTTCAATTCATTCTCTGAAGCATGAATACAAAAATACTGAAAATTACCATACTTCTCAGTTAATTCTGGATATTTTATGGGGAATGTTTGTGAGTTGATACCTTGTGCTATTAACTTGCCAATTACATACTTAACATCATTATGATGTCTACCTTCTTGTACTGGTAATATAACCTCTACTTGAGGGGTAATTTGAGGGGTAACTTGAGCAGGCAACGGATTATCAACTCTTTCCGCTTTTCTCTTTTTAGATATAGATTTCAACTTCCTATAATTACTTTCTCCAAAAACAAATTCGAAGAATTGTTTAGTAGTTACCCTTTCAGACCCAAACGCCTCTTTAGTTTCTTCCAAGGCTTGATGAATAGGGAATCCAACACTCTTGCAATAACGGATGAGAGACCGTATACTGTGATGATTAGACACCACAACAGGATCCAAGGAGCAACTTGAAGCCACTTCCTTCCACGGTGTATCGTCCTGCCTATTGAACTCTTTCTTTTGTTTAGCATATTGAAAATTAATTGGATAACCTAATGAAGTGCAGCATAAAATAATCAACTTAATTGTTGCCACTGCTACACAATCTTCTTTTGTCGGAGCATCCTCACAAACAACGGTAAAGTTGTCTGATGAGATAACTGTCCCATCTGGTCTTCCAACCTCCATGTTGCCCGATGTGGCAACACCTTTAACAGTTAACTCCTCATTCTTCACTAATCTCCATGTATCTCCTTTAGACTTTATATCCTCGTTTAGGAGAGAGTATAATTCAATCAAAGACTTCTCAGCCTCTGACAAAGTAATTGGAACTTTAAAATCCATATGTGTATTTATTGCTGACCCTGTGTGGGATCTTGATTTTTATCTTGTTTATATCTTGTGAATATACTTTCAATGACCGTCAACCCAAATCCGCCTCCAGCCACGACCAGAAGCCCTTCGAACATGTACTCTGGACATTGGTAATTTGTGAATGTGGCTATCCAAGCGAATGCTATACAGCATAGCAAAGATAGAATAGCAGCTAATCTTTTAGAACTTTGGTTGCCGTCTACAGAGAGAATGCTTCTCCACCATTTTATCATAAAATCAATTTCATTACAAGCTGTACAATAATGCCACCCAATATACCCATACCTGTAGCAATACCCGAATACTTAGCAATTAATAGCTTTTGTTTTTGGATGTATTTATCATGTTGAGACACCTTGTCTACTAGACCTTCTATCTTCATCTCCTCATCACCGATAAGAACATTATAGATACGATCTATCTTCTTGTTCATGTTTTGTAATTCCTCGTGTATCAAAGCTATCTCTTTTTCTGTGTTCATGACTTAAAATCGTTTTCATTTAACAGAACGTATGAGAAGAATTTAAGGCCACTATTTTTGCAAGCAGTCATAAACTCATCATATTCCTTTGGGTTGTTACGAACTTGACAACCTGCTGACCATTTATCTATAATAGAGCTGATAAATTTAGGGTTGGCTCTATGGTGATTAATGCCATATACACCTCTGATAGGCTTACCCATTTGCTCACTCTTATCATCTTTGTCAATGTCTCTGTAAACATCCACAGGACCGTATTGAACAAGTGCCTCATATTGACCTTTATGTTTTCCTAATACCCAAGAATTTATGTGTTGACCTTCAGCTAGAACAGCACATCCTGCTGGATTCATCCATTGCTTTAACCAATGAACACCAGGGTTTGTAGTTCCTGTATGCCATACAATCTTATCTCCATCAACCCACCCCAATAAATCATCAAAAGCATTAGGTTTATCGGCAGCACTTCTGATTCCTATTAATTGAAATGGAAGCCAACGATACCTTTTCTTTTCACAGACAGCTTTAACTTGTTCTATTGTAAATCTTTCCATTAGAATAATTTTTCTTCAAGTAATAACATTTCAAATTTACTATCACAATTCACTCCTTCCAAAACATTTAACATGTCGCTGTATTCAGCAACAGCTTTTGTTTGACCTGTTCTATACTGCTGTAAAAAATCAAAAACACACATATCGCCTGTTTTAAATATCTTTAAGCTTGTATCTTCATAAGCCTCGTAAAGAGCATACTCCATTTGATATGCCTGAGATATCAATTCACAAAGATTTAAAAATGTGTTGACTGGTTTTTGAATTGTAGGTAAGTCTGGAGTTACATTCCAATCAACTAAGAACTGCTCAATCTTTTTAGCATGACCAAACTCGTCCTCAGATTCTTTGGCAAAAAATTCTCCAGCCTTAAAATATCCTACATTATTGCACCAATTTGATGCTGCACGGTAAAAGTATGCCGCCTTAAACTCGTCATTTAAACGAGGAAGCAACATGCCTACAATATCAGATGGTAATTTTACAGGTTTTTTCATATTACAAATTTAATAAAATTTATTAATCAGTTATCTCTTTTGATCTGTTATTATAAGAAAAATATTCTGCAAAATCTGGCTGATCCATAATATATCCTTGTTGATAATCAAATAAGTCCTCAAAATAATCTCTTACCATTCTTTGCAAACCTATATTAGTGTTAGGTATATTGTTATAAGCCTCTCTGATATCTTTAATATCTACACCATTAACAATGGTTGATGGAGGATTAGCAAAGAACTCTGCTTTCTCACGTTTCATCATTTCAACTTTGAAATTCTCCGAAAACTTATTTTTTGATTCGGCATCTTGATATATAGAATCAGCTTTATATAAAGCTTTATTTAATTCATCATCAGTCATATCTTCTCTAAATGATGACTTAGGTTCATTTGAAGCAATATTATATTTTATTTTAGCTTCATATTTTGCCATTTCAGCTAAATCTTGGATCAATGAAAATGCTATAACATTAGCTTCTCTAATCGCATCTTTACTGTATTTATCTTTATTTTTACGAATTTCATCTAAATCTTTAAATTCGTTTTTATTTTCCTCTATTAAGCGAATAAATGACTCTGTGGCGGCATTTGAAAGTAGTTCCGTCTCATCTTTATTTTCACCTTGAACAATCAATCTGCCTTTGCCATCTTCAAAATCAAGAACACCAGCCACAAGATTGTATTTATCATCACTTGACATAATAACAATATCTTGTTCTTTTTCGGAAGAATCTTTTAAAACATTTAACAAAGCTCTAGACATAGGCAAAGCTTCACCTTTCATAGCTAAATTAACATTAGCCAACATTACTAAGCCAGATAGAAGTTTTTTATAGTCAACAACATCTTTGTCGTTAAAGAATTTACCACCTTCTTCCCAAACATCAGCTATTGTAGCTCTGTTATATTTAGGCTCAGATATTAAATCCTGTGTTAATATTACAGCCTCTCTTGTGAAGTCTGATATCGGAGGAGAAATTATACCTAATAAATCAGCCATCATTTCATCAGGTGCATCACTCTTATTAAAATCAACACCTTTCACATAATAGAATGTCTGTAGATAGTCATCAATAACTTTAGAATCAAAATTTGGACTATTTCTCATGGCTTGTAAGGCCCCAATAGCAGTAGCTCTACCAGTTAATCCAAACTTAGAAGTGCCAAGTGTCATGGCAAGATTGACAAATATATCTGATGCGAAAGAAGTTATTCCCTCTTTTGATTCAAATTTACTTAAAGCCACTTTCGCCTTTTCCTTCTCCTCATCATCTCCAAATCTGATGTTCCATAACTGATTTAAAATATAACCTAATATTGGATATATACTTAAAGAGTAAGATGACCCAAACACTGATCCTAAACCATCTGCAAATTTCTTAGAATCTAATCTCACGGCTCCAATAGCAGCTTCTTTAGTGCCATACATGAAGTTGGTAACATCTCGGTAAACGAAGTTGTTAAAGAAGTTTACAATTGGACCTAAGAAGCTATTAGGATCAACAACACCCTTTCTCTCATTAAGCTCGCCTGTAACAGCATCTTTGACAAAGAATATCTCTGGAAGAACTTTGTACTTCATTCTAGTTTGACCCTTAAGAGATCCTCCACGAATTTTACCTATTTGTCTGTTAGCATAAGCAGCAGCTTCTTCGATAAAATACTGGTGTTCTGGAGAGTTCAAATGTTTTGCTTGGTTGTATTTCTCTCCGCTTAATTGATAGAAATGACGCTCAAAATTACCCATCCACTCACCAAATACAGTAGGACCTGCAATGTTTAGGGCAGAGCTTGTAATATTCTCTATAAACCCAAGCATTGACTTTCTATTCAACTTAGATCCGCCCATAGAAGCGTAAGTTTTAAATCTCCAACCCATGTCAGCAACAGGGCTGTTAAACTTCTCCATTATCTTTTTAGCTTCAATCATTGATAAAGGATTGAACCCTTTCAATGTTTTCTGTCTTAACGCTCCAGAAGTTACGTTGGTAATTAATTCCGTAACCAAACGCTTAGGAGGTAGTAAAACTTTTTTAGCAAAGGCACTAGCCAAATTATTGTATGCCCTTGTTAATATATTCTCCCCTTCTGGTCTAGATATCTCAAAGTCTACACGCTTTCTATTTGAATTTGATATAGCAGATAATACAGATCTTTCAACAGGAGTGGTTGAATTTTCTTTTGCATTCTGAATTACAGCATTTGTAAAAGAAATAGCATCGTTCAAATAGTAATCTCGTGCAGACTCAGTAATTTGTTCGGCAACAATTTGATCAATGTTAAAGTTTAAAGGTCCGTTTGGATCAACAAGCACCCTAGTATATGAAGAACCAGATCGAATAGATCCATATTTACCAAATGTGCCTTTTAATAAATCAGCTTCAGCCGCATTTTTGTAGTCTCCAACATACTTACGAGGAGAGTGAAAAGGATTTAATTCCCCGTTGATTCCTCGGATAGCATTGGCATTTACAATTAACTCACCTGCCTTTTGAACATTCTTTCTGAATAATTCATAAACAGAGTTTTCATAATTACTAAATACAGATGAAGGATCATTAACATATGACTCGTATATCTTAGAATAGTCTAGCTTGCCATTAGTGACAAAGTTTGGATTACTCATAAGATCCTCATATATATTATCTAAAATATATACATCGCTACCATAAGCTGCTCTTACCACAGGATCATTCAATTGTTTTCCTAACCAATCATTTGATTTTTGACCGAAGAAAACAGCTTTGTGTCCACTGTCTAAGATATGAGATATCACGCCTACTCTAGTATCATAGTATGTGTCATAACTAACCTTAGCTGTATATCTCAATATATCTCTTCCAAATATCTTTATTGGTTTATTTGGGATAGATTTTTTAGGAACAAAGCTGAAGAATCCAGACTTAGGTTTTCTTATAGCTTTCTTCTCTTCATAATATTTATCAATATTATTCTTAACGTAAGTATTCATCTTACGGATTCCTCTGTCTATAGGATCGATAAGATATTTGTATATACTACTTTCCTGACCAATACCTAAAACTTTTTCCCATTGGAAAGATTCCTCGGTAAATAATCTACGCTTCATCAAATTAGTAACGATGTTTTTCATCTTGCCATACAAACCATTTAATTGATTTGTAATAGCCTTACCCATTTGACGGTAGCGAACCTCAGCTTTATTTACAATATCTCTAAAGTCAGCTTCTGGCATAAAGCCATACTCCATTCGATCTAGAGCTTCTTCAAGCTTCATTAAATCTTTAATGTCTAACTTCATCAAACCTTCAGATTTTGAAACACTCATCAATGTCTCAAATCGTCCCCATAGATTTTTTTGATCTCCAATCAATCCGCTAACATCAACTCCTGGAATCTTTTGTATTAAGTTAGATATAATTTCTCTTTTGAGATTATCTATTTGATCTTGGTGATTCTCATCATAAATTCTTAAACCATCTTCCATTGAATACAATGTATCCAACATCTCAGCTCTTTCAACCTCGTCTATAGATCCATTGTTGTATAAAGAATTTACAATATTTACTGCTGAATTAACAAGCTTAACAAATTCACGATACTCTTCAATGCTATTAATATCAAAGTCATTTATTTCGTTTAGCTTATCCAAGTAATCATCCTGTGTAACAATCTCTGGAATATCAATGTAATTCTCTAAAGCTTTATCAGCTAATGCCATATCCATCATTGAATGGTCTGGGATATTTTGATTTAACATTTCAACAACGTCAAAATATTCAGACATCTCACTAGGAGTCAAAAGCATCTCTCCATCTGATCCAAACAAAGGAATGGTCAAGAATTTTTTAACAGACTGAGTGTATTGATTGTGCTTTCTCTTTAATGCCTCTTTTCTATTTTTCTTTAAAGAATCCATCTGAGAAGCCATTTTTTGATTAGCCACAATCTTATCTACATACTCTATGAAATTAGATAATTGCTTATCTGTCATGGATAGATTTAAACTCAAAGCTCTATTAACAATTGCACGCATTTGTGCAGGAGTTAATTTATCTGATATTCCAGAGCTTTTAAGATAATCTTTAACCCAAGAAGATAACATCTTTCTCATATCCCTTTCACCCTTCATTTTCTCCTTGAAGGATTTCTTCATGTCGCTAACAACAGCCTTGATGTCAGAAGCCATCTTCTTAATTTGTTGGTTCAAGGCATCCCTCTCTGTTGTTGTTAAAGTTATCTCTGGCTGATTTGCTCTTTCCTGCTTCTGAGTGTTTTTGATAATGTTATCCAACTGCTTTCTAACATCAGCCTTGATTTCATCGGCAGTTGAAAACTCAATGCCTGCATTAATTGCATTAGATAAAGCCATCTCTATAGCTTTTTCTTTTGTCAAGTTCTGAGTATCCATGTAGGATTTAGCATCTCCAGCAATCTCTCTTGAAATGGTCTTAACAACTTCTTCTTTTACCGATTGCTCAATCTCTTTCTTTCTAAAAGATGATTTATCCCTAACAGACTTTATCTTTCTAACTTGATCGATAAGATTATTTAGAGAAAATTGTAAGCCAGATCCCGACTTAATTCTACCGATAGCCTCTTCTATTGCAGTATCTAATAATATACTATCATCTTTGCTTAGATCGCTTCTTTTCGCCTGCGACTTTGTAACAGTTCCAGATTTTTTATTTTGCTCCAAAACTTCATTAGCCTCAAATTTTTCAAGCTCTGGATTAAATTCAACTGTAGAAGGATATTCTTTATCTGGTCTCATATAAAACTCACCCTTCATCTTCTCAGTTGTCTCAGCTCTTAAATTATCACCCCATTTGGCAACAGTCATTGGATATCCAATTTTAGCAGCTTCTTGAGCAATAAATGCCGCTTGTTTATTCGCATCAAAAGTTTGTCCTGGATACATCTTGTCAAACTCAGCTTTTGCTGCATCATAAAGATTTAAAGGATCCTCATTGAATGGATAAACTTTATCTTTTGGAACTCTTACTACATACCCATATTTACCAGATACATCCAATACGTCAGGACGAGTATAGTACATGCTGATATTTAAGCCAGGTCTCTCGTCTCTTCCTGTTCTAGAAGTATTTTTACCAAAGTATTTAGGATCAATGGAGGAGATTTTATTTGGAGAATAGTGGTAGAATAAATAATTACCTTGATCATCCTCAGTCATCTCGCCCGTTAATTTAGCCTGATCTATTAATGTATTAGATTTTGCTTGAGATTTGGATGATAAGGCATTTTTTATTTGTTTAGTTTCAAATACCACATATTGAGAACCTTTATATCCAAAATCTCCTGTTGATTTTGCTATAAAACCATCTTTGCCTTTTTCATAATTATCAGGTATACTTTTAGCATCTATAGAATCAACTATTGTAGGATTTTGAATATCTAAATATGCTTCTTGAACTTTAGCGTATTTAAAATATTGTTCAGGAAAAGGTTCCCCAGTTTCTAATAATTCATTTGGTACATCTTTATAATCGTCATTTCTTTTATCTCTTTCAACTAATTCGTGTTGATGAGCAAAAAATAATGCAAAATCATAATTATCAGTGAAATAAATACCTTTATCTTCTTTAGTCTGAGAAGGTTTAAATTCAGTAAAAGTAGGACCTCCATGATATACCAATAAAGGATCACCATTACTATCTACAACCTTAGTATTTTTTAATTCAGGATATCTCTCTAATGCTTCTTGTGGAGTTATAATTACTTGAGATTTAGACTTAGACTTATTTGATGTATTAATTCTAACAGGGGCATATGGAATATTTCTAGCTCCAGCAAAATTTGCTCCATACTCTAAATCAGATAATAATACGTTATCTTCAAGTTTTTCAGATGTTGTTATATCTCCATCATTTACAGAAGCTAAAATTTCCCTCCAATTATTTCTTTCCGATAACATATGAACAGTCACTCTTTGACCATCTACTGTTTTCATTACTCCTGGATAAGAAATATGTTTTCTTTCTTTCGCTGGAATATTAGACTCATCTTCTACAATTAATTTAGAAGGTATTTCAATATAAGCAACTGCTGATTCAGAGGGAACGTTTTCCATAAAACCTTCTTCTTGCACATTACCTAATCTTTTGGTTGCTGCATCAACTGTTATTTTTCCGCTTTTATTTAGTGGGATATTTAACTTATCAGACAAACTACTAAAGTTAATTTCATTAGATTTAAATACCTCAGCTATAATTTTCTTTCCAACATCAACTCTTTTCTTAAAAGTCTCATCATTAGAGCTTATAAAATAATCTTTTATAATGCTATGAAGTTCTTTTGCACTTAATTTGCCGCTAAATAATTTAATCCCATCATTATCCTTTTCTTCTTTAACTGCCGTATTTAATGCATTTCTAAACACACTTAATGGTATATCACCATCTTGAACCGCCAACTCTAAAATATCCATAGCGGCAGCCATTCCGTCTCGACTACTTAACACTTTTAAATCTGTTGATTTAAATACAACTACTCTTACAGGTTTGCCTGGGTATTTATCAAATATTTTATTCACTAAATTGACAAATATCTTTGACAACTTAGGAGTTGAGGCCCAGAATGTACCATCTTCATTATATTTAAGAGCAAAATGCAAACCTCCATTACCCTGTAATACTATTCTTTTATCTCCTTTCTTATATTTAATTCCATCAACTTCTGTGTCTTTTTTATAAGTACCATAAGATAGGTCACCTACCATTTTATTATCTGGGAACATTGATATTACAACTTCACCATTTAAATCTTCTATTTTTGCATTTTGAATTAAGTACCCATCATCTTCCAATTTTTTCAAATCAGATTCTGGCATAAGAGTGGCTTCAAAATCTCCTCCTAAAGCATATTTTGTTTTTAATTCACCATTTGTATCAACATTCTTAACTTCCTCCTTAACAGGAGTAACTCTAAGCTTACTACCTGAAGCGACACTAGCCGAGAATGTTTGTAAGAACTCCATAACTTCTTCTGGAGAAGAAGTGTTATCAATTGCTTTTAATCTATTGCCAAAATATCTTGATATTATTTTATTGATGAAATCACCTATAGATTTAAGGATAGACTTTGTTGTAGGACTAGACATGTCTAACTGCGTGATAAGACCTACCAACTCAGACAAATACTCCTCAGCACGTTCAGAATCATTGTATATTTTATTTGATACTAAGTCGCTAATAAAATCATCAAAGGACATCGTAAAACTTTTTCCATTTTTATCTACACCTTTGATCAATTCACCTTTTGCTAAATCAGAAATTTTCTTTTTAAACTCTTCAAAAACAGCAGGATTCTCACCAAATATCTTAAACAATAATGCGTGAGTCATCTCGTGAGAAACTGTCCTATAATTGGCATTGGATAAGTTTATAGCTATAACACCCTTATTCCCATCTGCTGATCTAGTAAATGAACCACTAGTCCCTGTAGTCCCATTAATAGATCTTTGATAATCATCATATTCCTTTTCATTTTCAAATACAATAATATCGTAGTCTGGGAGGATTGACTTTAATGTTCTTGCCGCATTATTTGCTTGCTCAACAATTCTTTTTTTCTTAGGGTCCGTAGAACGATCAGATAACTCTCTTGAACGTGTTTTATCAGACATGTTGAACCCTGCTTGATTAGCATTTTCAACAGCTTGATCAAATGTAACTTTTTGTTGTGGGGCAGTTTCTGGAGCAGTTTCAGTTTCTGTTGAAGATCTTTCTCTACGAGACGTTATCTGATCTATGTTATCAACTTTCGATTTATTATCAGCAAATCCTTCTATGTTAGGAAGTCTACCTTCACGCATAGCTCTTGCTACCTCTTTAAATTCAGCATCATTAAATTGTCTAGGATTTAAACCTGTACCACCTGTTTTTATGTTTTCAAATGTGCCTAAATCAAATAAAGACTCTTGATCTGCTAATCTTGCAAATTCAATCGCCTGCTCTCTTGATGATGCTGGAGCAACAATATTTAAATCTATAGATACTTTATTGCTATTAGGGAATTTATATATACCAAATTTAACAACATCTGTATCACCTATTTTGCTAGAATGCTCCTCAACAAAATCAGCAATCATTTCTGGAGTTATTTCTTCAGTAGTTGTATTTTTACTAATAACAGGAATAACTAAACCAACCCCTTCATATTTATCTCCACCTATATTAAATGTGGCCCCATCTTCAGCAGAAAGATCTAAAGACTTAACTCTATTTAATTCTTCAGTTGTATTTTGAGTTATAGCAGGCTTATCTATTATTACTTCCTCCTCGACTGCTTCGGTAGTGACTTGAGGTTCTGCTTGGGATACTCCTTTCTCCACTTGTTGGCCAACTGCGGCTTCTGGCTGTACAGGAACTTGACCTGTTTCTGACTCTTGAACGGCATCTTCTTGAGGATTAAATTTATAATTATTATTTATTATTTCTAATGCTTTAGGAAGACGTGCCTCCTGTTCTTCTTTTTTAACTCCACTGTTAAATAAAACAGTTCTCACTGAACCATCTGGATTTAAAAAGAATAAATTAACACCTAAATTATTTAGCTCTTCATTAACCTTTGATCTTTGGTCAGCTCTCTCATCAGCAGCCTCTAAAACATCATTTAACTGCTTCTGTGTTGCCGATATTATAGAATCTATCTTAACATTGGATACTCCTTTTTTAGCTAAAGCATTTTGCGATTCTATTAAAGACTGTAGCTTTAGAGACAGGTCTAATATATCACCCTTTGCAACGTCATCGTATTGCTCAAACACCTCGCTTGCAGCAAGTTTATCATATTCCTCTTTTATATTTTTTAACTCCTTAAAAGCAGCCGTTTCTTTGAAATCTTTATTAGAGTTTAGTACGTTTTCTAATATAGAATCGTAATCTCGACCCATCGCTAAGAATGTTTGTTTCCTAGTAAGATCACTCATCTTTTCATTAAAGATAGACTTAATAGTAGATCCTGAAGACATAAGACCACCTACAAGTCCTCCGATAGCAACATTGTCAAAATATTGAGTTAAAGACCTGCCGAAATTACCAGTTTTTGGATCTATAATTTCTAATTCTCTAGCCCCAATAGCGGACATAAATCCTTCTTCAACGATAAACTGATTACCTTCCTCGACAACACCTTCCTTAGCAACATGGCCTAATATATTTGCCATTGATTTTCCTGTAATCTCAAAAAAACCTGCTGATATTTTTGAGGCAATTTGAGCTGACGTAAGACCATCTCTTATACCATTAGATACAATCTGTCTTGCCATTCTCTTTAAGGTGATTTGTTGGAAAGTAGGAATCTCTGGGAATAAGCTTTCCATCATAGATACAACATAACCTAAAGAACCTCCCATAGCAAAAGCTTGCATAGGAGAGTATCCTGCCTCCTCCGCTTCTTTCATATATTCACCGCTTAGTCTTGTGGCAAAATAAGCTGTAGTTGCATTTGTTGCTGCATATTTTACACCTGCTTTCACTCCTGATTGGAGACCTATTTTAACTGCACCTGCAGTACCACCAGCAGCAGCAAGTAAGTCTGGAGTAAGTTGTATAACTGTACTTGCCCACCACGCAGCTCCGTATTTTTCATAAGCAGGATTTACAACTTCTTTAGAAAAGTATTCAGTTGTTCCTTTAAACCATTCTTTTTCTATGTCAGCAGATGTCCATACATTCTCATCTTCATTGATCCAATTCTCCTCAACATCATACCCTAAAGCCTGGCTTGGATAAGACACAACAGTCTCAACAAATCCACCAGCATATTTTATTGTTTGAAGAAGTCCTCCTCCAGATGCTGAACCTGCCTGCATTAATTTATACGGCATATCAAATACAAAACCCCAAAAATCTTCGTCATTAGCACGATCTTGATATCCCTTCTTCTCGTGATTTTTTAAAATTTCGTAACCTTCAAAATTAGAAAGCTCGCCATTTTGTGCCTTGGTTTTTAACTGAGTTATATTTAAATTACCATTTTCATCTTCTATTCTCTGTACATTTTTCTTATCCCAATCCAAAATATCTATCTGCTCCAATGTACTATTAAGCTCTTGTAGTCTAACTATATTAGAATCCTTAGATAATTCATTTAATCTTGAGTTAATATTCTCTAACTCCTTATACAAGCCACCTGTTTTGTTTACATATGAACTGTACTGAGATAATAATCTGTTTGGCTCTTTTATTCTCTCATATACTTTGTTGTATTCATTAGTAAGAGCCTCTATCTCAGAGACTAATTTTTCACCCTCTTCTTGAGCTTCCTCTGAGGCATAATATTTTTCACCATCTTCCTCTATAATTAAAGAAGATAGCTTTTCATTTTTACTGTTAATTTTTTTCTCTATATCTGAAAGCTCAACTTTTACGGTGTTGATTTCAGACATTGCATTTTTAATTTGTTTATCATCAGCAAGGCCATCCTTTGACTTTTCTTGGTTAAGTCTATTAGTCAAATACTCGGCACGGATCCTTAAAGAATCACCATCAGATTCAACCCCATTTATAGCTAAGTTTTCACCTGCAATAAACGCCTCTGCCTGAGGTCTATTTATATAGTCGCTATACGAGTTTGAATATATTGTTGATGCAAAATCAGCGTCTCCTTTGTTTACAGTGTAGTTGTTTGATTTTCTTGCTGCCTCTGTCCATCCAATCTCTTCCCTTTTATCATTTGAAACGATATCTTCATATTCAAAAGGATTTGCCTCATCTAATCTAGATTGATAAATTTGTCTCAATCTATCTCTTTGTTCCGTCTTATATTCTGGAACCCCCTTTTCTATTTGAGCCTGTATGTATTTATCTGCCAATACATATCTAGCATCTCTTTTTAATTCTCTGGCAACACGCTTTGCCTCCTGATCAAAGAGTTGATTAAGTCTTTCTTGATATCTTTCTGGATCTGTTAAAGGATCTATTATTTGCTCTTGGCCAGCTACAGCCGCATTAGCAACTCCACCTTCAATAACCTCAGTTACTTGAGGCTTAAAATATGTATTTAAATACCCACTGTTTTTAACCTTATTAATTAAGTCTGTCTCTGTAGATAGAAGAATATCTTTTGTAGATATTTTTGAATGTGTAATAAAGTTTTTTGAGTCTTGAGAGATATTCAAATTTCTTGAGAAATCCTCATCTAAATTATTTATGTATTTAGTCTCATCTAAAAGATTTGCAGCATCCTCTATCAACTTATTATCTTGCATTCTTCTATTTGCACCAGATAAGTTTTTCTCAATCTTATTGATGGCTTTCTTCTCGCCAAAATATTCTTTAACATCCCCTACTGCTTCCTTTGCCCAATCTAATGCTTTTCCAAAGATTGATTTCTTACCCTTATCTTCCTTCTTTGTGCCTTTGATCTCAATAATATTTGTACCTTTATTGGCCCCAGACTCGTACTGAAATGTTGGATCGGTTTCTAAATCACCTGTTTCCTCATTGTATTTAAATCCTAATTTGTCAGCATATTTTATTCTGTGCTGCTTTAAATTCTCGCTATAATCTGAATCTAACTTTCCATTGTAGTCAGCAACCGTGATCACAGCCTGGTTTAAATCTTGCCACATACTATCATCATCATAGAACTTTGTATCTGGCTTTTCATTAATTACATATTTCCAAACGGCATCATTTTCAACACCCTCCATCAATTTTGGCTTAGAACCAACGCCCTTAGCACCTGTAGTTTTATCTTGAATTATGTATTGATATTTCTTTCTTCCTCTTTTATCTTTTTGATCGGTAGTATATACACCAATAATTTCTACACCAGGAAGTGGATTTTCAAATTCTTTAACTCCACCTTCAGTAGGCAATTCTTGCCCATCTACATTCTCCTCTTTCTTCTTTTTTCTTTTTCTCTTACCACCATCATCAATCATATTTACATCTTCAGATGCATCAACATTCATACTATCTTCAGAAACCTCATCCTCTGGCAAGCCCATGTCTTTAGCCATTGTATTTTCTTCTTTAATGAAATCTTTTGCACCATCAATAGACGAATTAATATTCAAGGAATATTTATCTCTAAAGTTTTTTCTTACCTTATTCCCTGTCTGAATAGCACTAGCAGCAGGATGAAAAAAAGTGCCTAAATCATATGGGTTATTTGGATTGTTAGGGTCTGGATTTTGATTTAAATCCACCTCTTCTTCAACTACATCTTGTTTAGGAGCCGCCCCAAAAACAGACGTAGGGGCAGATGGCATCTCCATTGCTTTTGGAACTGCTAAAAAATCTGGTAAGTCAGATTGAACTTGATCTTCAGTAGAGACCTCTTGGGTTTCTCCTGTAATCGGATTTTGCGGCTCTGAAACCTGCCCTAATTGCTGAGCAGATTCTTCCATAAAATCCTCTTTTTTTTTTACGCCTTCATATGTAGAAACATCATATCCAGCCCAATTAGCTAATTTTGAAATATGTTCATTATATTCTGGATCCTGCATTCTTTCTTCAAACTCTTCGTATGTTGCTGGTTCAGAAATACGAGGTTCTTGAGATAATAAAAGGTAGAGATCTTGTAAATTTGCCATTGAATATTATTTTAGTTTTCAAATATAAGAATAAATAACGTATCTTTTACTGTAGCTTAAATAAGTCAGTTATTTGTCCACTCATACCTAACTGTCTTAATAAATCTGTATCATTACCTTGGGGTTCTAATCCAGCTATAGTTGAATACAATATAACACGGTCTGTATTATTATCTAAGAGACCCCATAAATTACCAAATTGATCATATTTAACAGAGGTTATATATCCATTTTTACTACTTCCATCTGGTAATACAAAGTCAGATTTTGAGCTACCAAATGTACTAGCAGAACCAGTTGTCATTAAATTCCAATAGTTATTACCTGGAGCATTTGTCTTAGCTAATTGCTGCGGTGTTACTGAAAGAATTCCTGTAGCTGAATCAAAATCTACAGCACCAAATTTATTCCCATTCCATCCCCAAGCGGAAGCTCTATCATTTTTACCTGTCGCTATTTTAATCTTACCGCTTCCAGCATCCCATGTTGGATTAGAACCATTGATATCTGCCATAGCAGTTTCTTTTGTAGGGGCTGGAATATTAACATTTGCTGGAGTTGTTGTACCACCACCAAAGCTTGCATTAAAATTAAATGTAGACTTATCTCTATATTGTTGCATAGAAGCGTCTTTTAATGCAATAGCATCAGATATTTTAGCTTTTAAATAATCATCGTATTCTTTATATACAATTCCATTAGCATCTTTATATTCAGAATCTTCTAATAATTCTTTTTCCTTTTTATACTCAAATAAACTCTTTTCAGTAGTATAAGCTGGGTCTAATCTTACCAGATTTAAAATTTCTGGAAGCTTTGTTTCATTTATTTCTTTTACAATAGTAATCTTTTTGCCCTTGTCTTTTTCATCTTTTATACTTTTTATTACAGCGTCCATTCCAGCTGAGTTAACTGCCTTAGCAATAATTGGAGAGATATTTGGTTTTTTAGCAATTATACTATATGCAGTATACGCTTCTTGTATATTACTCTGTAACTCATCTGCATCTTTTGAGGCGTCTATTTTCTTAACAAGAAAATCAGCTATCTGTGGGTCAGCAGTCCTCAAGGTGATTTCTAGATTTTTCAATTCACTTGCAGCACCTTTAAATTGCTCTGCTGTTGTTTTATATTGATTTAGGTCCGATTGAAATAAATTATAAGCGTCATCGCTTGGATCGCTTAAGTTGTGACCTTGAGCAGCTAATTGAGAATATTGATCTATGATTTTTTTTCTCATTTCTGAGAGATTATCATTAAATGTCTTATTAGCTGTCGCATAAATATCAACATTTAACATTCTTTTATTCTCTTGGTCTTTTCTCTTAGCCTGTTCTGATTTATACTTCTGTGCCTCTAATTGAGACTGACCAATATTTTGTATAGCACTACCAAAGCTTATGGGTTTATACACATAAGCTGGTGGAATCAATTCATTTGTTTCTATAGCCATTGTATATTTGTGTATATATTTCCGTATAGTTCTTTAAGCCTTGCTTTAATGGCAGGCGTAGCGTTTTCATATAAACTTTTAACCTCTGCTTCGCTTGTGTTTCCTGTCAAAACAGAATTAGGCAAAGCGTCTATTAAAGAATTGTTTATTTCTGCTGCGGATTGGGCTTGTCCAATACCCATCAAAGTATCTCCTGCTGATTGAAACGCTGTACCAACATTTTCAGTTCCACTTGCACGGAGGGCTTGTATCTGCTCTAATTTTTGCTGATAAGGTAAATATTTATTTATCTCAAAAGCTTTATCTTCATACCCCTGTAGATTTCCTAAAGAGCTTAAATACTCCTGCTGAAGACCTAATTTTTGAATAGCCGCATTACCTAAAGCCTGGTTGGTAGTATCCATAGCGGAGGCTCCAGCTTGAACTAAAGCACCTAAACCTGCCGCACCAGAGGGAGCCATTTTTGCAATATTTTGGTTAACATTTGCTAGGTTCTGATTAATACCCTGCATCTGCTGAGTAAGTCCAGGAGCCTCACCTTGAGCTAAAGCAAGTTGACCAGCAACGGCATTTTTAGCTAAATCATACTGATATTGAGGCTGCTTGCCCAATTTTTCAGCTAATTTTTTAGCTTGCCTTTGCTGATAAAGCCCATATCCTAATTGACCCAAAGCTTGTAAGCCTCCTGCAACGGCCATTGTTGTCATTCCAACCATAACTATTCAAATTTATTGTTCAAATATACGATTTTTTTTATTGAAAAAAAGGTTCGCTTGGGGTAAAGTTTACACCAACGCTCATCAATATTTTTTTCCGTGTTGTATCATCATTAAATAAAGAATGGTTTAATACATAGCCTCTTAATTCTCTTCCGTTTAATTTAGCTATTGCTGATGATGGATATCTAGGATCTGTAGCGTCTCTAAAATATCTTGATACATAATAACCTTCTTGGTTTTTTAATGCTGCAACAGGTATGTCGCTTGCCATTCCATTAGGGTAAGTTTGATTAGAAGGTACTGATACTTCTACTCGAAATGGATAATTTGCCTGTTGTAAGTGCGTGTAGAATCTCTTAACAACGCTAGGAGATTCATTAAAAATAAATTGGATATTTTGCTCTACACCGTTTCCAAAAAATGTTAATTCATCGCCAGAATTTTCTTCATATAAACTACCAAAATCTCCAGCTTTATCACCTACAGTAAAAAACTTATTACCTAAATATGTGGCATGAAGAACACCGTGTTCAATGTGAGAAACCCATCTTTGTAAGATATAAGAGTATACTAATCCAACTCCATTATCTCTAATTGAATAAGTATTATAATATAAGAATACATCATATTTCCCAGCAGGAATTTCATTTACAACGGTTCCAGATATAGTTATATTTGTGACATTCTTAACAGGGTCATACACTATGGTAAGTATGGTTGCCGTTAAATTATTTTCCGAGTTCTCAGCACCATATATTCCTATAGTTTGATCCACATATAATAGGCTAGTAACATCGCCTACTAAAACAATAGTGTTTGGAGCTTTAAACGAAGCAACCTCAAGCTCTACATATGAATTACTAGAATTTCGAGTGGTATATATAATATATTCACCTGTTGATCTATTTATATGAGATTGAATATTTGATAGAACCCCACTATTTTCATTAACATTTTGAGTAAATGTAAACGCCCCATTCATGAATTTTCTATCTCCATTGCAGATATTATATATTCCTCCAGAGGTTATAGCAATAAATGTTGAGTTATAATAATCGTAAGCGTATATATTACCCTCTGATTTTACAATACCTCCAGGATGAACACATCCATAATCGTCATCGTGAGGTCTTATAGATGCAAATGTCTGATCAGATATAACAACATTGTTAGTACCATCTCCATTAAGACCGAATGCCTTTTGTACATATATCGAGCTTATCTTTCTATCTTGGAATGCCTTTAAAGTATCCCCAATATGCATCAATCTATTTATAGGACCAAATTCATCTTTTAATGATACTTGATTTTGAAATTCAACTTGACTAAGTCCGTTTATTTGACTATTATCAATTAAAGAATTAGTATGATAAACAGTTGTTTTTAACTCCTGTCTTTTTGCAAATGGAGAGAATAAACCTAACCTTCCCTTATTGTTCCAATTAGATATGTAATAATCTGAATAATGAGGGTCTTCGCAGAACCAAGCCCCTCTAATATCATTGGCATCATTAACATCCTCATAAGCACCATCATAATCATAGCCAGTTGCCATAATTCTCTGCCTAATATACACGTCTCCACAATCTAAATCAACAACAGCATTAGTTGTATTTAATACCTGTGCTGTATCTCCATCATGTCTTCTATTTTGTGTATGAGGATCTATAATATCCCATTCAATTCCTGTCTCATACCAAGGATCATTTTCACTTTCTTTTTTAGGCGTGTATATTTCTATCTGAAACCCTCCAGATGCAAATCCTCTACGGCTATTATTACCTGTATAAAATAAATAATCCCCAAGTAAAGAAATATCAAAATAATTTACTGTAATTGACTCACCTTCGTTTTCATCACCTGGATTATATGATAAAACATTCAACTCATAATTTATCTCGTCTGTATTTGTTACATAACTTGGATAATAATTATAATCATCGTAGTCCACATTGTTTTTATACACACTCATTGTGTAACTAGAAAAGTTCAATGTAGCATTTGGGGCATAAGCACCCACACCTCCTGCAAATTCAACAGCTACTCCATACGAAACATTTATCCCTGCGGCTAAAGATAGAAATGGCGTTACACCATTTATATTAATGGTCATTCCATTTGTAAGGGTAGTATAAACATTAGAACTTAAAGTTCCAATAAATGCCCCTGTAGAAGTATTGTATAAAACAAATTGAACAGTTGCAGATGTTGGAGTTGCATATCCTAAATCCCAACTTAAAGTAAACTGTGAATTAAATTCAAACCTATAATTAGTTACACCGACAGTTGTAAATGCACCAGGTGGTGAGAAAGCTCCTGTAGGGTCACATATTACAGTTAAATGGTCATTTGTCGGAGGATTGGACTCAAACAAGAAATAATATGTGTCTAATAATGTAGGATTTAAAGGTCTAGTTATAGATCCTAAATTAAGTCCATTAGATATTAGAAGAGCATTTTCCTTAGTAAACAAGGCTCTCTTTCTTACAAAACGAACAAAGTCCCCTTTCGAAGGAGTTTGATTAATTGAAGCTCCCTCGTAATTAGGCTTGTAATAATTATCTAGAAATAATTTAACCGTAGTATCTGGGTTGTAAGTTGCCTTAATTACTGATCTTTGTTGGAAATTAGCAATATTAGTAGAAGGCTTATACAGTATTTGGTAATTTGTAGCCCAAACAGGTGGTTGAAAATCATCTGGAATAGTCATTTGCATAGTTGTATAGAAGGGTTTTCTTCTCAACGAACATATGTTATTTAAGTAACTATCTTGATAATCGTAATAAAAAGGATTGTAAACACTTCCTGTAGGTATAGTTAATACAGTTCCATCACGATTAGCCCTGTCATAATACTGAATTGCAAACTCATGCGTAGCCCCTGTTTTAAAGGTTCTTTTAGCATTATTAATCCTCAACACATTTATATTTAAACTATATGACTCTGTATTTGATGGCTCTAATTGCCAATCAGTTTGATTATACCAAGTATTATAAATCAAATCAATAGTAGGCCAGTTAACTAAATTACCATCATATGTAAATGGCGATCCAATAGTCGCTGCAATACCATTTGAATTAAGAAAACTTAATAAATCCTGAGTTACATATAGAATTTTTAATAAATCTGTATTATAAACTGTTCCATCTACAGCTGGAATTGTGTAATACAAAACAGGGTCTGGAGTCAATAAATTATTATTAGCACCTGCTGTTGCCGATGATTGCTTTAATTGCAGTATCAATATATCACCAGGTTCAAATCTATATTTTAAAAAAAATTGTCCTTTAACATTACTTAAACTAATAATATTACGTCTCGTTCCTAGGTAAGGTATATTAATAAAGTCAGCTAGTGGAGCGGTAAAAGCCGTGTTATCTATAGTATTAATATTTATATCAAAGTCAAAATTAACATCTGTTAAATCTGGCTTATCATAACCCTCTATTATATTACCCATCGCAAACTCATTAGACGGCAAATACTCAACGCATTTTGCAATCTGAGGCACTAAGTCATAATTCCGTTCTGAGTTGCTAATTGGGACCCCAGCAGTCTCATTTTTAAAGTCTACAGTTACATTAGAATAATCAGCCCAACCTTGCTCTGATTTTATAAACTCTTTGTACAAGAAAAACTCTGAGTTGTTGCCAATTCTATACGCAACCCTGATTATTTTGGCTATTGAAGATCCTGTGCTTATATTTAAGCGAATCGTGTTATCAATATATGGATCTATATTAGTTGTCCCAGATATATACTCACTTTCATTAGGGAGAAATAAATCCGATATAGGAGACCATGCAGATTCTTCTTTGTCATCATAAATATATTGATATCTAAATTGGAATAATTTATTCTTTAAGTTGTTAGCTGATTCTGTAGTATCTGTTATGTATTGACCTGTTGGAGAAAACAATGGTGGATGTTTAATCCAATCTAAATTATCAAATGTAATTTCAGAATAACCCTCTGGATCAATTCCTCCGCTTTCTGTATATAATATTGCCTTTTGTATATTGATCTTGCGTGGAGGATTAAAATCTGGCAATCCAGTAGGATCTAATTCATAAGAATTAAAATAATTGTCTGTCCAATAAAGTAAACCATCAACTACTGCCGCATGATATATTCTATTTTGCAGTTTAAAATTTAATATACTATCTTGAAGTATAAGCTGATATTCTTGACCAACAACATTATATCTCCATATTGAATGATTACCTTCAGAGTTCCATGAAAATAATATTAAATTACCTGCCTTATACCCCTTCCCTTCAATATCTTCGCAGCTGCCTATAATTACATTCTTACCCCTAGGTAAATCTGGATTTTCTATTAATAAATTACCAGTCATTGACTGTAAAGCTCCATTATCACTTGTACCAACGGAGTAGCTCCTTGAATAAGCAGCTGATCTATAATCTCCAATAGGTACTAGACGATCTTCATCATCGGTGTTCATCCCACCGTTAAAAAAATTGGACAATGAATACATAATTTATTATCTTAATTTCAAACCAGGAGCTGAGTAGTAAGCGTCAAGCAATTCATCAATTGTATTACCTGTAGACATAGCAGCATCAGCCATTGATTCAGTGTAAATTCTTTCTCTATCTTTTGCATTAAATGGATATTTCTGAGGCTCAAACTCAGCTAATTGCCAAATAATGTAATTACGCATAGGCTCAATATAATAATGAGGCACTAATGTAGCACTCGTTATATCGTTACCTGTACTTAAATACTCTAAAACAATTTCTCCACCAAACACATTATTACTCAACTGAATGGTCTGATTGTCAGGGTATATTCTATAATACGCCTCTGCAAATCCCCCTCCAGAAGCAAAAAGGGCAGGATAATAAACCCCATTCCACGAGTGGTCTATGAAATAAAATCCGTTTCCATCTTCTGGCCCTCCAGGAGTACCACCCTCATCAATTAATGTTAGAAGCGGATCTAGTCCTAAAGAATACAATCTACCGCCTTTATTCAAGGCAATCTTTGTGACCCTCATACAGTCAGAGGGTATGGTTGCCTGTGCATTAGCATTAAGAGTTATATGCGTAACTTTCAAGCAAGGAAAAGCTGTAGTTCCACGAATAACCTCGCTCATCCACTCTATAGCTATCTGCTCTAAACGAGGAATATCTGTAGCTTGACCTTTAACACGGTTTAAAGCTGTTTGTATAACGTATTCTATATTTTTAACTGGAGGCATTATTCAGAATATTTAGTAGGTTTTGGGTTGTTATCTTCTGCCAAATCAGCAATTACTTCCTCAGCACGAGTATCTGTAGATCTAATCAATTCTATAACACGAGTAGCTAAAGCTCCAATAGTAGTAGGAACAACAATCTCTTGAGTATCGCTCATTGACAAGAATGCAGGTATTATAAAATATGTTACGTTTACAGATCCTGGATCGCTTGTCCACAAAACTCGTTTATCACGAACATAAAACTCTGGCTTTGACATGTTCTTAATTCTATTCAAAAACAAGTTCTGATCATCGCTCTGACGAGAATAGAATATAGTGTCACCCTCCTCTCCATAATCAATAGCATACTTAACGCTCATTGGTCCATAAGCAGGGGAGACATTTAAATCACTATAGTATTGAGTTCCTGTAACAAGAACTGGCAAAGCATATGGCTCAACCATAGTTCCTAAGGCATTTATATCAACACTTGCCGTCTCTTGATAAACGATGTCTAACAAAGCAACAACGGTTTGATATTTATATCTACCCATAATATCGTTAGGTACGTCACCGCTTGCGAGACGTTCCTGTATCAATTCAACTAGTTGTCTTTTAGTCATTATGGTCTACCTTTTTCTATTTCTACTGTTTGAAGGCTATTAAAATCTTTGATGTTAATAGCAAAATATTTATATAACATATTTACAAGATCAGGATAAACATCGACAGGATATTCAAACTGAGTGCTTGTTAATGGATCATAAACAGGAAGACCTGTTAATGGGTCAATTGTGTAACCATATTCTGGAGTTTGAGGCTCTCTTACATAGGTTAAAATAACATTAGTTAAGTTAGGGGCTACAAATATACCATCATCTTGTATGGTCGCAATAGGTCTATCAGTTGTAGGGTAGTACAACGAAGTAGAAAGTCTATATGCATAATCCTCCCAAGTCAACATCTCTATTTGTCTCAAAGTGCCTTGCACAACTAATTGTATATAGGCTATATAATCTCCAGGAGTTAAAACTTCATTTGTTGAAGGGTTAACTGAAAGAGTAGTTGTCTTAGCAAATGGTCTAAGGTCATCAACAATTTCTCTATCTTGAGAAGAAACTTCTAAGAAGTCATTTAGCTTCTCCATATTAACATATGCAGCAGCTTGGTTAAAAGCTTCTGGAGTAACCAAGTTACCAAAAGCATCTTTACCTAACTTATTTAAAAGCTGATCATATATATCTCCAATATTATTGAGTGTAGCCATTAGACCTAATTATTTTATGATACGAAGATAAAAAAAAATAGGGTACAAAATGTACCCCATTTAAGAAATTATATATAGAATTTTAGTTAAGGGTTCTTTCTAACAGCTTTTGTGCCTTCTTGTCCTTAGTTATAAATTCAATTAAAGCCTCTTTGTTTTCGATTGGAATTTCGGCAATAACAACCTCTTTTCCGTTTGATACGACAACAGTACGCTCTCCGTCAATACTTGGGAACATTAACTCAGCATTAATTGCCTTTTCAACCATTTCCGAAACATCATTGCTCTTTACAGGAGTAAATTGATCGTAAATGTACTCTCTATATTGCACATTTTTCTCCATTCTTGAGAAGATATGACCTATGATAATCTCATTTGAATCATCTTCGTTAAATACTATTGAAGAAGCAACGGCAAGCTTATGTAATTGCTCTGTATTCAAAGAACCTACAGCAGCCTTAGCTCTAGCGTCTTTCAATATATCAAATGCCTTCTGAGTAATTTCCTTGTCTGGCATTAAGAATTTATATGGAGATGCTGTATTACCATTCTTGCCATTTGAAAACATTTTAGAAAAGTTATAGCAAAACCACAATAGCTCTTTATCCTTAGATGTGAAAACAAGAGAGTTGTTTATAACCTTTGTTTTCTTAGCAAATATTTTTCTTCCATCAGACATATATGTCGGAGGTCCATCAGAATATCTAATCTCTCTTTGTTCTCCAGTCTCATCGTCAACCCAATTATAAGATAATGGTAGCCCATGAGTTGGTTTAGAAAAAACCCAAGGTTGATTAGGATTATTAGTTGCTATTTTTTTTACTGAGCTTTCGTTATAAGTAACTCTTACAGGCTCATTTTTTTTAATGAAATTAGGGAATACGGATTTTAATTGGTTAATCTCATCTTCTCCCAATGCAAATTTTTCATTGTCTACGAATAACATATGTTTTATTTTTTTGTGTGTTAAATTTTAAAAAGGCAGGGGTTTTAAGCCCCCACCTTTTTTATTGTTTTTCCTAAAATTATGCAGGGATAATTCTAGTGAATTGCTCTAGAGTGAAGAAGTCAAATCCTAAGTCAGAAGATAGATACAAACGAGCAACGTCTGTAGATCCAATCTTACGAGCAGAGGCACGACCATCGTCAGTGATTTCCATGAAGCGGCTATATCCGTTCATTTCTTTGTAGATCAATTCGATACGGTTACGCAATACACCTTCAGCATCAGCCATCTTGTTCAATGGAATAACCCATCCACGATCACGAAGAGTGCTAGTTGATACAGCACCCATAGTGGTAGGATCTTGCATGAAACGAGCCTGCTTAACTAAGAAGTTATAACCGTCAACGATTAAACCTTGGTAAGAAAGGCTACCAGTTAACGCTTCAACATCGTTCATTTGACCTCCGAAGAAAACATCAGCCAAAGATTGATTTAATGCATTTACGTTAGCATTACCAAAATAGTTAGTAGAATTCGCATCTTGATTTAATTCAGAATATAATTCTTGAGTCAACCAAGTTAAGAACAAGTTAGAAGAGTAACGCTTAGACATCTCAGTAGCAATAGCACGAAGGTCATCAACACCTAATGCACCACCTGTGATTGTGTGGTTATAACCACGCTGACTGATTTCATAATCCAAACCTGTACTTGTTTGAGGAACAGCACTATTGTTAGTCTGCTTACCCCAAATCAAAGAAAGAGCGATTTGTTTAATCAAACGGTATTCAGCCTCATCTTGTCCTTCGTAGAAGAAACCGTTCATCTTCTTAGTTCCCATATCACCATATTCAATCTCCATCCACTGAGGAGCGTTGGTTTTTTGAGTACCAGTCAATTCATAAGTTTCTTTGAAAATCTGAGTTGTCCACTCATACTTCTGCCAGAAAGACTGAGATGAAGTTGGTTGATCAGTACCTTCAGCCCAAGCAGAACCAACAACAATCATGGTTACAGCCTCAGCAGCCGAAAGAACTGATAAAGTACCAGTAGTAACAGCGTCAACAGTAACAGCAAATGTATCGGGACCTCCAGGAACTGTAGTCTTAACTACGTTAGAAATACGACCTAATGGTAAAGTGGCTTCAGATGCAAACATCACAACTTGACCAATTTTAGCGTAAATCTCATCAATATAAGTAGAGTTTACAGTTTGAGATGTAACAGTAATTACAACTTGGCTAGCACCTGTAGTAGCTACTACACCTGCAATAGCGGTATCGTAGAAACCTTTTTCCCAGTGCCATCCAGTAGTATTCTGAACACCACGCTTCATTCCAAGACCCATCAAAAGTTGGAAGTCAGAAAGACCGTTATCTCCATACTTATTTTTCAAAGTACGCAAGTAATGTGGAACCAAAAGTCCACTAGTGTAACTAGCGTCAAAAAGTGACAATAAGCCACCGCTTAATCCTTCGCCAGATACAGGGTTAAAAAAATTAGACATTTTCGTAAAAAATTAAGGTTTGTAAATCAAATTAATACTGTGATTCAAAATACCTTTGTAGTTGAGATTTTTCGCTAGATCCACTTGGTCTCTCCTGTTTCACTACTTCAGCTCCGTTGTGGAACTCTTTCATGGCCTTTTCTTGGGACTCCCCTCTAACCGCTTGAACGAGTGCCTTATAAATGTTCTTTGCCTCTAAAGCTTCTGCACGCATCCGTGCATAATTCTTAATGGCATTAACATTATTTTCGTCTGGTAGTGAAGGGTTGGCCGATATAATCCCCATGAGTTCTTGGTTCAATTGGTCTAAAGTGGCTTGCGACACCGCAGTCTTAACTTTAATACCTTCAACCTCAATCTCTAGATCGTTAATCTTAGCTGTTTGCTCAACTATAGGCTTCCAATCACTTACAAGTTTTTCAGTGTTTTGTTTAAACTCATCAAACTTGCCACGCAAAGATGCAACAAAATCTTTATTCTCACCAATATTTTTTAATTTTTCTGATACAACATCTAAATGTTTACCTAACTTCATCTTCATTGTACGAGGAGCATACTGACCCTCTACATCAACATCGCAGTTATACTCATCAGCAATAGCCTCACAAACTTCTTCAAAAGACATTGTTTTTAGCATGTCTGGGTCTTTAATAACTTCAGATAATGCCATAACTTGGACAGGACTATTTCTTAAATCATCTTCATTTTTACCAATGAATTTTCTAGCAATTTCCATGTCCTTGATACCTGTTGACTTCATAAATGAATTTAAATTAGCCAAGCTATCATCAGCAAAAGGAGATTCTAATTGCTGCATAAGAGTTTCCTGATCCTTTATAAAAGGCTCGAACTCATCATACTTTAATGCTTTTTCAGAAAGCATAGAATACTTTTCTTTAATAGAATCAACATTTTCAAAATCTCCAAAAATAGCTTTTAGATCAGAAGCCTTAAATGTTGCCTCTTCTGGTGCAGAAGAGTTACTATCACTCTCTCCTTGTTGTGAAGAAGTGTCTTCAGCTTGTTGTTGTGTAGCTACATTCTCAGCAGGTGTAGCATCGGATGGCTTTGCATTAGCCGCACCGATATAATCAAAAAAATTAACAGTGTTATTTTCCATATGTATTTATTTGTGTTGTTTTATCTTTTTCTAATTGAACCAGTAATCTCTGTTCCTGTTTCTTGTTGCAAATAAGCCTCAGTCTTAATCTCTTCAATATTACCTTCTGTTTTAGCCTGTATCTCCATTTGCTTTTCTTTCATTCTAATTTCAGCTAAAGCAGCTTGTTTTTCAATTTCAGCCTGTGTCTCTGCTTTAATAATTTCAATCTTGTTCATCATCTTCTGATTTTCAAGATCAATTAAAGATTGAGATTGTGCCTGTTGATTCTGAGCAGCCATTTGATCATTATACTGTCTCTTTTTAGCAGACTTATAATTAAGATACCATGTGGCCTCTTTTAATCTTCCCTTCTCCACCATGTCCACTATAAGGGTATAGTCGGCTAATTCAATCTCTGGCATACCATTACGACCTACTTTCAACGCAGTCTCAGCAGCTTCTAATATTTTGAATTTTTGAGTTGGAGATATTTTATTAGATAAATTAATACCCATCTCATCAAGTGTCAAATCAGAACCTGTCATGATAGCACCAATGGTAGATTGACCAAATACTCCAGAATAATAATCTTTAGTAGCGGCATCGTATTTCATTGTGGTAATAGCACGGAGTATCATGTTTTGAGCAGCCTTTATTTTAATCTGCTCTAGTGCCTGTTGTAATGGCCACAATGCATTGTTTGTAGCCTCAACTTCTAATTCAGCAACACCTACTAACTTCTCACCTTTTGCAGGAGATGCAGCAATTGTAGGAGTTATACCTGTAATCTGTAAAAGTTTTTCAACGTCATGCTGATAAGCAGCAATCCATTCTGACAATTGCTTACCAACCCCTCCCTCAAGCTCCTCAAATGATTTATTCATCGTAACCTTTCCACCTAGTAGAGAAGATTTGTAAAAGAAATTACCTGTATGAGAATAAACTTGAACTAAATCAAATGGAGTATATAAAGTGCCACCAATACTATTTACATTCAAAGCTCCAATATCAATAGCAATACCTTTAGGAGCAGCAGCTAATTTAGCAGCCTGCAACTTTAAGTGATTGATTTGCATGGAATCATAAATAGGAATAGCGGTTTCAGTAATAGATTTTCCTGGTATTTTTACAAAACGATAAGACAACAACGGTTGTTGTTTATTAATTCGTTTCATATTCTTTTGCTTTCCTCCTAATGTCAAATTAGCACCAGGTATAAAAACTCCTTCGTAAATATTATGCCCATCAATAACAACGGTTTTTTTCTTTTCAGTATTTACAAATTCTCCGAATTTATCTGGGTAAAATTGAACATTACCATCTCTATTTTTCTTCTTAAAGTAATTAGAGTCCTTTGATATATACTCAAACTCTAAAACATCAATGAAAAGAGCATCGTATCTCATTCTATCTGTAATAGTATCTCTTTGAGAATACCACGACCATCCATATTTATCGTTTGCCACAATAGAATCATAGGCAAAACGAGCTACTTTATTTACAAAAGACTCAGTTTCTTCTTCACTATATCCATTTTGTAAAAGAAGCTTTCTTACTTGAGGTATACTATATTTTTCAAAGTGTCCACCAAACGGAGAATTATCACCTTGATATTCATCTGTCCATGCACAAACAAATTTTGTAGCATCTACATATTTAACTTTTGCAGCTCCAGTATCTGGATCCGTATAGTCTTTAACCACACAAAAACCAAAATTTAAACAATCATCTTTTAATTGTTTTTCTATTTTAGTCCAATCACTTCCCTGGAAACCAAACTCGGCAAGTTTCTCAATGCCAACTTCAAATGACATTTTAAAACCTCCCATAATTTCATAAAGCTCTAGCTCTGTCATATTCTGCGGAACAAACTGTTCTTCAGACATTTGAGGAGTACCTAACTCTTTCATAAGAGGCTCCATTTTTGACTTTACATATAGCTTATACTTGTTTAATGATTTTTGATTTCTAATGTCTGGGTTAATTGAATCCGCTTGAATCCTTTGTCCATCAGTAGAAATAATCGAATGTATAATTCTCTTTAGCTCAGGAGCCATTGAGAATATTTGGAAATCAATATTAGAATAACCTTTTCTTCTACCTCTATTTACAGTTGATCCACCTGCCTTTGGTCCTTTTGTTTTTTCGTCACCTCTACTTGCCCACATGTCAATATACTTCTGCGGACTCTGTCTACCCTCACTATAGTTTCTGATCTCAAAAAGTCGAGCTATATCAGCCCTACTAAAATAAGTTTTATTATTTTCATAACGATAAAAAATAGCATGGCCCACTTGAGATAACCATTTGCCATCTTTCTTTTTAGGATCTATATCATCCTTTGGCCAAAGTACAGTAATTTCGCTCATATATCGTAATCAAAAGTATCAAACAATAATCCATCAATTTTAGAAGATTG
>Ga0315905_10000632_pt1 | contig 38251 bp, 35 predicted proteins | sample LakEriMetagenome_5_FD_203522 | JGI IMG/M metagenome (GOLD analysis project Ga0315905, IMG submission 203522) | Freshwater fungal communities from buoy surface, Lake Erie, Ohio, United States - Buoy 4 MA121 | ecosystem: Environmental > Aquatic > Freshwater > Lake | place: USA: Lake Erie, Ohio... | reverse complement strand
TGCTTTTCTTTCTTCTGGCTCCAGTCTCACTATGTATTTTTTTTTCGGCATCATTTCTCTTGACAATTTAGGACCTCCCCATTCTCCCTCTTTTACCCATCAATTACTACTTGACTGACTACTAGAGTCCCTACGGTTGTCCCTTTTTCCGCCGCTGCCTGGGCACAATAAAACCGAGTTGAGGCGGAGGTGATGGGCAATAACCAACGGATACATTGGGAATGCTGAGGTAGAAAGAACATGTATATGATTGAGGTAAAACCAATTCCTCCTGCCATGACAACGGACATGGCCGCCCAAAGCCGTAACGGAAATTTTTGAGCCATTATTTGGGCAGTGACAAGAGGGGAAAAGGTGATAGTCTTATTCATCAGAAAATACATCAGTTTAGGGACATTAGACTTTTTTCTTAACCCTTGCTAGACTCCGATCACGGACTCAGGGCTTCCGTTGCCGTCCAACTACTACGCCAGGCCAACTCGGCTTCGGTACTGAGTTTTTGTTGGCTAAGTTGGCGGTATTGTTGCCGTAATTTTTTGAGATCATTTAAATGAGTCCGAATTTGTTTACGTATCATGCTGAGGGTGACATCGCTAAATTCTAAATCAGTTAAGCGGAGATTAATCACCGTTAAACGACTAACTTCTCCGCGTACTGTTTCCGATGAATCTTCTTCATTTTCCTCGTCATCTTCATCGTCTTCATCCGGTTCAGGGGAGGCGTGATCTTCGTCGGCATCAGCATCGGTTTCGGTTAAGGTTTTATGGGCCGTTTCGATCAGTAAATTAACAATATGGGGCATTTTTTCCCGATTGGGAGCCAGGCGTTCATCCTCTGCTTGTAGAGCCATTTCTAGGACTTTGGAGGGGAGATTTTCAGGAATAATTTTCTGCTCTGTTAAGTGATGATTGAGGCGCATGGACAAATTAACAAGGGTTCGTTGTAAGAGCTTTTCTACCTGACGATACCACTGCACTAAATCATCCGGGGTTTTAACAATAATCGGGGTTTGATCTTGGTCTAGGCGTAACATTTTAGGGATGAGCATTTCCAAAGATAAGCCTTCTTTTTCTAGGGCTTCACTCAAAAATTCTTTGATTTCCTGCATACTCGGAAAATTGTCATCCCCGGTATCGGCTTTGTTCGTTTCAGAGGGATTTTCGGTCTTAATTAAGGCAGGATTGGGCGATGAATCAGCTTGGGGAGATGCTTGATTTTGAGCGTTGTTAGCTAAATCAGCTTGATTGTCTGCTAACAAAAAGAGGGATTCGCGGTCTTCCGATTCGGATTTGGTTTCAGGCTCTGGTAGAGGATGATTTGGATCAAGGGTAATGCCTTGTTTGGTGAGGTTGGCAATTAGCTGGGTATAAAAATCGGCGATCGCCGTGCGGATTGCCTGCTGAAATTTTTGGCGATTGCTGTAATTAAGTTTGAGAAACGCTTCAGGATTAATTTGAGTACAAATTTGATAAATCGCATACACCGCCTGTCGTTCTAGAGTTTTGCTCAGGTGGCGGGCATATTGATCATAGGTTTGGGCCAGACGATGCCACTGGGTTTCGGTTTGGGCGTCTAGTTGGGTTAATTGCTCACGAATTTTGGCAAGGGAGCGGGTCATAATTACCAGTCAAAAATAACAATCAAATCAATGAAATTAGTAACAATCTGCACAAGGATTCTAACTGTAACAAATCAGGGCTTAATATTGCTGAAGCGTCCCCGCATTTTAGGCATTGGCGGTCAAAACAGCTAATTCTGCGGTGAGAAATTGATGCAGCCAATCTTTCAAAATCAATGTGGCCCGACAATCATCTTCGTTGTAGCGCAAAATTAATTCCAAAAATTGGCGATCGCCGTTAGTCAACCAATTATCGTACCAACAAACGGATTGATCTCCACTGGCCAGGGCATCTCGCCACTGAAACCCTAACCAACTAGCCAAGGATTTGAGGGAATAACTTTCCACCGGGCAAATGACTTGACTGACGACATGGTGATGTAAATCTACGCATTGAGCCAGGATTTGCTCCCGCAATCTTCTCGGTGTGTCATACAACTGCGCTAATCTTTTGATGGTTTCCCGTTCATATTCCGAGAAATGATAGATTGGCGCGTTGGGATATTTTTGCGCTAATGCTAGAAAAGCTTGCCAAATTTCTGCTTCTTCTTCTGGGGTTTGGGCTAAAAAGCCGTGAAATTGCTCTGTCCCCTGGACGCGATCCACCACAATCACCCCCAATAAATAATCAAGATTCCGTTCTGGCTCCGCTTCAATATCAAAATATAATTCCACCGGGGCGTGGGGTAAAGGTAGGTATTTTTGACTCGGTTTCAAGATTGCCCGTTTTTCCACCATGGCCAAAGCCTGCTTTTGCAATTGTTCGGCGATCGCCAGCCCCATCACATCCGCCACCAGACCGATTTGTAATTGGGCAAGGGAGGGAATGGTCATCACCCCTAGGGTTTGGAGAGACTCATAACGACTAGGAGTTACCCCCGGCACTAGGGAAAGATGTTGTTGGGATTGGGCAAGGGCATAACAATGATCGTACCAATGGCATAAATTACAGCGTTGGCGGGAAATAAATACTTCTGGCTCGACTTCCTGGGCCAAGGTTTGCACACAATCGGCCAGGGTTTGGTGAAAGCGGGGCAACCATTCCTCTAAATCCACCCAGTAACAATTTTGGCGTCGCAGAATGATTTGGACTTGACGCGGTAATTGTCCTTGATGAACAGCGAGTAATTGGGCATAAAAGGCCGCCAAAATCTTATATTCCGGTTTCGGTCGTCGCCCCAACTGGATACTAATGGGCATATATTGCCAGTCTCCCCAGCGCGATCGCCCTGGAATTTTGACTAATAAATTGGGATGACCCAACAATTGCAACTCGCCATTACCAAAACTGTCTGGTAACTGATGGCTGAGAAAACCCCGATAAATACAATCCACCCCTTGGGCCATCAAAGCTTTCGTTTCTTCCCCCCGTTCCTGCCAATGGGCGATCGCCGTCTGGGGTTCCTGGTAATCAGGAAACTGGGTAGCCAACACTTCTTGAATATGTTTTAAACTTTCCTGGCGCAGTTTCAACAAAAAATCCCGTTCCGGGCGACGTTCCAGGGGTTCACCGTATTGATTCAAAAACGCCCGCCGCTGACAGCGTTTATAGTCCATCAATAACGAGTCAGTGACTAACATGACGCCCCTGCACCCTTATCACCACAATCATCCACAGTGTTCAAGATAGTCAAGAAAATTTGCCTAAAATTGCCCAAAATAATGCCGACGCTTCCCTATTATTCTATGGAATTGTGAGAAGTGGCGGTGGTGCTTCCTCCCTGGAACAGTGAAAGTCCAGAATTTTTCCGGCAAATTTGGGTAACTAAAGGTACATTAAGAAAAATTAACCGTTCCTCAGCTTCTTCCCTAATCCTGACCTAAAATCCATGTCAACATCCGTTAGCTTGCTTGCTGCCCATTCCTACGCCGTGGAGTCTCTGCGCCCGGCCCTAGAAACCCTGTTAGAACCCCTGGGCGGAATCACCGCCTTTGTCAAACCTGGCGATCGGGTTTTATTAAAACCCAATTTACTCACCGGCAGCCGTCCGGGACAAGAATGTATCACCCGACCGGAATTGGTGGCTTGCGTGGCGGCATTGGTTAAAGAGGTTGGCGGCAAACCCTTTATGGGCGACAGTCCTGCTTTTGGCACTGCTAGGGGCGTGGCAGAAAATAACGGCTATTTGCCCCTGCTCGAAGCATTAGACATTCCCATTGTCGAATTTCGGGGCGGACGTTACGAATCCAGCAGTGAAAACTTTAACCATTTGCGTTTATCCAAGGAAGCGATGGACGCCGATGTGGTGATTAATTTGCCCAAGTTAAAGTCCCATAGCCAACTCACCATGACCATGGGGGTTAAAAATTTGTTTGGCTGTGTCCCCGGCAAAATGAAAGCTTGGTGGCACATGGAAGCCGGTAAAGACGCTGATCGATTTGGGGAAATGTTAGTGGAAACCGCCAAGGCGATCGCCCCGGATCTGACCATTTTGGATAGTATCATTGGTCATGAAGGCAATGGCCCGATGAATGGGACTCCCAAAGAAGTGGGTTTTCTGGCCGCCGCCGCCGATGTATTTGCCCTCGATTGGGTCGTAACGGATATTTTGCAAATTGATCCAGAAACGATTCCCACCCTCCGGGCCCAAACCCGCTTAGGTTTAACCCCTGCCCCCGAAGCACTCCACTTTTCCCTCGCCCAACCCCGGGATCTACTGGTGGAAAACTGGAAATTGCCCGATGCCCTGATGCCCATTGACTTCGGCTTACCCCGTGTTCTGCGTTCTACTTTTAAACATTTCTACATTCGGTTTGTCAAGGAACCCTTACATTTATACGCTACTAAGTCCTAGACGGGGGTTTTCGTCAAATCGATTACATATTTTCCCCTAGGTCGGCCTTAACCTAGAGATAAGACATAAAGTCAATATCACCCTCCGATTGCTAGACAGTCGCCCAGTGTTTCAAGTGGCGGCTTTCTTTTTTCAGGGGTAGAGGAAAATTTCAGTTTAGTGGATGCTTGAAAAGTCCAAAAATGGCGATCGCCCCCTCAGTTCCCCTTCTCAAGGGTAAGGCTATTTCATTCTCAAGAAAAAAAGAGAAAGGCTCAATTATCGTTTCAGGGAGGTGTAAGACGATCAAGCGCTAGAAGTCTTACTAGACAAGCGTTACAGTCTAGGCATTAAGTCCAATGCTGTAACTCTTACCCTTTAAGTGATTGAGGGCTTTTTAAATCTGGATCTCCCTGAAACAGGTATAGAGCCTATTTTTACTTGCACCAGATTAATACTATGATTTTACAGATTGTCCTTTATTTTACTCGTCCTCTATCGACTTTGAAATAGCCCTCCCCCTGTAGAATCACAGTGACAACCTAACCTCCTTCAAACCATCGCCGTCTGACCCTTACAATACAAAAGCAATAACCCGATTAATAGCATTAAACCTATGCCCAAATACATTCTCTGGGGAACCTACTGCGACAACGTCATTGAAAAACGCGCCCCCTTCCGTGATGCCCACCTCGAAGGTCTAAAAGCCCAAAAAGAAAGCGGTGTATTAGTGACGCTAGGGCCGACCAAAGACGTTACAACGGTTTTGGGGATTTACGATGCCCCGGATCAAGCTACTGTTGAGAAACTTGTCGAGGCTGACCCCTATTGGCAAAACGGCATTTGGACAAGTTATGAGGTCAAGGAATGGATTCAGGCTTTCTAGTTTTTCTGTAAATGTTCTACTAACGCCTGTAGCCCTAAACGATAGCTATTAACCCCAAACCCGCAAATTTGCCCGATCGCCACTGCGGCAATATAGGAAAAATGACGAAAGGATTCCCGCTGATGAATGTTACTGAGATGGACTTCAACGGTGGGAATTTTAACGGCACTCAACGCATCCCGAATGGCGACACTGGTATGGGTATAGGCAGCGGCATTAATTACAATCCCCTGATACTCGCCCAATGCTTTTTGAATGGCTGTCACTAATTCCCCTTCGCTGTTGGACTGAAAAGCCGTTAGCTCTACTCCTAGGGCGATCGCCATCTGTTGAAGTTGTTGATCAATCTGTGCCAGGGTCAAGGAACCATAAATTTCCGGCTCCCGTTGCCCCAATAAATTCAAATTCGGGCCGTGTAGAACCAATACCTTGAGAGGAGTTGCCATAACCCGGTGTCATTAAGGAATTAATTGATTATTGAAATGCTTTAGCGGCGAGGACGGCGATCGCGGACAGGAATCGGGATCAACTCTGGCTCTGGTTCTGCCTGGGGGCCAAGCAAACCTTCAATCAGTTTTTGAGCGAGTTCTTTAAGTTTGTCAAGTAACTTTTCTAAATAGTCCATTATCAAGGACGACTCCTGTGATGATGTCTAACCCAATCGCGGTGCTTGAGAATAAAGCGGGTAGTCCGAAACTGTTAATTGATTACAGGCAAGGCACTCCCAGGCAAAACGCTCTAGACCACAGTTTAGGATGTGTGAGATACGGCAGATTAGGCTTTAAGCCTGTAAACCCAGACTAACATAATTTTTTAAAGCCGATCCCCCCACGTCTGAGGTTCTTGACCGATCTCAATCTTTTACAACGCCAGTAATGCACAGAAACTGTAACTGTAATTGCGTAAATTCACTGATGGCTGCTTTGAACTCATACTATAAAAAAAGCTAATCGAATTACATCAATTCAATTAGCTGCTAAAAACTGTCGCTATAATAGGGATTAAATGTTTCTAGATCAAGATCAGAGAATTAATTATGCTTGGTCTTGATCTCTTCTTTTTTTCTCCAATTGTTTTTTGAACACCACTCCAAAGCCAATCGCTGATGCTGCTCCGAGCAGGTTTAAAGGCTCAGGAGCGTCTGATTGATAAGGCTCAGGAGCGTCTGATTGATAAACTGCAAAATGGGACAGACCAGGGTCAGAGCCTCCATTCCCATTTAGTAGGTCGTTTGTGTTCCAGTTGCCACTTGTTGAATTTGATGCCATCAAGTAGGCGGTGAAGGTTGGGCCACCTTTTAACACAAACATTAAGGCTTGGGCATTTGGGTTAGGGGTATAAGACCAAGTACCACTAGTGGAAGAACCGCCAATAGTTAGGCCATTGTTTGATCCGCTATTACCATCCACCTTAGCAACTTCAACCCAATCAAAATTAGGTTGACTGAATAAATCAGTGACATCTTGATTAGAATCATTTCCTTGATAAATACCGCTACATTTAGTTGATGTTGTTAGATTAGCAATATCGCAGCCTGGGTTATTAGGTACAAGATTTAGAGCAGCAGCCTCTTTCAGCATCAAGGGTGATAAAAGTGTTGCTGTTGTTGCTGCTCCCGTTAAAAAGAGTGATTTGAGATTTGCTTTTGGTGTTAGTTTAAGCATGTTTTTTATATGCAATAGTGCTTGTCTCCCTAAATTAAAAATCTATTAATGCTTAGTTAAATTAACTGAAAATAGAAAATAGAAAATAGTTTGTTTTTTCAATCATCAATGACCATTGATTAATCTACTCACTAATAATTTTCTAAAGCCATATCTAACCAACAAGAAACATTTAGTGAGTAAATGCTTTTGATAGCAAAAATGGAGTTTTAATTGAGTTATTTACACAAGCTAAGTTCTCCACCCACCTATGTCCGTACATAAACATACTGAGTCAGCAATGCCCTGCCCAACGGAGCCTTATAAGTAAAAGTACTGGGCCGAGAATGTTCTGAGCAATAAGGGTCGGTTCTTGTCGATGATCAGCAACCTGTGAGAGAGTTAAAAGCGCTCTGTAATTCGATAAATTGCTCTATGACTGTTCCTCAACCCCTTGGTGTCGCTGTAATTGGGACGGGTTTTGGTCAAGCGATTCACATCCCAGCGTTGCACCATGCGGCCAAAACCCAAGGGGTGGCGGTTTACCATCGGGATTTGAGTCGGGCTAAGGCGATCGCCGATCAGCATCAGATCCCCTATGCGTTTAATAGCCTAGAAAAATTGCTGGCTCAACCGGAAGTTGAAGCGGTCACCATCGCTACGCCGCCGTTTTTGCATTACGACATGGCTCGACAGGCGATCGCCGCTGGCAAACATGTTTTACTAGAAAAGCCATTGACTTTGAACGTTCAAGAAACCGTAAATTTGTTTCATCAAGCCCAACAAAAAAAGGCGATCGTGATGCCGGATTTTGAATTTCGGTTTGTTCCAGCTTGGCAATATTTAGCGGAATTATTGGCGGAAGGATTGTTAGGCAAATTGCGCTTGATTAAGGTGGATTGGTTGGTGGCCAGTCGGGCTAATCCTGAACGACCCTGGAATTGGTACGCGCAACGGGAAAAAGGGGGCGGGGCCTTGGGGGCGGTGGGTTCCCATGCCTTTGATTATTTGCATTGGTTGTTTGGCCCGGCTAAAAGTTTGTCGGCTATGCTCAGTTTGGCGATCGCCGAGCGTCCCGATCCACTAGCAGACAATCAGTTAAAACCCGTCACCGCCGATGATACGGCCTTGATTAGTTTGGCATTGCAGGATGGTACACCCTGTCAGATCACGCTGAGTTCCGTGGCCTATGGCGGTCGGGGCCATTGGCTGGAAATTTATGGCGAAAAAGGAAGTTTGGTGTTGGGCAGCGACAATTTGAAAGATTATGTCCACGGCTTTAAACTGTTCCATTGTCCGGCGGGTAAATTTGCCACTGAATTAGAGATTCCCAAACGCCTAGCCTTTCCCCAAGTGTTTACCGATGGACGCTTAGCACCGGTGATTCGGGTGATGGAGCAATGGGCAACTAGCATTGAGCAAGGGCAAGCTTTTTCCCCTTCGTTACGGGATGGGGTTTATTCGCAATTATTAATGGATCTAACCCACCAATCCCACCAGCAACGGCAATGGCTAAGCGTGCCAGATTTAGATCAGGTGTTGGCACGGTGATGGCGAAATTTCCCTCTGTGATTGTGATCTGCGGTGCGACGGCGACGGGAAAATCCCAATTGGCGATCGCCCTGGCCCAACGGTTAAATACGGTGATTTTAGGGGCCGATTCCCGTCAGATTTACCGTGAACTGGATATTGGTACGGCAAAACCTAGCCTTGGTGATCGCCAGTTAATTCCCCACTATCTAATCGACATTTGTGAGCCGACGGAAACCTTTACCCTGGCGGACTATCAACAACAAGCCCAAAAGTTAATTACCACCCTTCCTAGTCCCGTTTTACTCGTTGGTGGTACGGGTCTATACATTCAAGCCATCACCAAAGGACTTAAAATTCCGGCGATCGCCCCCCAACCCGTATTAAGACAACAATTAAGTGATCTGGGGCAACCCTTTTGTTATCAACTGCTACAACAGCTTGATCCCGTTGCTTGCCAGAAAATTCATCCCCCCGATACCGTCCGCACCCTCCGCGCCCTAGAGGTGTTTTACGTCACAGGTAAACCGATTTCGAGTTTGCAAGGGGAAAATCCTCCTAACTATCCGATTTTGCAAATTGGCCTTGCCTCAGAGCCGCAGCAATTACAGTCCCGCATTGAACGTCGTACCCAAGCCATGCTCGACGTGGGTTTAGTGGGGGAAGTAGAACGATTAATGCAGAAATATGGGGCCGATTTACCGTTACTGAATACGTTGGGCTACGCCGAAATTAAGCAATATTTGCAAGGCGAGGTTTCACTGCGGGAAGCCACTCGCCAGATCGTCATTCACACCCGCCAATTTGCCAAACGCCAACGCACGTGGTTCCGCCGTGACACGAATATTCATTGGCTGGGTGCAGAGGAAAACCTCCTAAATAGGGCATGGGAACTGATAAAACAATCCCCTGAGTTTGGTGTACAAACCCAAGGGATTGCTTAAAAAATATTAGGAAAAATGGGACTAGAACCGTTAACGCACTATTTCATAGGCGATCTAACGACTGTTGGGCAAAAGGGCAATCGGATTAATCGCCGATTTACCATCAGGGCGAATCTCAAAATGTAAGTGGGGGCCAGTACTGCGGCCAGTGCTACCCATTTCCGCAACCTGTTGACCTTGTTCTACATATTCCCCTTGACGCACCAAAATACGATTGTTGTGGGCGTAGTAAGTGATACTGCCGTCGGCATGGCGAATTTTAACCAGTTTTCCAAAACCACCAGAATTCCAGCCTGCCGAAATGACTTCTCCAGGAGCCGCTGCTACGATGGGCGTGCCGATGGGACCAGCAATATCAATTCCCTTATGCATCCGACCCCAGCGACGACCATAACCAGAGGTTAAAACCCCTTTGGCGGGCCAATTGTAACCCGTGAATTGACTGGGTCCATTGGGGCCTTGGGGAAAGTCGGGGGTATTTAAAGGCGGTAACTCAGGGCTCACTTCCCGACCAACAGGAATTTGTAGGCTGTTGTTATAGTCCTGAACGGAACTAGGGGCAGCCCCAATAATTTGGGAAGGGGAGGTGGAGAAGGTTGTCCGCTGGGCCTGGGGAGAATATTGGCGTTGGAGTTGGGCTAAATCTTGACGGGGTTGGTTAAATTTAGCGGGTAAGGGCTGACTTTCCTGCCAATCAGGAGATTTGTCTAGACTAGACGGATTTGAAGCCAAAACTAAGGGGGCCGTCGCTGTCACCAGTTTACCCTGATTGAGTTGGGTAACTTCTGCTTTGAGTTGCTCTTGGTATTGGAATTCAGGTTCGCTATTGGCGATCGCCGACTTTTGCACCATTTGAGGCGCAGGAACAGTGGGTAAGCTGGGTGCAAACGCCACAGCTTGGGAAATAGGAATCACTAAAACCTGATTGACCTTAATTTGATTGGGGTTATTTAAGCCGTTGGCCCGCTTAAGTTCCGCCGGATTGATGTGATGTAACCGAGCGATTTGGTTTAGGGTATCGCCAGGACGAACTTGATAAGCGTCAGAGGCAGATGCAAGCTTGGGAACGGGCTGGAAGGTATTGGTATTAGCTAGGGGTTGGGTGGGTAATACGGTGGGGGTGAAGCCAGGTACGGTCTTTACCATCGGTATTTCGACGGCGGGTGGCGTAACGGGAATGGCGATCGGTGTATTGAAAGCCGTTTCTACGGACTGACTGGGCACTGTCGTACCGTTGCGACGAAGGGTATCCAAGGAAACGGATTCACCGGATAAAGCTTGATCTTCTTTCTGGGTTTTGTAAGGAACCGCTACCATTTTCGGGACATCGGGCAACGGTGAAGATTGGGAATCACTGGGGGGTGAGGGTTCGTTATTGGCTTCAACGTCTTCAACCGGACGCAATTCTTCGGGGGGGGTGACTAAAATCGAGATGGGTTCATCGTTGTAAGCCGCAGCGGTGACTTGGGCGGGGGTTACAACGGGACGAACGGGGTTAACTTCAATACCAATATCTTTAGCGGTGTTTTCAATGCTAACGGTGGCACTGTGATCGTCGGCAGAAATTACTTGAATGGGACGACTGACATCGGCGATCGCCGCTTGACCTTCAGGCTTCACCACCGAAGCTTTAGCCATCGTCAGAGAACGGGACGGCACTGAACTGGTCGGCAGAGTGTACGCATCAACGGTCTTGACAGCCTCCAGGGTTACGCCACTAGGGGTATTACGCACCGGATCAGTAGAGGAATCAACGACGGTGGGCAGCACTGCAACGGGTTGACTCGTTGTACTTTTCGCCGCGAGGGGGGCATTGGGAATATTTAAAGATTGGCCAGTGGTAAGAGCTGTTTCACTCGGTAACTGATTAACAGCGGCGATCGCCGAGGGTTGGACTTGAAACGCTTGTCCAATTTGCCAGAGTGATTCCCCGGCTTGAACTTGATATTTTACCGAGGGGGCCGTAAGTAGATCGCTATTTTCGGAAGTTTGGGTCGATTCAGACGGCAATTCCGTGATGGACGCTAAGGGCGACAGATTTGAACTGTCCGTGGCAGTGGCAGTTTGGGCAAACAGAAAACTGGTTGCGCCCATGGAAACCGCTAAGCCAAACATCGCCGCCGAGCGACAAGCCAGACGGTGTCCTTGCTGAATCGGGGTCAAAGTGGAAAGGTCGCCATTCGTTGACGCAGATAAAGGGGAAGGAATCAAAAATGTCGCCGGTTGGGTGAGTACGTCTTTCAAGAAGAACCTCCTTGTGTGTGAATGAGCCCAAAACCAAAAAACTGGTTTTCTAGACTAAGAGAGTCAGTTCAATGTTTAAGGGTTAAGCCACTCAATCGAAATCTGACTAAGCCAAAATACTTAATAGAGACTGCTAAGAAAGAGTAACCTGCTTTTAAACTTTCGACAAGTAACCCAAAATGGTCACTTATACAGAATTGTTACAAAGTGTAACTGATTGGGGCACCCCATAAACTGACCCTGTTGACGCACCCTTTGGGAATTTGTTTCATACCCTTTTCTCCCTTGGCCAAGGCTTTTTCCCTTGCGCCCCAAGGATTAATCCCCGCTTCTTCGCATCCCAATTGACGCATTCATCCATCAGGGAAAGCGTTTTCTTCAATCAGAAATTTTAATTGACTGAGAAATTTTCTCATCCAGGCATCGTTATAGAAATCACTTATAAGTTTTTTTGTTCGATTATCGTCGTTTCCCCCAGACCCCAGTAATGATTAGTCGGGTTGTCTTAATTGTCGTCGGGCTTCAAATAGGGCGATCGCCGTACTGGAGGCTAAATTCAAGCTTCTTACTTCCGACTGGGGCATGGGAATGCAAAGTAACTGAGCGCATAAGTCTCGCATCGACTGGGGTAAGCCATCTGTTTCGCTCCCCATCAGCAACCAATCCGTGGCTTGATAGTGATAATCCCAAAAATTGACGGTCCCTGTCACACTGAAGCCCAACAAGTTGCCGCCGACCTGACGCCAATGGGTCACAAAGGCCTCACAATCGGGATAAAAATGGAGGTCAACATAGGGCCAATAGTCTAATCCGGCCCGTTTTAGGTAGCGGTCACTTAATTCAAATCCAAGGGGGCCAACTAAATGTAATTCCGTTTGGGTCGCGGCACATGTTCGGGCAATATTGCCTGTATTAGGAGGGATTTGGGGGTTAACGAGAACGACTTTAACCATGATTTTAATTTTTGGCAATTTAAACGTGATTTTTCGAGAAAATAAACAAAAGCAATGGCGGAGATTAGGAACTTAAAGCAATTTTCAGCCTAGATAAATAGATAAACACAGGTTATTGAATGACCAAGGGAAGGAGATTAACGATTTTTTATCGACGGTTAGGCCAGACTTAGAACGGGGTACGTCAGGTTCTGGGACGGTAAACAAAGGTCTTGGGCGAGGAGGCTTTCTTCCGTTGCCGTCTGTTGGATCGCCCGTTGCAAAATCTGGTCTAAGCTTTGCCCTGCTTGATGTTCTGCTAACCATTGCTGAGCCGTGTTACCCTCCCGCAGAATTTTTAACAACGGGGGGAGGAAGCAACTAAAGCCTTGATTTTTGGCGTAGGGCAGGACTGTCTGGTAAATTGCTTCGATCCAATCCCGTGCGGCGATCGCCCGGCCATCCTGCCAGTGATTTAATGTGGCGTCCAAACTCCCCACCGCGGCGGCCATTTCATTACGATCGCCTAATTCGAGTAATTCGTCGGGGGTGAGGGAGCTTTGTAATAAAGGATCAAGGTCGAGTTCGGCAAATAATTGATGTAAACGGGCTTCTAGTAAGGCCACGATCGCCAGTAAAGCCAGAGGATTGGTCACCAAATCACAGATGCGTAATTCCAAGCGATTGAGATTGTAAGGACGATGATCGCCATTGGGTCGCACCGCTGACCAAAGATGTCGCACATTTTGCATCGTGCCTAACTGTAGTTGGGCTTCTGTCCACTCAATAAAGTGACGATGGCTGGTGAATAGGGGCACATGGCGCGGCGTTTTGGGAAACATCTGCCAACGGCTGGAATGAAATCCTGTCACCTGGCCATTTAAAAAAGGAGAAGAGGCACTCAGGGCCAAATATAACGGTGCTTCTAGCCGCACTAGGCGACAGGCTTTGATCAATAAATCGGGATCAGGAATGCCGATATTAATATGGATACTGGCAGTAACAACCTGGGTTCCATAGGTCTGCTCAATATAAGTATGGTAAGGATTTTGGGGATCAGAGCGATAAAAGATGTCCGTGCCGCCCAACGCCAAACAACTCCCCGGAATCAAGGTGTAGTCTTGACCAAACTGTTCTAAGTATTGCCGCAACTGCCGTCGGGGTTTCAAAATGGCGCACAGTAGGCGATCGTAGCCATTAATGGGGGCGGTGGTATATTCCACATTGCGACTATCTGGCTCCCGCACAAACCCTTCTAAGTCCCGCACAATGCGATCGGATAAGCCGATGATTTCCCCCGTGGTTTTACCCGTGTAAATTTCCACTTCTAAGCCTTTAGTTAATTGCACGGCGATCGCCTCATAAACGGACTCTGCGGAAAATCACCAAAGGAAACCCTCGGCAGACTTTTTTTAGTATCCCATTCCCTTACCCTGCCAGGCTCAACAACTCCGTCGCCAACTCAAAATTGCTGGTCACAGACTGTACATCGTCCAGGGCTTCGAGTGTATCAATCAGTTTAAAGAGAGCTTTGGCCTGTTCCGGGTCAGTTACTTCGATCAGATTTTCGGGAATCCAGCGCAATTCCGTTTCCGCCACCGTTAAGCCATGGGACTGCAAGACCTGATTGAGATTTTCTAAATTACTGACTGCCGTGAAAACTTCCACCCCGCCCCCGGCATCATCTTCTAACCATTCGTAACTATCCGCTTCCCCCGCCAGAGCCGCCTCCAACAGGGTTTCCTCAGTGATTTCTCCGACCAACAGAGTGACGCCCTTTTGCTCAAACATCCAACCTACACAGCCCGTTTCCCCTAAATTGCCGCCCCGTTTACTAAAGGCTGCTCGCAGATCCGCCGCTGTACGATTCCGGTTATCGGTCAAGGCTTCAATTAAAATTGCCACGCCCCCAGGGCCATAACCTTCATAGCGAATTTCTTCATAATTACTTTCACCATCGTCAAAGGTTCCCGCTCCCTTGGCGATCGCCCGTTCAATGGTGTCACTGGGAACCCCTGCGGCCTTTGCCTTATCAATGGCGGTGCGGAGTTGGAAGTTACCCGCCGGATCGGGAAGTCCCTGCTTGGCTGCGACAATAATTGCCCTCGATAATTGGGTACTCGTTTGTCCTTTTTGGGCATCTACCCGCGCCTTTTGTCGTTTAATACTTTGCCATTTGCGGCCGCCCATGGGTCTTTACCATCTATTTACTCAACACTGGAAGCCTAGTGTACCGCGAAGGTTCTCAATTCGGGGAGTCCAAATTAAAGCCGAAATCAGGAAAAACCATTGGCGCACGGTACGACAGATTCCTCGACGCTCACCTTCCAGGCTTACTAAAAGGTTTAGGGGCGTTATTAAACAAACGCTTTACAGATAAGTTGCTATAATCAACACCAATTATTTTCCCCGTCTAAAACCCGTCCAGAAGACGTTATTAATTAAAAAATGTCATTGACTAAAATATCTTCTAATTTAAGCATTGTGTCCGCTCAATTGTGATCTGGGTGCCGTTAGCCCTTATACCATTGATGATCGTCAAAAGGTGCTATGGTCAACCCTGACAGCTTATCTCAGGCCCATCACCATCGCTTAAACTAACGTTCTTATTGTTAACATCATCAATGCTCTATGCTTGATTCTTATTTATTCAGTTTTAATGATTAACGTTTTATTGTCTTAATTTTCCCTTAACCATCAACCCTTTTTGATCCTATTTTTGATCTTAATCTTATTTTCTGTGTGTAACGCTAGTGAATCTATCGCAACAAATTAACAATCCCGAACGTAGTTACTTTGAACGCTCCTTAAAACAACTAGAACAAGATGTGCTGCGGATGGGAACCCTTGTGGAAGAGTCATTTCGGATGAGTCACCAAGCCCTATTCGATAATCAACTGGAAACCCCCCGCAAAATCAATCAGTTAGACAAGGAAATCGATCGCCTTTATCGCCATATCGAGCAGCAATGTTCTAGCTTTTTGACCTTACAATCCCCTGTGGCCCAAGATCTACGCTTATTGAGTGCGGTGATGCAGTTAGTACGGGATTTAGAAAGAATTGGGGATTATGCCAAGGATTTGGGGGAAATTGCCATGAAACTAACCCGCTATACCCCCCATAGTTGTATGGCAGAAATGGCGGCGATGTCGTTGCAAGCTCAGCGGATGTTGGATGTTAGCTTGCTGTCCCTGACCCAATTAGATCCCCAGGCAGGGGAAATTGTGAAGGGGATGGATGACACGGTGGATGATGCTTATGAACGTCTTTATAATATTCTGGCCTTTCAGCGGGACGTTAAAGGCGTGGTGGAACCCATTTTATTAATGACGCTGGTAATTCGTCACCTAGAAAGAATGGCGGATCATGCTACTAATATTGCCCAACGGGTTTCCTATATTGTGACAGGACAACGGGGCTAGGTTTTCTCCAATGAAAACGCTACATTCTTTCCACACTGCCAAAAAAGATCGGTTCAACCCGAATCGCCACGATCGCCGAGGGACGGACGACCATATATTCCCCTTGAATATTTTTAATGGGGACAGTGATAAATTCCTGGGAATCATGCTTGGGGACAATATCGTTACTGTACCATTTTTGAAACTCTTGAATTGTCATAAAGCGGACTTCTTCTCGATGGCCATTGGTGAGAAAAAGATGAATCGCAAATTCGTCGGGCTTCTGCATGGGGTCACTGGTAAAAGGTATCGACTCGATTATGCCGGATTACCGCAGTAAATTAAACGGTTGTAAAGCAGTTGTTATGATTTGGGGCAGGGTTTGACTCAACTCTGTTTTGTCGCGGAAGTTCAGTTGGTGATGGTTAGCCACATCAAAGGCCATGGGAGCGGCATTGTCGGCGCTTTGATGTTGCAGGAGAATAATTTGCCCAGGTTTTTTGCAATGTAAGCCATAGCCCAATGCCGCACAAACTAGGGGGTCGGGCAACCCGTGGGGCAGCGAATCTACATCACCAGCAGATCTCTGGGCGATCGCCGTTACGTCCACAATCAATAACAAACATTTGCGAATAGGGCGCAGTTGACTATCGGTGAGGCGCAGGGGGTCATGGTCAAACCGAGGTGAGGCCTGCCAACGGATTTCGGTGGAGGAGCGTTGATTTAACTCGCTCAAAGTCTGGCTTAATACGGCTTGAATGGCTTCATTGGCAATGGTTTTAACGGTTTGGCCCGCCAGAAAAATTACCGGCTCTAAGGTTGCAGCCTGATCCTGCTTGGTAAAATAAATTTCCTGGGACACCAAATCCAAATTGGCAATGGCATAATTCCCGCTTCCCTCGATGTAAAATTGCACCGTTTCCCCGGACAAGTAACGCTCAAACCAACTAGCGGCTTGCACCGTCAGACTTGCATCTAAAAAATCCGCCCGCAGTCCCGACTTGAGGAGACTATTACGGTTCAGGCGTAAATCAGGCGGCCGTTGCACCACCTCCTTTAGGGGTTGATAGCGTTCCAAATACCAAGCCTTTAAGGCGATGATGGCCATCGATTTTATCCTCTCGTCTCAGGGGGGGACTACCCACTATAGCGGCAAATGTGAAGGCTGAGTCCTAGGATTTTTCCCGCTGATTAACTAAATGATTGTCCAACGAGACCCTGGGCATTGACAATAGACTTGTTCTTTGATGGTTAAAGCTATGCAGGCGATCGCCAGTCAATTTTCACAAGCCGGACAGTTTCTGTTTACCTGGTTTCGGGAAACGTTAAATGCACCTCTGTTTCGCCTCGGATTAGAAACCATTACCCTGGGGTGGATTATCCAAGTCGTTGCTCTCCTGGCGATCGTCAGTGTGTTAGCAAAAGCCAGTAAACATTTTGTGAAAAATTTCTTACTGATCAAACTGCGGATCAGTGAAGGGAATCGGGAAGTGATTGGCACACTGACGGGGTTGAGTCTGGCGACCCTGGGTTTTATTGTCGTCCTGCAAACAATGGGTCTTGACCTCGCCAGTTTTGCCGTGATTATTGGTGGCTTGGGCATTGGCATCGGTTTTGGTCTACAGGAATTAACCAAAAATTTAGTCAGTGGCCTGACAATTTTAGGGGAAAGTAAATTAAAAGTCGGGGACTTAATCGAATTCAATAATAATATTGGTTATATCAAAGAAATCTCCATTCGTTCCACGGTTATTCGCAATTTTAACGGCAGTTATTTAGTCGTGCCTAATACCGAGTTAACCAGTAATTCAATTATTAATTGGAATTATGAAAGTTTTCATGGCCGTTTAGAAATTCCCGTCGGCGTGGATTACGGTAGCGACCCCGTTTTAGTGACAGAGATATTATTGGAATCTGCCGCGATGGAAACCAATGTTGTCAATGATCCTCCCCCAAAAGTGGTATTTCGTGGCTTTGGAGATAGCGCCCTGAATTTTGAATTATGGGTCTGGGTTCACCGCATTGATCAGCGAGCCTTTACTGTAAGTCGGCTAAATTTTATCATTCACTATAATTTTAAACGGCGAAATATTGTTGTCCCTTTCCCCCAAAGGGATTTATGGTTACGCAATCCTGAAACGCTGCAATCTTCCGCCACCGATTCCCCACAGACGCTCATACCGACAACGGATGCTTGCCCGACGTTAAAAAGTCTATTGCTAAATTTTCCCTGTTTTACCCATCTCAATGATCTCGAACTGCGGGGCATTATCGAAATGGGCGATCGCCGTTATTTAAAACCGGGGGAAATTTTAGTTAAACAAGGCGATTATTATGGCTATTTCTGTGTCGTCTTAAGCGGGGCAATGAATGCAATTTATGAGACTGAAACCCTGAGCAATCGCTTATTTGTGTTTGAACAGGGGGACTTTTTTGGAGAACTCCCTTTAATGTTAGAAGTTCCTTACCCTACTACGATGATTGCAGCCCAAACAACGACTTTATTTTTAATCAGTAAAGCCTGTTTTCATGACCTCCTCCAAGCCCATCCCCATCTAGCGGATGAAGTTGCCCAGGAATTAGCCAAACGCCAAGATGCTCTACAAAGTTATCAACAAAAACTTAAAGAAATGGGGCTATTAAAAGAAAGCGATTTAAGCAACCCCGTAGAATGGATTCGACGACGGGTGAGTCAAATTTTTGGTATTAGCCAATCCCCTGTTTAAGCTGTATTGAGATCATCGATTCAAACCAATGATGATCAGGGTCAATCCAGAGAATGGCTAGATTTCCTAAATTGTTTGGGGGGAACCTTCCCAAAACCTTTTAAGATCGAGCAATAGACTGTAATCCTTAAGAGACCATTTTTTCTGCCATGTTAACCCCCGACGCCATTTTGACCGTGCTCCGTCCTGTTCAAGACCCTGAACTCCAAAAAAGCCTGGTGGAGTTGAACATGATCCGCGATGTGGCGATCGCCGACGGCAAAGTGAGTTTCACCCTAGTGTTAACCACCCCTGCTTGTCCGTTGCGGGAATTTATTGTCGAAGATTGCAAAAAAGCCGTTCAAACCCTAGAGGGCGTTGGGGAAGTGGACATTACCGTCACCGCCGAAACCCCTCAACAAAAATCCTTACCCGATCGCCAATCGGTGGGCCAGGTCAAAAATATTGTGGCCATTTCCAGTGGCAAAGGGGGCGTGGGAAAAAGTACGGTGGCCGTTAATGTGGCCGTTGCCTTGGCGCAAACGGGGGCAAAAGTCGGCCTATTGGATGCGGATATTTACGGACCCAACGCTCCGACCATGTTGGGCTTAAGTGGGGCAGCGGTGAAAGTTCAACAAAGTCCCCAGGGAGAAGTGCTAGAGCCCGTCTTTAACCACGGCATCAAAATGGTCTCCATGGGCTTTTTAATTGACCCCGATCAACCCGTGATTTGGCGCGGGCCAATGTTAAACGGCATTATTCGCCAATTTTTGTACCAAGTCAATTGGGGGGAATTGGATTATTTAATCGTCGATATGCCCCCCGGTACAGGCGATGCTCAGTTGACCTTAACCCAATCCGTTCCCATGGCCGGTGCGGTGATTGTGACCACTCCCCAAACGGTTTCTTTGTTGGATGCGCGGCGGGGCTTAAAAATGTTCCAACAAATGGGGGTCAATGTGTTGGGCATTGTAGAAAATATGAGTTACTTTATTCCGCCGGATATGCCCGATCGCCAATATGATCTCTTCGGTTCTGGAGGCGGTGAAAAGGCCTCTAAGGAGTTAAATGTGCCGTTATTGGGCTGTGTGCCGCTAGAAATTTCCCTACGGGAAGGAGGTGATGCGGGGGTTCCCATTGTGGTGTCTGCGCCTGATTCTGCTTCAGCTAAGGCATTAACGGCGATCGCCAAACAAATTGCAGGCAAGGTTTCCATGGCGGCCTTTGCTTAAAAATCGATCCTAGGGAGCGTGGTCTTTGCCAATCTGTCCCTTCTCCTTATTTATAAGAGCTTGACGCAATTTGATTACCTTTGGCCATACAGATATATGGTTTCTGTCGGGGGTCTTGCTAAGTTGTGTTAATTAGGATCGCCCTTATGGTCGAGAACTACGGCAAATTTTACGAGGGGGTTGGTTGGCGCACCGCGTAGCGGATCTCTGCGAGATCGCCAGTTATTTTTGCCCCAATACCTAAAACTTGATTTATCTGGGAGTCTTAGCCCGTCCCGCAGATCGGTAAAATAGCGGAAAGCATAGATAAAAAGCCCCCATAACCAATGATTATTGCTATCACTGCCCTCAAAGGAGGCGTCGGAAAAACCACCACCGCCATCCATCTCGCCGCCTATCTCCAACAAAAAGATCAAACCCTGGTGATTGATGCCGATCGCAATCGCTCTGCGTTGATTTGGGCCAGGGAAGAAAAATTACCCTTTTATGTTGCGTCCCAAGCCGGAGCCACCAGTATTATTCATAAATATCCCCATATCGTGGTGGATACTAGGGCTAGACCAGAGGCGGACGAATTTCGAGATTTGGCCGAAGGCAGTGATTTATTGATTGTGCCCACGACCCCCAATCATTTGGACTTAGACGCCACGTTTAAAGCGGTGGAACAGTTAACGCCCCTCAACGTTAATTACAGAATTTTATTAACCAAAGTGGATGCCCGGACGAAAAGCGGTGGAGAAGCGCGGCAATTATTGGAGTCTCACAATTTACCGTTGTTTAAGACCGAAATTCCGTTATTGGTGGCTTTCGAGCGCGCCTCCCAAAAAGGGGTGATTATCCGCGATTATGCCGATCCCCGTTCTACCCTCGCTTGGCGACGTTACAAGGCCGTGGGTCAAGAAATTTTGCCTTAGTTTGGGAAATCCAGGATGCAAGTTTCCGGCTTATTTATTTATCCGATTAAGTCCTGTCGAGGCATTGCGTTAGAACGGGTAACGGTGACGCCCAAAGGCTTTGCCTATGACCGGGAATTTATGCTGGTGGATGGGCAGGGAACCTTTTTGACCCAACGGCAATATCCGCGACTGGCAACGATTCAGGTCAGTTTAAACCCGACCCATTTACAGTTAACAGCGGAAAATCACCATCCGTTTGCTTTGCCGTTGACCTTCTCTGGCATTGAAAAATCGGTGACCGTGTGGCGGGATCGGGCGATCGCCTTGGATCAGGGGGATGAGGTGGCGGAGTGGTTTCAGCGGGTTTTAGGACTCGATCAATCCGTGCGGTTAGTGCGTCAATCCCCCGATCATCCCCGCCCGGTTGATCCTAAATTTCGTCCCCGTCCCGATAGCACAGTGAGTTTTGCCGATGGTTTTCCGATTTTAGTAACCAATACGGCATCTTTGGCAGAGTTAAACCAACGCATTCAGGCTAATCAGGGGCAACCCGTGGGCATGGATCGGTTTCGGCCCAATTTGGTAATTCACACAGATCAACCCTTTGCCGAAAGTGATTGGCAACGGTTAGCAATTGCCCAAGTGGCATTAGATTTGGTTAAACCCTGTAGCCGCTGCGTTGTTACCACCACCGATCAACACACGGGCGATCGCCATGAAGGATCAGGTTTAGCGGAACCTTTGGCCACGTTGAGTCAATTTCGCAACCTTCCCGGCCAAGGGATTTTATTTGGCGAAAATGCCGTTCCCCAGACTTTAGGAGAAATTACCCTTGGCGATCGGGTTACGGTGTTGGGTTAAGACGTTCTATTGGAATGTTTTTAAATTCGGCGTTTGGGCGAGTTTGTCAATTTCCGCCGTCACCGCATTGTATTCATGGTTTAGTTGGACAATGAGGGCCCGCGATAATTGGTCTTGCTTCAAAAGGGCTTTTTGATAATAAACCTGTGCCTGTTGTAGTTTGCTCATCTCCATAGAGCGGCGGCCTTCATTGCGGAGAAATTGACCTTTGAGGTAAAGCAATTCGGGATTGTTGGGGGTCACAGCCAGGGCTTTATCCAGGTTAGCCATGGCCAGATCATATTTTTCCAAATCCCGATAGGTCGTAGCTAAGGCGCGATATTTGAGGTAATCCGGGGCGGCGTATTGCTCAAAGCGTTGTATGACTTGCTCTGATTGGTTGAACGGCGTATAGCGAGACAAAAATAAATCTAAGTAGCCCCGCAATAGGTTCACTTCCGGGTCATTGGGGCTCAGGGCAGTGGCTTTGTCTAAATATTCAAAAATGGTGCCGGTTTTACCGACGGCTTGCAGATAACTGCCTTTTTTGAGCAGATAGCCCCCTTCGAGGAAATGGCTGACGGCGATGTAAAGGTTACTGCGGAGGGGATCGGTGGCGCTTAAACGTTCGGCGGCTTCACGGGTTTTGGTGGCGTAGTTTTTCATGCCTTCTAGGTCATTGCCATCGTAGGCAAAGGAGGCTTTCATGGCATAGGCCAAGGGTTCGTTGGGTTCTTGCTGAATGGCGGTGACTAAAATGGATTCGGCGCCGCGATAGTTTCCTTCTTTAAAAATGGCTTCAAAGGCGGCTTCGGTTTCATCGCCAATGGCGTGGGGATTACTCGGACGGAAGGGATCACCGGCCCAGGCAGGGGGGGCAAACAGGGCGATCGCCGTCAAAACACTGGCACTAACTAAACGGGAGGGCGATAAACGGGTGAGGATAGCTAACATAGGGAAAAAATGAATAGAGAAGTAATTAAACTAAAATCTTAAAGAACGAAAGAAAATGGGCCATTTCCCCTGGGAAGTTGGGCATCACTGTCGTACACAGTTAAGCAAAATGGGTTTACGGGTTTAACAATCATGCTGTATTTGAAAGACGTGGGTTATCATCCCCCCGCTACATTGACCCCCATTTTAAAAGATATTAATTTACAATTAGCGCCCCAAGAACTCGGTTTGATAATTGGCCCCAGTGGGTCGGGGAAAACGACGTTATTAGAAATTCTATCGGGTATGGCGGAACCGACGGCGGGTAGATTGTTATGGCAAAGCCAGGAGTTAACGCCCCTGCACCTGCAACAATTATGTGGTTTGGTGTTTCAGTTTCCCGAACGACATTTTTGTGGGGGTACGTTGCTGGAGGAATTGCGCCTTGGTCATCCTGAATTGAGTCGGGGTCGTATTGCAGAAGCATTGGAGGAAGTGGGATTGGGGCATTGTCCCTGGAATTTGTCCCCCCAAGCCTTGAGTGGCGGACAGCAACGGCGTTTGTCCTTGGCGGTACAGTTAATTCGGCAACCCAATATTTTGCTGTTGGATGAACCGACGGCGGGATTAGATTGGTCGATGCGGCAACAGTTAGCCCAGTTATTAGCGAAGTTAAAAACCCATTGGAGTTTGTTGGTGGTCAGCCATGATCCGGGGGAATTATTGGCGATCGCCGATCGCTGTTGGCATATTGAACGGGGTAGTTTGATGGAATTATCGGTGCAAGATCTACAATCAGCGGCCGCATAAAGGCCCTCGATTTGGCCATTACTCCATGATACGAGGTGTAGAAATGGCCTGTTTAGCTAACGTTCTTTCCAATAACACCGTATAAATAGGCTTGCCTCCCAGGGATTCCGCCACCACACTGGCCACCAAGCAAGTCACCAACAACGGCAAAATCACAAAATAATTATCCGTCATTTCAATGGTTAACAAAATGGCGGTTAAAGGGGCTCGCACCGTTGCGGCCACTAACGCCCCCATGCCGGCGATCGCCATTACAGCGGGTTCAGGAATCAGGGTCGGAAATAGTTGGTGAAAATGTCGGGCCACCATCACGCTACTCACCGAGGCCAGAGCCAACATGGGGGCAAAAATTCCCCCGATCGCCCCGGAACCGTAACACAACAACGTTAAGCCAAAGCGACAGAGGAACACGGCGGTTAATAAATAAGAATGGGATTGGCTATTAAAAGCCCAAATAATGGCATTGTCTCCTCCCTCCGTTAACGGTAAATTCACCAACGATAAGACCCCGATCAACCCCCCTAACAGCCAGCCTTTCCACGACACGGCGATCGAGGGCAACCCATCTACCCAATCTAAAACTCGGAATAAACAATAATTAAAGCCATAGCCCATCACCCCAAAGAAAATCCCCAATAACAAAAACATCCACAAAGACTCCAAGGGAACTCGATTAAATTGGGTCAAACTGATCACCGAAGCCTGGCCATGGATGATCCTTAACACCAAAGTTGCCATCACACAACCACATAACAGCGCATGGTAGCCCAGGGTTTGTTGCTGAAAGCGGGGACGCATTTCCTCGCCAATCAGTACCAGTCCGGCTAAGGGAGCATTAAAGGCCGCCGCTAAGCCAGCCCCAGCCCCAACAGCAATTAAAATTCGTTGATTTTCCGGGTTGACCTTTGTCCACTGGCTCACCATTTGCCCAATGCTCCCCCCCATCTGAATGGTTGGCCCTTCAAATCCCGCTAATAAACCCGCCCCAAGGGACAACATCCCCCCCAGAAATTTAATCGACAAAACCCGTTGCCATCGCATCGGTAAGCGTCCTTCTAGATGACCCTCAATTTGGGGAATGCCACTACCACTGGTGTCGGGGGCAAAATGACGCATCAGGTAAAAACTGAGGGCAACCATCGCACCACTGATCAAGCCCGGAATTAGCCAGGACAATATCGGTAGAGGGGCAACCATCGTGGCTAAGTGCGATCGCCAGACTAAAAGCCAATGAACCGTAAACCGAAATCCTGAGGCCACTAACCCTGTAATTAACCCCACCCCTAGGGCCGCGCCCAAAATTCGCAGGTTCAGGGGACGGCTTCTCAGTCCAAACTGTTGGGGTAAAGCAGCAAGCCAATCACGGTCTAGGCGGGGAATCATACACTAGGTTTAACAGGCGTTGGCAAAGGCTTGACTGATAAAGGGCAATAAATCACGGTTTGTTGCCAGGGTTGAATTTTCGGTAAACACCACTAACAAATAGGGGCTTTGGTTGGGAATTTCAATATAGGCACAATCATGGCGTACTTGGCTTGTCCAGCCTGCTTTTGACCAAATTTTGGCGTTTTTCGGTAATCCTGCCCCTAAAAAGCCCGTTACTTGGTTTTCATCCCCAGGGGGCGGGTCAGTTTGGTTTAAGTCCCGCTGTAGCCACTGCATCATTTGTTGGGAACGGGGGGAAGACACCGCCACGCCGCCGATAATACTGTGCAACAAACGAGCCACGGCATTCGTAGTTAACATATTGCGGTTTTCGTACAGTTCCCCCACAAAGGCCCGTTCCCGTCCGTAATAACCATCGCCCCAAGTTTTTTGATTGGCGTTGATGGCTTTCAATTCTTCCCAGCCGAGGGAGTGAAAATAACGGTTAACAATATTGCGTTGTTGTTTCCAGGTTTCAAAGGGAGGACTGGGCAAGGCTGGACCACTGGTGGTTCCCGTTAGCACATCGACAATTAAGCTGGTGGCATCATTGCTAGAATCCACGATCATATCCCGCATGGCCCGTTCTAATTCCGGGGAATCCGGTATCATGTCGCTGCGTAACCATTCGGCGATCGCCACCAGATAAAACAATTTGATCACACTGGCGGGATAAATACGCTCAATGCCCCGATAACTAAACCCCCGCACAGGATATTTCCAAAATTCATTGGCCGAGATCGCCCCGCCCGTATTCACCACCACCGGAGCATCGTAAACCAACCAAGTTAGGGCAATCTGATCCCGTTGTAGGTCTGGAAAGGCTTGCCAAGTAGTTTCTAGGATGGCCTCGACCAGAGTGCCTAGAGCGGGATCGACTTTAAAAAATGGCATAAAATTGGGAGTAAAAAACTAATCGGACTTTTCAGCCGGGGGCAGGCGGCGGATATCGGAATAAAAAGCACTGTGGCTGTAGCCATTGCCCCGTTGAATTAAGCTGGTACGCAAACGCAAATTAGGACTGGCATACCAATGCCTTTCCGCCAAGCTGGTCTCACTGTCCTGCAAATTCAGCGTTAGGCATTCATCTTCACCGAGGTGATAATGCCCCGTTAACAATGGCAACGTCGGTAGATTTGTCCCTCGCCACAATTGACCATGATTAGGATTGTCATTGTCCGGCAAAAATCCATAATAAATGGATCCCATCTGTTTGGGTTTGCCCCAATCCACCGAGGTATCCCAACTCAATTGCAGCACCACCCAGTCGTCAGACTGACCCTGGCTGACTTGGGCTTGTAATCCTTGCACTGCCGCATCATGGACTGCTAGGCGATCGACTGTCACATCAGATTTATCGTTTGCCGCTTCATTTTGGTCAAAATTATAATTCGTCCGTTGCGATAACCATTTTCCTTCCCAGGCTGTGATGAAATCCAAAAATTGCATAGTCAAAAGGGCTATTTCGTGGGGCGATCGACCTTATTTTAGGCTATTTAGCGTCGGTTAAGGTAGACAATCAAAAAACCTAGCCAGTCATCACAACCCGCTAGGTTCAAAAATTAATCAATCAACATTTAAGCCTTAACCACCCACTTTCACCACCGGGGTAAAACTGGGAACCACTAACTCCTTATCCTGTTTGGTCAGCTTATTGTAAAGCCGTTCCGTATTCGGGAAATTAGCGGCGGGGAGGGTGGGGAAACGACGATAGGGAACCGTATCTTCCCCAAAGGTTTCCAAGTATTCCATGCCATTGACCATCGCCCCGATAAAGGCCCGTAGACCTTGGTTAGCGAGAATTTGGTTATATTGCTGGATTTCTTTTTGATTGAGGGGCGCACGACCGAGGAAATGCTTCGTCCCCATTTCAATCACCTTCGTATTGGGATAGGGCGCATAAAACTCCTTCATATAGAGTTCCGAACAGCCCAAACCTTCAATGAATTCTTTCACATTGATTTCAGCATTACTCAGCTTACTTTCCAATGCGGTGAACTCAGAATTGATGATATAGGGTTCCAGATCCCGTTCAAACACTTGACGATAGGCAGCGCGAATGGCTGTCTTCACTGCTACTTTGTCAAACGTTGACAGTAACTTAAAGGTCTTCGTTTGTTGGCGTTGACGGGTCACCCCTTGGTTGGTGCGGAAAGCAATTTCCGGCTCAGTGCGAATGCTGGAAACTTGACCTAGTTCCACAAAGCGAGGTGTGAATTCTTTGTCAACCCGCTTGCCAATATCTTCCCGTAATGTTCCCACACGGGCAGTTCGTAACTGTAGACCACCGGGGGTCAGATAACGTTCATAAGGAACCGTATCTTCCCCAAAGGCGGCCAAGAATTCATCACTATCAATCATCGCTTCCACAACGGCATAAAAACCCTTTTTAGAAGCAATGTCGAAGTATTGGTTCATTTCTTGACGACCGTAGGTGGGACGACCTAACAGACGACGGTGGATGTATTCGATCGCCTTACAGACGTAATGGGGCGCCCAATAGAGCTTGAGGAACAATTCCGACTTAGCAAGACGTTTGATGAATTCCCGGACGGTAATGTCCCCATTTTCCAATTGAATTTCTGCCACGGAGAGCCGTTGCCCTTCGTACAAGTCCCGCCCGAATACTTGGCGATAGGCAGCCCGAATTAAGGCTTGGGTAGAGCTTTCGCCGTATTTAACACTGGCTCCATTGCTGCTGCCCGGTAACTCATTATTGAGGCGGAAAACTTTTGGTCCAAGGCTACCAGGCATTTCCGGCCGGGCTTTAGGATTACTGACTTGATTATCAATTCCTGCCCCCCGACGGATCAAAATCCGCTTGGTATCTTTGCTAAAGGGCGCCGGACGGTTACTCGGATTGCGGGTTTCTTTCGGGAAAATCGCCCCAAATTGAATTTCCAGGGGATCATTGCCCGATCCGTAAACATGTTGATCCGGCAACGGACGATTGTAATTGGCAAAGGTGGTAATGAACTGGGGAACCTTACGGAAGGGAGCACTGTAGCTAAACAGATCCTGTTGCATCCCCCAATTACGGCATTCCTGGGCTTCCACCCCTAACCCCCGCAGGTAAGGAACAGTTTCTTCCCCAAAATAATCGGCGTATTCCTGGGAATCTACCAAGGCATCCACTAAGGCCGGTAAGCCCCCGGTGGAGACGATAGAAAAATATTTTTGTACTTCTTCACGGGAACTCGGCCCCCGGCCCAAAATGTGACGGAACGCCAATTCCAATGCCCGACTGTTGATGAAGGGCTCAAAGAATTGTTTACGGTATAAAGACGATTTGGCCAAACGTCGCACAAATTCCTTCATGGAGATGTCGCCATTACGAACCTGGGACTCCAGATAGGAAATCGATTGACTATAGGCGCGGGTAATATCCCGTTCAAAAATTTGACGATAGGCCGCTTTAATCGCCGCTGTTTTTTCCGAGGCAGACAGACCGGGCTTCATGGCATATTTTTGCCGTTTCGCCGCTGCATTGAAATAACTTTGGGGCAGCTCCAACCCTTGAATATCCATCGACGGGCCGCGACGAACTTTGGTAGCAGGGGTGGGGGCTTTGAATTCGCTCAACAGAATATCGAAATAGTCCGACACAATCTGTTTGGCTTCGGCATTGTTCCGGAAATAGTCCACTGAAGCCGCCCGCATTTCTTGGATGGCAACAATCGTGGCATCAATAGAACAAGCATTTTCAATAACTTCTTTTAAACCCCTGGTGTTAACCACGATGATATTGGGGTCGCCCGCCACGATCGCATAGGTGGTATAGCGTAAAAACCAGGACATATCCCGCAGCGACTTCTGCATGTTGCTGGGGCCGTACCGGGCAATATTAATGGGGCGAAAACCCGGAGGCGTAGGGCCAGAACTGCTAAATACAGAGCGTAAGCCCCCAAATAAACCGCCACCACTGCCTCCTTCGGAGTAGGTAACGCTGCCATTTCGGGAGTCCACCACCTCTGCCGTGTCCGGAGCAGAGGGTTTTTCTAAATAGGAGAGGGGAGAGCCGCCGGTGAAAATTCGGTTAGCTGCTCTAGAGACGATCAAATCAGCATTTTGGGTTAACGTTTGCGCGATTTCTAAACGCATCGTCCCCGATTGAAAATACGCTGTTAACTCGCTTAGCTCTGACCCTTCAAGAAACCGATCCTGTTGCTCTGCTTGGCTGATAGCGGAGACGGGGACAGTTTGGTAAAGTTGGGGTCGCGCTAATGAGCTGCCACCACTTGCCTTAACACTCATTGGTTTTAAATATCTCCCATTAACAAAATTGCGATCGCCTTAAAACGAGGGAAAAAGCCGCCCCGACAAGGCCTATTTAAAGGTTCATCATAAAAAAGTGAATCAGCATCTAGGGTAGAACGTTATGGAACCCTAAAGGGGATTTGTTAACTTTTGTGTAGGGAAACTTCTTTGTTTGCTCAGTATTCTTTTGGGTAATTCTTCCCCCTGCCTACCCCTTAAGGCCTTGCTGCTCGTGAACCACACAGGGGATTTATTACTCCCCACTATAATCTGACGGGATTGTCTGATTAACCCAGGGAAGCCCACCAGTCGCGTTCCCCTCGCTGTTATTCTGGTAATTAGCCTTTTTTCTGCGTCGCCAATCTTTCTCCCCTATCTCCAGGTAGCGATGAGCAATTCCCCGTCTGTTCTCACAGAGCTATTGCAGATCCAACCTGCGCTACGTCAACAGATGTACTTCAAGTCTTCTTTGACGGCTCTGTCCCATGCCATGGAAGACCAAGTATTGGCAGAGACGGCTGGCGGAAATCCCCTCATTATTGCCGCTTTTCAACGGGAACGATTTTATCGCCAAGAGGCCCATCGTTATCGTCGCATTGCTGAAAAAAGTCAGCAGGTTTATGTCCTATCTGCTCCTGAAGCGGAGTTTAAAAATAGCTCGGAAATTTATGAAACGATTGCGTTTACCCCCGATGATGCCCTGGCTGAGGAATGGCATTTAGTGGCCATTGGGCACAATTATGCCAGTTGTTTAATTTGCCGGGAGCGTCCGACCCAGGATAAGTGGGACAATAATCGTCGTTTTGAAGGGATTTGGACGTTTGACCGGGCCATAAGCCAAGCGGCGGGGCAAATACTATTAGCCCGAATTTTAGGCTATCGTCCCGAATTACAGTCCAAAGTTGACCAAGCCCAATCACTATGGTTACAACCCCACCCATTAGTATCCCAGTCCTCTGCTTCGGCGATCGCCAGCAATCCCGATCCGTTTGTCCAACGCTTGATTACTTATCTCCAAGCAGGGCAATACAAATTAATTAAAGCAAATCGCAGTTTACAAGATAAAGAAGAACGGGAAAGATTGCTCAATTCCATTACCTCCGCTGTGCGGCGATCGCTCGATCCCGATGAAATTATGCAGGTGGCAGTGGAAAAATTGGGGGAAGGTCTGGGGATCTGTCGCTGTGTCATTTATCGCTGTGATCAAGATGATGCGGTGGCTGACATTAGCCATGAATTTTTGAACGAGGGCATTTTTTCCATCAAAGGCTATCCTTGGCCCCTGCGCCATAATCCTTTATTTCAACAGGTAGTGGCCCTCAAAGAGGCGATCGCCATTGATAATATCGACCAAGATCCCCGATTGCAGAGAATTGAAGGAGTCGCCGATCAGGACAGCAACGAGGCAAACCCGGATCTGAAAACCTTGGTTAAACGCTGTGAAATCCTCTCTTGGATGCTAGTGCCTATTTTCTATCGAGAACGGTTATTGGGCATGATGGAGTTTCACCATTGCGGCCCGGCCCCAGCGGAATGGAATGGGGATCAAGTCGCTCTAGTGGATGCGGTGGCCACCCAAATCGGAGTCGCCCTGATTCAAGCGGAAGCCTACGCCAACTTACAGGAACTCAATGGTCAACTGGAAGCCCTTGATCGCACCCGTTCCAATCTAGTGGCGATTACGGGGCATGAACTACGCACCCCCCTATCCACCATTCAAGTTTGCTTGGAAAGTTTAGCGACAGAACCCGATATGCCCCAGGAATTGCGCCAGGTCATGCTCAATACCGCCTTAGAAGATGCGGAACGAATGCGAAAATTGGTGCAGGATTTTCTGACCCTATCCCAATTAGAAAGTGGGCGGGTAGAATGGAATGCTGAAGCGATATCCCTAGAGGAATGCGTGGAATTGTCCCTGAGTCATATTCGGGCCCATAACCGCAATAACGAAATACCCAGCATTGTTAATCAGGTCAATCAAGATACGCCGATGGTGGAAGCGGATGGGGAATGGCTGGTGGAATTATTAACCAAACTCTTAGATAACGCGATTAAATTTACCCAAACCAAAGGACAAATTGCCATTACCGTCCAAAACCGTAATCCTCAACAACTGGAACTCACCATTGCTGATACGGGACGGGGCATAGAACCTAATCGCTTAGAAACCGTCTTTGATCGCTTTTATCAAGAAGAAGGGGCGTTGCGTCGCAGTCGAGGGGGAACAGGCATTGGTTTAGCCATCTGTCGGCAAATTGTCAAAGGCTGGGGCGGCGAAATTTGGGCAGAATCCGCCGGGAAAGATCAGGGCAGCGAATTTCACTTTACCGTACCGATCATGACCAGCAACAATCTAACGACCCTCCCGCCATCGGCAAAATCTCCCCTCGCCAGAAGAACAACGGGTAATGCAAAAACGAAAGTCGCTGCTGCCAAAAAAGCCGGACGACCTCGCCAAAAACGATCTGTAAATTAAGCGTCAAATTAGTGGGGTTGAAAAGTAGCCCCATACCCCGATCGCCAGTAATCCGACCGATAATTGCCCCAGAAAAACCCAGCGAGAATAGCTCAGCGCCTGTTCAACGGTGTTTAGGGTCAGGGGAAAATAAGCCTCGCCGAGTAACGGTTTGGACTTAACAACGCCCTGGTATAAATTATCGCCCCCCAGTTGAACCCCCAAAATGGCCGCATAAATGCCTTCACTCCAACCGGAATTGGGACTGGGATCTTGGGGCCCATCCCGCCGACAAATTTGTAAGGCCTTGCGCGGTTTGCCCGACAGAATCGCCAACATCAACACCGTGAGGCGACAGGGGAACCAGGTTAATCGGTCTTCTAACTGGGCACTAAACCAGCCTAAATCGGTGTAGGGTTCCCGACGATAACCAATCATGGAATCCAAGGTACTAGCCGCTTTATAGGCGATCGCCAAGGGCCACGGGCCAATGATGGGAATTGCCGCCCCCAACAGGGCATAAAACAAGGGAGCCGTCACCCCATCCACCGTATTTTCCGCCACACTTTCCACCGTTGCCCGCAAAATGTCCGTCTCGTTTAACTGATCCGTATCCCGCCCCACAAATTGGCTCAGGGCCTGACGGGCGGTAACTAAATCCTGGTTTTGTAAAGGAACCATGACTGACCGTGCCGCTTGGGCCAAACTCCGCCCGGCTAAACAACTGGCCACCCCAATAATTTGCACGGCGATCGCCAATACCGGAGAAATTTGCCCCGTAACTTTCACCAAGCCCCAAGCCAACAAGCCACTGCCCATAATTATCCCTAACCCTAAAAAACATCCTGCCCAACGCCTAGCCCGTGACCCTGGACACCGTTGCAGAATCAACTCACTCCCCCTGGCGATCGCCCAACCAATACATTGCACAGGATGGAGCCAATGTTTAGGGTCTCCCACGCAATAATCCAGCACCGCAGCACCGATTAAGATCAGGCTAGCCAAACCCCAAGCAGGCAAATCAAACCCGTCCAATAACGTCATGACAAAGGGTCAGAAAGTTGAACAATATTCGCTTCCCAGTGACGACCATTAAAGGTTTCCACCTGAAAATTCGCCAGAGAAACCCCATCTAAACACCGAAAATTGACATCAAAACAATGGGGATGCGATCGGGGAATATAAAAGGCATGGATGCCACAATTTTGACAAAAAAGATGTTTTGCCCGCTGGGTATTAAATAGATAGAGCGATAAAGCAGTTTCTCCCCGTAGCAAGGTAAAGTCCACCGCCGGAACGATCAGATGCAAAAAGCCCTTTTTGTGGCAGACCGAACAATTACAATCAATCACAATTTTTTGACGGAGCGTTACCTGAAACTGCACCGCCCCACAATGACAACCCCCCGAAAAAGTTGTCCCCGTCATCTCCCTAGATAGTATCATTCTCAACTTCCCTACCAACAACGTTAAACGATAAAATTAATTCCTTCTCCTTGGGCCGCTTGCCAACTGCGGGCATCATAATATAAATCCGCCAAGGTAATCGAGTAAAGCGCTTTAATGAATTTTTGATGAAGTTGTCGCCACACACTTAGGGTTACCCAATCCTCCGCTTGATTTTGATCCCATAGAGTTTGGGGGAAGGGTTCCACACTTTCTTCTAAGGCCGCTAATATTTGACCCAGGCTAATTTTTTCCGGTGACTGGGCCAATTGATAGCCTCCACTTACCCCTCGATAAGCATTCACTAAACCGGCTCGACGCAAGGTCATTAATAATTTTTCTAAATAGGGGGCAGGAATCGTTTGTCGCTCGGCGATCGCCTTCACCGAAGACGGGCCATAGTTGGGTTGTAAGGCTAAATCCAACAGGGCTTTGACACTGTAGTGGCTTTTTGTTGTCAACTTCATCCCTTCAGTATAAATAAGTCGTGTCGCCTAATTGCATCATTGCTCAGCTCCTTCACGACGGAATAATCCCTTAGGGTAATGGGTTTCCCCCTAGTCAGAAAATGAGAGAAAGACCCAAAAATCCTTTTGGAGTTTTAGAGCCATCCCTAGGTTATCCTACTAGGCAAAAAATAAAAAATCATGGATTATTTCCCTTAACAAACTAGATTATTTTTGCTAGAAACGTGTAATATAAAAATAGAAGCAGGCTTGAAACTCATTGATATTTGTTGACCAACTAAACTGAGTTTATTGTCTAGTCTTCGATCATTACACTATCATCACGCGAAAATTAATGGTTAAATCCACTGCAACCAAACCTTTAACGGGTCAAGAACTGCTCGATAAAGTTGAAGAACTGGGTGATCTCGCCAAAGAGGAGAAAGCCAAAGTCTGTGGCTACGTAACTTCCACCAAAAAAGGCCAACCTCGGGTCAATATGATGAAGTTTTACAACGCCCTAATGGACGCCAAAGAAATTGATTTGGATAGTTCGGCCAATGGACAAGGACGGGGAGGGCGTTCTGCTAGCTATCGCATCAGTGTTCAGTCCAATGGTAATCTTCTAATTGGGGCTGCTTACACAAAAAAAATGAATCTAAATGTTGGAGATGAATTCGAGATTACCCTCGGTCGTAAACATATTCATCTGAAACAAGTCGGGATAGACGAAGAAGAGGAAGAATAACCCATAACTATTCTTTGGGAAGCAGGGAATCAAACTGATTTTCCAACGTTTATGGGGTCTTCTTGATCAAATTGTCCAAAAAAAAGACGTTATTTAGTTAGCTCCTAAACAACGTTAAACAGACTAATTTTTGTATCCTGAACAGTTATCTTGGGATTTAACGCTAGGCTCAATCTAGTGCTAAATCCTTTTTTTGTGCAGGTAATCCCCATTTTAGCGGAGCCTTGCCCGATCGCCGTTAATCGGGAATTAATCCGGGTTAATACCACTCACCCGCAATAATTCGGAAACTGTTTGACAATGGGCGGGAAGACCAAGCTGAGCCGGGGAAACAGGATTAGGATAGGTGAAATGGCGGTAATCTAAGCAAAATTTGTCCCAAGGAGCCATTTTTAGGCGAAATAATTTAATAAATAGATTGGCCAAGGCGATCGATAGGGGAATTTGCACATAAATGCGTTGCTGGTAGTGGGCACAAATAGCTTGGATCACCCCGGTGGCAGTGATGGGCGCATTGCCTAGTACGATATCGGTGCGTTGATGGGGCACATGGTCAACGTAATAGGCCACCACCCTGGCAATATCCTTGGCGTGGATGAAGTGGAAACTGGCATCGGCTTTAAACCAACGAATCAACGGCAGCCATTTTAAAATGTCTCCCAATCCCCCCGATAAATGGGAATAGGGTTTACCCGTTTCTCCCCCAAACACCAAAGTCGGATAAACCGCTGTAATTTTATTGGCGATCGCCATCTGGATCGCCGGAGCATTTTTCGGAGCCGGGGCATTGGCTTCTAACGCCTGATGACACAAATACTTCGTACGGACATAATCTGTGCCTAAACTCCCCGCCTCTGGTAATGCTTCCCCATGGCGATTCAAAATACTCGCCGTCGAAAAATAAATCACCTGTTCACACCGATCAGGGTCGAGCAAACTCAGTAATGTCAGGGTTTTTACCACATTAATTTCATAGGATTCCTGGGGATCTCCCCAACTCGTAGCAATTAAAATGGCACAGTCGATGGTTTTAAGTAAATCCGCCTGGGCCTCAATGCCCGTTAAATCCCCGGCAACCAGATGAATATTCGGACGGGCTTGGACATCAAAATTCAGCTTCGCGGGATCCCTCACCAGCAAAAAAAGCTCATAATCTGACCGATGGATTAATTCATCCGCTAAATAATGGCCAATACAACCACTGATGCCCGTAATAAAAAGTCGCTTCATTCTGTCATAGGTCTAGAATTTGTTCAGATTACCCCAAAGTCGTGACCTTGTCTTGGCAATGTTTTGAAGACAAAAATCGTCTGATTAATCTAAATCACGATCCCAATTCTGCGGGGATTTAGCCGTGAGGGAGTAAGTCCAACCATTACAATAGGAGTTGATAAAGTTTGCCTATGACCTGGTTATGGTGTCTCAACTCTCCCCATCCGAGCCGACTTGGCTAACGATCATTCATCTTTTACGGTGGCATAAACCGGCCGGTCGCTTAATTCTGATGATTCCTGCCCTCTGGGCGGTTTTTTTGGCAGCTCAAGGAATGCCTCCCCTGCCCTTATTGGGGGTAATTGTGCTCGGAACCTTGGCCACCAGTGGCTTAGGCTGTGTGGTTAATGACCTCTGGGATCGGGATATTGACCCCCAAGTGGAACGGACAAAAACACGGCCTTTAGCGGCAAAAACCCTCTCTGTACGAGTGGGCATTGGCGTGGCAGTGGTGACCTTGGCCTGTGCTGCGGGTTTGGCGTTCTATTTGAATTCCTTAAGTTTTTGGTTGTGTGTGGCCGCAGTACCGATCATTTTGGCCTACCCTGGCGCTAAACGAATTTTTCCTGTACCCCAATTAATCCTATCCCTTGCCTGGGGATTTGCTGTATTGATTAGTTGGAGTGCAGTCACGGGCAATTTAACCACAGCAACTTGGGTATTGTGGATGGCGACGGTGAGTTGGACGCTGGGGTTTGATACGGTTTACGCCATGGCGGATCGGGAAGACGATCGCCGGATTGGGGTTAATTCCAGTGCCTTATTTTTTGGGCGCTATGTGGGGGAAGCGGTGGGAATTTTCTTCGCTCTCACCATTGGTTCCCTCTTTTATCTCGGCATGGTGTTAGGCTTAAATCCTTTTTATTGGGCAAGCTTGGCGATCGCCATGGTGAGCTGGGTGGTGCAATACATTCAACTCAGTCAACCCACCCCAGAACCGCATTTATATGGTCAAATTTTTGGACAAAACGTGCTGATTGGTTTCATTTTATTGGCTGGCATGATTTTAGGCTGGCTTTAATTCTGAAAGTTTCCTACGCTTTATAATCTCTGATCTTTCAATTAATAACGATTCACCCATACCTAATCCTTGAAACCTGAAACCTAATGACCAATCTTCCCCTCACCATTGGCAGCAAAGTTCGACTCATTGCCCGCCCACCCTACCTCAAAACCGCCGACCCCATGCCGATGTTGCGCCCCCCAGATCTTGTGGCGATCGCCGAAGTTGGACAAATCATCGACTGCCGACCAGCAGGATACTGGGGCGTTAAATTTCAGCGGGGCACCTTTTTGCTCGAAGCCCAATATTTGGAAGCCATTCAGCCAGTCGTTAGTACCAACCTCGAATAAGTTGCTAACCTAAATTTGTGCCTCCTCTGGGAGAGCCAGTATGCTTTGGCCCACGCCCATGATCGACTATTCCCTACTATTAAGCCTCGCATTACCCCCCTTAGCTGGTGGAATCATTGGTTACTTTACCAACGACCTCGCCATCAAAATGCTATTTCGGCCCTACAAACCCCTTTTTATCGGCGCTGCCCAACTCCCCTTCACCCCCGGACTCATTCCCCGCAATCAAGAACGCCTCGCCCAGCGGGTTTCTGATACGATCATGGGATCTCTTTTGACCCCCGAAGAATTACAACGCCTGGCTCGAAAACTCCTTCAGCGAGACCGAGTCGAGTCCGCCCTAACTTGGTTATTAAAGCTGGCGCTCAAACAAATTAGAGAAGACAAACAACAAAAAACCGCCAGAATTCTTGCCAATATTTTACGGGATTTATTTAGTGAATCCCTACCCCGATTGCTCAAAGCCCTAGCCCGACGGGAAGACTTTTTAAGTAATCAAATCGACCAAATTTTTGACCAAATTCTCCTAGAGTTTCGCCTTTCAGAATCCCAAGCCCGTCAATTTGCCGATTGGTTATTGGGTAGCGTCCTGCCCCCCGATACCCTCCGTCTGGCCCTGATTGATTTCCTGAGCGATCGCAATATTCAAGTGATTGACGAAGGATTTCGGGAAAAAACCAGTGGTACCTACTGGGTCGTGGCTAACTTATTTGGTATACGCAATACCCTCACCCGTCTGCGGGCTTTTTGCTTAGAAGAAAAAGATATTGCTAATTTAAGGCTAAAAGAACTGTTGCTTTCCTTAGAAGCCCGCAATCGCCTACGGGACTGGCTCCATCAACTCTCCTTGCAAAACTTACCCCTATCAACGGTTCGACAATTACGGCGAACTACCGGCGATGTGGTGCGAACCTATGTTAGGGACCGGGGTGAACCCTTTTTAAAAGATTTTGGTCAATCCGTCGATTGGGACAATCTGGCGATTCTGATTGTCAACCGTTTGCAATCTTCCGCCGCTGTTACGGGGTCGATGGGTTTAGTCAGTGAGGAATTGGCCTTAATTTTAGAGCGCTACTTAGAAGAAGACCTCGAAAAAATTGTTAAGCAAATTATTCCTATTCTCGCCATTGATCAGGTCATTATTAATCGCATCACCGAAACCCCCGCCGCCGAACTCGAAGCGGCTGTTCAGGCGATCGTTCAAAGTGAACTCCAGGCGATCGTTAACCTTGGCGGTCTTTTAGGCCTACTGATTGGGGGGCTTCAAAGTGGCTTTTTCTTTTTTACCCATTGAATTAGAGGATGTCTGAAAAGTGTTCTGATGGAGTACTGGCAAGCTCAGTACAGGACAAAAACTTGAAAAGCTGGGAGGGAAAGGGTTTGATAGGAGTTAGCAGAAAACCCAAGAAACCCTCATGAACCAGATTAGCGAAATTCGAGCCCAATTACGACCTCACATGGG